>JABNAD010000970.1_pt1 | contig 10441 bp, 10 predicted proteins | sample 7240381 | NCBI WGS metagenome assembly JABNAD01 (sample SAMN11332834, study PRJNA596920) | anaerobic digester metagenome | biome: digested sludge; isolation source: digested sewage sludge-derived enrichment culture grown on H2/CO2 | place: Germany: Goettingen | reverse complement strand
TTCTCGGCATTGCCGGCGTTGACGGCAACGGCCAGCAGGAACTGGTGGAGATTCTCACCGGCCTGATCAAAGCCGACTCCGGCAGCGTTCGGCTGAACGGTCAGGAAATCCTCGGATTCAACGCGGACCAGGTCATCCGGGCAGGCATGTCGAACATTCCGCAGGACCGGCACAAACGAGGCCTGGTGCTGCAGCTTCCACTGTATGAGAATGCCATTCTCGGACAGCATCGCGAGAAAAAGTTCAACAAGGGCATCTCGCTGGATTACGCAGCCATCAAGGAATACACCCGGGGCCTGATCAAGGATTTCGACATCCGGACCCCTAATGAATCGGTTCCCGCCCGAAGCCTTTCCGGCGGAAATCAGCAAAAGCTCATCGCAGCCCGCGAAATCTCAAAGGATCCGACGGTGCTGATTGCGTCCCAGCCCACCCGGGGTCTGGACGTCGGAGCCATTGAATACATCCATAAGCGTCTGATCCGGGAGCGGGACGCTGACAAGGCTGTCATCCTGGTTTCCCTGGAACTGGATGAAGTCATGGATCTGTCCGATCGCATCAGCGTCATCTATGGCGGGCATATCAGCACCACCATCGACCGGGCCGACGCGACGGAAAACAAGCTGGGCATTCTGATGGCCGGAGGTACGCTGGAAGCTGCCTCAGCCGCCGCAGTGCCCGCCCAGCCACCCGTCTCAGAACATACGGCGCCAGCCGTACAGCCGGAACCGAAGGAGGTCAGCCATGGAACAGAAAAATAAGGCTCGCTCGCTGGAGCAATTCCTGCCGCTGATTACTCCGGTGGCTTCGCTGGCCCTTGCTCTGGTCATCTCCCTGTTTGTGGTGTACTACACCATTCCGGACATTTCACTGGGCGAATCGGCCAAACTGTTCTTCTCTTCCCTGCTGGAAGCGAACTTTAAGAATACGAAGGCCGTCTCTGACTTCCTGGTCAATACCACTCCGCTGATCTTCACCGGACTGGCCCATACGCTGGCATTCCGCTCAGGACTGTTCAACATCGGTGTCGAGGGTCAGTTCACGGTGGCAGCCATCACCGCAGCCGCTCTGGGGCTCATCCCGGGGCTGCCGATGATCGTCCATATCCCGCTGGTCATCGCCGGAGCCATTCTGGCCGGTGCCCTCTGGGCATTCATTCCCGGCTTCTTCAAGGCGACCCGCGGGACCAATGAAGTCGTCAACACCATCATGATGAACTACATCGCCATGCATGTGTACAACTACATCGTCAAGAATCCACTGAAGGTTCCCAACACCGTAGCCACGGAAACCATTCAGTCCTCCGCTTTCCTCTATCGATTCCTGGGCGACCGGTATCGGGTCAATTTGGGCCTGTTCCTTGCCATTGCCTGCGCCTTTGGCGTCTGGTACTTTATGAGCTACACCAAGAACGGCTTTGAACTCCGGGCCACCGGCCTGAATATGTACGCAGCAGAATACGGCGGCATTAACCGCAAGCGCAACATCATCCTGGCAATGGTGCTCTCGGGCGCCCTGGCCGGCTTGGCCGGCGCGGTCCAGATCATGGGGCCGGAGCATTCAGCCAAGGAGCTGTCCATGTTCGCCGGATTCGGGCTCAACGGCATCGCCGTCGCGCTGCTGGCCAAGTCCCATCCGCTGGGCGTTTTGCTTTCAGCCATGCTGTTCGGAGCCCTGATCAATGCCGGACCCTACATGCAGCTGAACGGAATCTCCAAGGATATCGGCTATATTGTCCAGGCTCTGGTTATCCTGTTCGTAGCGGCAGACCACATCTGGAAAATCCTGCTGGATAAGAGAAAGAAAAAGGAGGCAGCGAAAAATGGAAAATAACTCATTGCCTTTCCTGGTAGCGTTTTTGGCTGCCACTCTGCGCATTGCCACCCCGCTGATCCTGACTTCCCTGGGCGGCGTACTCAATGAAAAATCAGGCGTCACCAACATCGGTTTGGAAGGTATCATGATCATGGGCGCATTCTTCGCCGTGGTAGGATCCCAGTATACCGGCAATGCCTACATTGGCCTGGCATCGGGAATTATCGCCGGAATTGTCACGTCGGGCATTCACGCCTTCCTGTCCATCAACCTCAAATCTGACCAGGTTATCTCCGGTACGGCCATCAACACGCTGGCCTCGGCCATCCCGTCTCTGCTGCTCTGGATCCTCTTTGGAATGCAGAGTCAGTCGGAAGGGGTAGCCCGGATCGGCTATTCTCCGGCGGTTCGCAGTTTTCTGGGCGGAATTCCCGGGATCGGACCCTTCCTGCTGGAACTGAACTATATGGTCTTCGTTGCTCTGATTCTGGTTGGCGTATTGACCTGGGTGATCAACAAGTCCCGCTGGGGTCTGCGGCTGCGCGCCGTGGGTGAATACCCCAGAGCGGCTGATACCCTGGGAATCAGCGTCTTCCGGACCCGCTACCAGGCAGTGCTCCTGTCGGGTGTGCTGGCAGCCATCGGCGGAGCCTCTCTGTCCATCGTCTCGGGCAATGTGTACCGGGATGGCATGATCAACGGCCGCGGCTTCATTGCCATGGCGGCCATGATCTTCGGCAACTGGACACCCTTGGGGGCACTGGGCGCTTCACTCCTGTTCGGAGCGGCGGAAGCCCTGCAGATTCGGTCCCAGGCCTTCGGACTGCCCATCCCAACAGAGGCTTACTACATCCTGCCGTATCTTCTGACCATGATTGCGATCACACTGTTTGGCAAACGGTCGCATGCTCCGGCCGCCTTGGGCAAACCCTATGAGAAGGGTCAGCGCTGATCCGGGGTCTTGATCAATCGATTTCGAAAAGCTGCATCGCTGATGCGGCTTTTTCCTTTGGGATCAGAAGAAAAACTGATACACCAGAGGTTTTTCAGAAGCACCAATCTCTTCACGAATTGGATTGATTACAAAGTTATGCTTAATCTAACAATTGAATTATCGGAAAATTAAAAACAGGTAAATTTTTGTTTAATCCCAAAAGCTTTTTCAACAGTATGGTAAATATTCCGTCCCCACTGTGCGAACGTTTGCACATCGGGTACAATGTAAACATTAACATATTGTTAAAGGAGTTGAATTCATTTGAACGCACCAATCCTTATCGTCATTCTTTACATGATCGGCATGCTGGCCGTTGGTTTCTACACCAACAAGTATGCCATCAAGAGCAGTACCGACTACATGCTGGCCGGTCGGCGCATGGGAGTCCTCATGGTGGCAGCCTCGCTGTCCGCCAACAACGTGGGCGGCGGCTCCACTTTGGGCGTCGCAACCAGAGCCTTCGGCGTCTGGGGCTTATCCGCAGCCTGGTATGTCATCGCCGCTTCCGTCGCCATGATCCCCCTGGCCTGGTTTGCGCCAAAAATCCGCAAAACCATGGCTGTGACCATCCCTGAAGTCGTCAATCGCCGCTTTGGCGATCTGGCAGGCAGCCTCACGGCCGTCCTGAATGTTCTGGCCTTATTCTTCCTGACTTCTTCCCAGATCCTGGCATCCGGAACCGTCGTCAACGCGCTGACGGGCATTCCTCTGAATGTCAGCATCCTGATTGCCGGTGCGGTTACCATCGCTTATACCACCATGGGCGGTATGATCGCGGACCAGATCACGGACTTAGTTCAATTCTTCATCATTCTCTTAGGTCTGGCCATTGCCCTGCCGTTCATCATCAACGGTGCCGGCGGCTGGGAAGTCATCTCCTCCAAACTGCCTCCGGTTCAGCTTGATTTCTTCAAGATCGGCTGGGTAACCATTCTTGGGCTGGTATTCAACTACTTCTGTACTTTCCTGTCCGGACCGGAAATGGTTTCCCGTTTCTCTTCCGCCAAGGATGAACGCGCCGCTCAGAAAGCATCCGTCCTGTCCGCAGTCCTTATGACCATGATGGCTTTCATCCCGACGATCATCGGTCTGGTCTCCCTGGCCATGGATCCGCAGCTGGACGGTGGAAAAGGAACCTCCGCCCTGATGTACGCGACCACTCACTTTGCACCGTCCTGGATCACTGGAATCGTTGCGGCAGCGATTGTTGCAGCCACCATGTCCAGTGCCGACTCCAACCTGCTCTGCGCTTCCACCATTATTATCCGGGATATCTACATGAAGTACTTTAACCCCAATGTGGAAGACAAGCGCATCATTTTCCTGACCCGCGCCAGCAACGTTGCAATCCTCGTCATCAGTATGGGTATTGCCATGTTCAAGGTCAACATCGTGACCATGAATCTCTTTGCCTTCGCCCTGCGCAGCGCCGGACCCTTCGCCGCCTATGCGTTTGGTCTGACGGTGCCCAAGGCCTCGAAACACTCCGGTCTGGTATCCATCATTGTCGGATCCATCGCCGTTGTGTACTGGCAGGTATACAATTCCACCCATCCGGTACTGCCGATTGTTTTCGGCTGCGCCATGGGTACCATCGCGTTCTTCGTCACAACGTTCCTTGAAAAGAACAATGTCGCTCCTTCTGCCTACGTAGAGGGCGAGAAATAGTTTCAGGAACTGGATCATCACAGGGCCGCCGACTCCAGCCGGAGTCGGCGGCTTTTCCGTTGACGCGGTCAGTTGGGCGAGCAAAAGGCTCTGAGATCGTGTCACCTTATTTCAAATCCGAAGTGGAAGATTGGTCTTTTGCCTGGCTTTGAGGCTATAATTAGAATAAGGTCTGCGGGCGAATCCCCCGCGACAGAACCGATGGACACAGTCCGCAGGGAGGGATGGCATGAAGATTTGTTTCGAGCGAAGGGCCTATGAAGGGGAAACGAGGGTGCTGACCTCATTTGCCAAAACGCGTGAGTTTTCCGATGAAACCACTATGGAAGAAGTGGTGGATCAGTATGTATATCAATACCTGTCAGTCCTGGAGCTGCCGGATCATCGCCAGGACTGGAATCTGATGGCAGTGCGCGACATGAGTTGTCAGGTTCTGGCACGGGTGCGTCAGGGCGCAGTCGAAGAGCTGGATAGCGGTTCTATGACGGTCAGGGAATACTTCGGCAATGCCGGTCCGGTGATGATTCTGGGCATGACGACAGCGACGGATCCGTGTCCGAAGGAAACTTCCGGCCAGCCGGGGCAGACCAACTGGAAAAACATCGAGATGCCGATCCGGATCGATACCAAGGAAATTCAGATCCTGGCCCTGTTTTTGGCCCTGATCGCCATCGTTGCCTTTGTTATTCTGGTCCTGCAGTATCAGAAGACCAAAGTACTCCTGGCCGAGCCGCTGATCACTGTCCTGGTAGGAGTGGTGGCCTGCTATTTTACTCTGCTGAAAGGGCGCCGCATTACCTTTAAGCATCATGTCGTGGTCTACCGTAACCGGTTCAACCGCTACGAGCGGTTCACCCCTGAACAGTTTGATCATGTGGAGTGGTTTCAGCCGGGACGCGATATTAAGTTTGTGTTCCGCTATGAAGAAAAGCAGCGCAATTTTATTTCCACCCGACTCAAGCACGACCTGCGTCTCATTATTTGGGCCAAAAGTCAGGGGATCCCGATTTATTCTTCATACCCATAATACAGTCCCATAATACAGTGAAATCAGAAAATCCGATGATTTCAGTGAATCCAGATATTCAATGCAGCCAGAGATTCAGTGAATCCAGGATCAACCGACAGAATGAACAGCCAGAGCCTGAGGGCTCTTTTTTTGTTCCGTGCTGATGGCCGGTTGGTTTGGTTTCAATCCAGGCGAGGGGGATCGCCCAGGCAAGATGATTTTTTGGCTTGGAATTGGCTCAGGATATCGTTTACTGCAATTAACAGAAACGCAAGAAAATGGATATTTCCTTCATAGTAAGTTAACATCAGGGGAAGAAAATCTTAATATTAAGGATTTACAATTAAAGTAATGCGGTTATAATTAAGGTGGGACGTAAATTAACAATCGGGACATAATATGTCCCAAAGGAGGCGGCGTGAACAGGATACTTCAATTGCAGCGAAAAATAATTCCTGAAGGCATCGAGCTTCTCGAACGGCGATTTACGCTTCTGCGCACCATCCAGTCGGAGCAGCCCATCGGGCGGCGCACACTGGCTCAACGCTCCGGACTGACTGAACGGGTAGTTCGGTCCGAGACCGATTATCTGAAAAGCCGGCAATTCATCGATTTTGTGCCTCGCGGCATGATCATGACGCTGTCTGGAACCGATCTGCTCGAAGAACTGACCGCAATCATGCATGACTTTCTGGGACTCGAGGAAATAGCCGAGGTCCTGCGCAAGTCCCTTCATTTTAAAAAGGTCTATGTCATCTCCGGGGATTCGGATGAACAGCCGGAGACGTTGGATGAAATGGGGCGGAAAAGCTCTGAGCTGCTGGCCCGGATGATGAAGCAATATTCCGTTGTAGCCCTGACCGGCGGCAATACCATCAAGAAAATGGTGGAACAGTTTCCCGCCAGCCGGAACTATCCGGATGTCACAGTGGTGCCAGCCCGGGGCGGCGTTGGACGTCATTACGACATTCAGGCCAATACGCTGGTCGGACAGCTGGCTGACAAAATCGGCGGAAACTACCGGCTCCTGAATCTTCCGGATATGATCAGCGAAGCGGCCCTGGAAACCATGCTGAAGGAAAAGGAAGTACTGGAGACGATCCGGCTGATCCGCCAGGCTGACGTCGTCGTTGCGGGCATCGGCGATGCCATGACCATGGCTCGTCGGCGCAACCTGACCGAGGAAGAAACCAGAGAACTGCGACAAGCAGGAGCTCAGGGTGAGTTTTTCGGATCTTATTACAACCAGTCCGGCCAGATCGTCAAGCAGAATTTGGCGGTGGGGCTTTCCCTGGCGGATGTCCGCCAGTCCCGAGAAGTCATCGTACTGGCCGGCGGCTCAGCCAAAGCCCGGGCTATCCTCTCGGTGGACTTCAATGCCCTGGGAGCGACCCTGGTCACCGATGAGGGCGCAGCCAGAGAAATAATTGAACTGTCGAAAGACATGGCAATAAATCAAACAACAAAAGAAACACTCTAAACCATTCTGGGAGGGATAATTTATGGAACAAGTTAAAGTAGGCGTCAATGGATTCGGTCGAATCGGCAAGCTGGCCTTTTGGGCAGCGCTGGAAAATCCTGAAGTTCAGGTAGTTGCAGTCAATGACCCCTTTATGGATATTCCTTACATGAAGTACATGCTGACCCATGATTCCGTGCATGGCGGCTTCAAGGGCGAAGTCGAGGTCGATGAGGAGAACAGCTATCTCATCGTGAACGGAGAAAAGGTGAAAGTCTTCTTCGAAAAAGACCCTGCCGCCATCGACTGGGCATCAGCCGGGGCAGAATACATCCTGGAATGCACCGGGCTGTTCACCAAGTCCGAAGATGCCAGAAAGCATCTGGCCGGCGGAGCCAAGAAAGTCATTATTTCCGCGCCATCCGCGGATGCGCCGATGTTCGTCATGGGCGTCAATCAGAACACCTACACCAGTGACATGGACATCATCTCCAACGCGTCCTGCACGACGAACTGCCTGGCCCCCATCGCCAAAGTCCTCAATGACAAGTTTGGCATGCTCGAAGGTCTGATGACGACGGTCCACTCCACGACGGCTACTCAGAAGACGGTGGACGGTCCTTCCAAAAAGGACTGGAGAGGCGGACGGGCCGCTTCCACCAACATCATCCCGTCATCCACCGGTGCGGCCAAGGCCGTGGGCAAGGTCATTCCGGAACTCAACGGCAAGCTTACCGGCATGTCCTTCCGCGTTCCGACCATTGATGTTTCTGTGGTCGACCTGACCTGCCGACTGGAAAAGCCGGCCTCGTACGAAGACATCAAGCTGGCCATGAAAGAGGCATCAGAGGGTGAACTCAAGGGCATCCTGGGGTATACTGAAGATGAAGTGGTATCCACCGATTTCATCCATGACAAGCGGACCTCCATTTTCGATGCCAAGGCCGGAATTTCTCTCAATGACCATTTCGTCAAGGTGATTTCCTGGTATGACAACGAATGGGGTTACTCCAACAAGCTGGTTGATCTGACCGCCCATGTTGCAAAAGTCGACGCTCAGACCAAATAGCTAAAACCGAAAAGGGTGGGTCCGGTCTATAGCTGATGTTATATGCCGGACTCTTTTCAGGGATTGATCGGTTCCCGCCATAACTTGAGTCCATGCAGGAGGAAAATGTATGAATTACAACAAGAAAACTGTGGAAGACATTGATGTCAAAGGCAAGCGGGTTCTGGTCCGCTGTGATTTCAACGTTCCGATGAAGGACGGACAGATCACGGACCAGTCCCGCCTGGAAGGCGCGCTGCCGACGCTGCGCTACCTGTCCGAGCATGGTGCCCGCGTCATTCTGACGTCGCACCTGGGCAAGGCCAAGGGTCCGGATCCGTCCCTGTCACTGGCTCCCGTTGCCAAGGCTCTGTCAGAGCTTTTGGGACGCGACGTGAAGTTTGCCCAGGATGATGCCGTGGTCGGTCCCAATGCCCGGGCAGCTGCTGCCGCCATGGCTGACGGTGACTTGATTCTCCTGGAAAATACCCGGTTCCGGCCCGAAGAGAGCAAGAACGGGGAAGACTTTGCCAAAGAACTGGCTTCTCTGGCGGATGTCTATGTCAACGACGCCTTCGGCACGGCCCATCGCGCCCACGCGTCCACGGAAGGCGTGACAAAATTCCTTGATACTGCGGTTGCCGGCTACCTCATCGAAAAGGAGCTGAAGTTCCTGGGCGAGGCGGTAAACAATCCGGAACGTCCCTTCGTGGCGATTCTGGGCGGAGCCAAGGTTTCAGACAAAATCAACGTAATCAACAGCCTTCTGGAGAAGGTGGACACTCTGATCATTGGCGGCGGGATGGCCTACACCTTCCTGAAAGCTCAGGGCTACACCATCGGCAGCTCGCTGCTGGAGGCCGACCGGATGGATTATGCCCTGGAAATGGTGGAAAAAGCCAAAACCAAGGGCGTCAGCCTGCTTCTGCCGGTGGACCATGTTGTCGGGGCGAAATTTGCCGAAGATACCGAACCGGTCGTCACTCCGGATCAGAATATTCCCGAAGGCATGATGGGGCTGGACATCGGACCGAACACCCGGGAGCTTTTTGCCGATGCAGTCCGAACCGCCAAAACGGTTATCTGGAACGGACCCATGGGGGTGTTTGAATTCAAGAACTTTGCCCAGGGCACCATTGCGGTGGCGAAAGCCATGGCAGAGTCGGATGCCACCACGGTCATCGGCGGCGGCGATTCTGCCGCGGCAGCCAACCAGCTGGGCTTTGGCGATCGCATGACCCACATCTCCACGGGCGGCGGAGCTTCCCTGGAATTTCTGGAAGGCCAGGAACTGCCTGGTATTGCCGCATTAAACGATCGGGAGGAACTTTAAGATGAGACGAGCTGTCATTGCCGGAAACTGGAAAATGCATTACACGCTGCCGGAAGCTGTGAAAACGGCCAAGGAGCTGATTCCCCTGGTAGCAGACGCTGACTGCGAAGTGGTGCTGTGTGCGCCGTTTATCCATCTGCCGGAGCTGGTTTCAGCGACGGCGGGAACCAACGTGAAGATTGGAGCCCAGAACATGCACTTTGAGGAGAAGGGCGCCTTCACCGGTGAAATCTCTCCCGGAATGCTGGAAGATCTGGGGGTAGATTACGTCATCATCGGTCATTCGGAGCGCCGTCAGTACTTCGGTGAGACGGATGACACGGTCAACCGCAAACTCAAGGCGGCGTTCAACCATAAGCTGATCCCCATTATGTGCTGCGGCGAGACGCTGGAACAGCGCGAACAGGGCGAGACCGAGGAACATCTGGAACGTCAGGTCAAGGGTGGCCTGGCCAATCTGTCACCGGAGCAGGTTCAGGAAATGATCATTGCCTATGAACCAATTTGGGCCATCGGCACCGGAAAGACCGCCACCGCCCAGGATGCCAATGACACGATCCATCTGATCCGCAATACCGTGGAACAGCTCTATGGCGAAGAGGTGGCACAGGCCGTGCGCATTCAGTACGGCGGATCCGTCAAGCCCGATACGATCCAAGAACAGATGGCGATGTCGGACATCGACGGCGCGCTGGTAGGCGGAGCTTCCCTGAAAGCTGCCGATTTTGCCGCCATCGTTCGCTACAACAAATAACCGATAAACGGGCAAGGCCCGTAAAGGAAAGGAACCACATGAAAAAACCGGTTATGCTGCTAATTCTCGATGGCTTCGGGCTCAATGACAAAACGCTGGGCAATGCCGTGAGCGCAGCTTCGAAACCAAATTTTGACTATTACTGGAACCATTATCCCCATACCACGCTGAATGCTTCCGGGCTGGCGGTCGGCCTGCCGGAGGGCCAGATGGGAAATTCCGAAGTCGGCCACATGAACATTGGCGCCGGCCGGGTGGTCTATCAGGAACTGACCAGGATCTCCGAGATGATCAAGACCCAGGAGTTTTTCCGCAATCAGGCCCTGAACCACGCCTTTGACCAGGCGCTGGCCAGGGA
>JABNAD010001187.1_pt1 | contig 10469 bp, 9 predicted proteins | sample 7240381 | NCBI WGS metagenome assembly JABNAD01 (sample SAMN11332834, study PRJNA596920) | anaerobic digester metagenome | biome: digested sludge; isolation source: digested sewage sludge-derived enrichment culture grown on H2/CO2 | place: Germany: Goettingen | reverse complement strand
GGGTGATGGAAGAACAACAAATAACCCGTTTCTTTGTACCTGAAGGCGACGATAGCATTATTCGTGCTTGGTTGCCTTCGTTAGATATAGCACGCATCCGCTGTAATTCACTGAAAGAACTATTCGAAGCCTTGGCAAACCGCCTGTTGATGCTGGCAGTTTCCGACGAGGCAGGTATCTATCTCGAAAGCGACAGGCAGAAAACAGAGCAATACCGTGTCTTGCTGGAACAGTTAAATACCAACCGCATGGAACAAAAACGAATAACCGCTGAAGTAAAAGCGGAAACGCAATTCAACCTCCGTTTAAAGCTGACAACAAAACTGAAAGAGTTACAACAACAAGAAAAAATATTGAAAAATCAATTGATATAGCTATGCAAAAGACAAACATACCGCAAGCCGAGAGCAAAAGTGCCGACTTGGTGGCACAAAATCTGGAGCAACTGAAACAGATTTTCCCTGAAGTGATAAAAGAAGGTCGTGTGGACTTTGAAGTGCTCAACGACCTGCTGGGCAACTATGGCGATACCGCCGAAGAGCGTTTCTGTCTCAACTGGGCAGGTAAAGCCAACGCACGCCGTGAAGCCCAAAAACGAAGCACCGGCACACTCCGCCCTTGCCCCGAAGAGAGCGTGGATTGGGATACTACCGAGAATCTTTATATTGAGGGAGACAACTTGGAGGTACTGAAACTTTTGCAAAAGAGCTACCACAGCCGTGTTAAGATGATCTACATTGACCCGCCCTACAATACAGGGAAAGACTTCGTGTATAAGGATAACTATGCGGATAATATGAAGAATTATCTGGAGCTGACGGGGCAAGATAAAAAACTCTCCACCAATACCGAAAGTGATGGGCGCTACCACTCCAACTGGCTGAATATGATGTATCCGAGACTGAAACTTGCCCGTAACCTGCTGACGGATGATGGGGTGATATTTATTTCCATTGATGACAATGAAGTGGCAAACTTGCGGAAAGTGTGTGATGAGATTTTTGGAGAGGAAAATTTTGTGGCGCAGTTTCCTTGGAGAAAACGAACAGCAAAGTCAGATGTTCCGTTTGGAGTATCACAAGACTTTGAATGGATTTTGGTTTTTTCAAAAACAGACAAATATAAAGCTGGCATTGAAAGTAAAAGTCGAAAATACTATGAGAGTTCAGATTTTCCGAATAGACCTTGGCGAATTCACGACATGAGCAAACAAACAACAGCGAGTGAACGACCAAATAGTTTTTTTGATATGATAGATCACTGCTGTCCACTTAAAAAAAGTTGAGTGACAGCTGGTTATAATTTTGCTCTTTGACATTGCTGGTGTCTATATTTGTAAATAGTTCATTTATAGGAGTTTTATCTAATAAGGAAATTCCTAATATTTGTAAAACTTCGTAGGTTGAACGGTCGATTTGTAAATCGTGTCCCACAATGGCAACCAGACAATATGCGATAATTGCGCAATGTATTTGTATTCTGACGGCATTTTCAGATGTTCCCCAAAAGGATTTAATCTTTAGATGCTGTTTGATCCATTTGAAGAAGAGTTCTATTTGCCAACGATTTTTATAAAGCAATGCTATTTGAGCTGCCGAGAGTTCAAAGTTATTTGTAAGGAAGATGAATGTTCTGTTCATATCCTTGTCATAATAAGCAACTCTTCGCAGCTTCTCTGGATAATACTTTGAAGGGTAATACCCTTTTAAGAATCCACGTTGATCACATAATACTCCAGTAGATTCATCTAGCTCATTGGAGGTTGTCACTTCAAACTGAAGATTCTTTTTGGCTCTCACCACAAAGTACGAATCCAGTTGCGTAATCTTATAGAGTCGATTAAAGTCAACATATCCTCTATCGAAGATATAATAAGCTCCAATCTCATACGGGATTACATCCATTGCGTTCATGTCGTTAACCTTTGCAGTTGTAATATGCACGAAAACAGGAATTTGTGTGGTTATATCATAAAGCGTGTGAATCTTTATTCCACCTTTGTGCTTTCTGAATTTAGCCCACCAGAATACCGACAGACATAAATCGATAGTTGTTGAATCGAAGGCGTAAACCTTACCTCTTATCTCAAAATCATCGTTGCTTCGCTTTTGTCTGGCAACATCAATCAGATAGTAGGCAAACTCCTCAAAGATTCTACAATCCCTATTTTCGTTCGCTTTTGAAAGATTACTGCGAGTAACACTTTTACCGAAACCCAGATGGTAACTTTTCTTACTGTGAGCATCAATTGCCACAATAAGATCGCGCAAACTATCACGGTTGGTCAATTGTCCAAAAATCATCACCAGAAGTTGGTTCCAACAAGTAAAATGTTTTACATATTTGTTGCCTTTGTACTTCAAAACAAGATTATCGAATTTCCATTGTGGCAAAAATTCAACGATTTGCGCATATACATATTTGCCTTTGTTCATTGTTCCTTGAATTAATAAGGAACAAAAATAGATTTTCAAATCGTCACCTGTAATAACAACCCTCAAAATATAGAATATCAGCTATTTCAAAGAACTTCTATTTGTTTTTAGTGGACACTAATGATGATAGATCCCAAAACAGGAAAAGTTTACCCTGCTAATCCTAATGCTGTATGGCGAATTACAAAAGAAACCTTTCAAGATTATTATGCTGCTGGAAGAATAGTATTTCCTGACGATTATGACTTTCTAAGAATTAGCAAGCCCGTATTGCGCTATTTTAAGGATGATGATGCTTTAAAGGGAGGAGATATGTTTGGTTATACCTCTGTCAGCACATTATTTCCCAAAGAGATAGGAATGACAGAAGACGGTTCAAAGGATTTCTTTAGACTATTTGAGAACAAGGCATTTAGTTTTCCTAAACCAGTTAACCTTATAAACTACCTTATTTCCATTTCAACTATTGTAGACAAAGACTCCCTCATCCTCGACTTCTTCTCCGGCTCCGCTACCACCGCCCATGCCGTGATGCAGCTCAATGCCGAAGATGGTGGCAACCGCAAATACATCTGTGTGCAAATCCCCGAACCAACACCCGAAGAGAGCGAAGCTCGGAAAGCTGGTTATGCCACCATTCCCGAAATAGCCAAAGAACGCATCCGCCGTGCAGGTAAAAAAATAATGGAGGAACAAAAAGCGAAAGCCGAAAAAGAAGGCGGACTATTTGCTGAAGAAGAGAAGAAATTAGACACCGGTTTCAAAGTATTTAAACTCGACAGCTCTAACATCAATGCATGGGATAGCGATCCCGATAATCTGGAAACCGCACTGAATAACTCACTATTCAATATCAAAGAGGATAGAAACGAAGACGACTTACTATATGAGATACTGATCAAGTACGGCATAGAGTTGACCGAAAAGATTAATCGTCACACCATAGATGGAAAAACCGTGTACGAAATGGGTGCCGGTTCGTTGATTGTTTGCTTGGCAGATAACCTATCCACAACAGTTGCCGAAGGCATTGGTAAACTTTACAAAGAGGTTAGCCCCGAAGGTATAGACGGCAACTGCCGAGTGGTATTCAAAGAAACCGGATTCAACGGTTCGGACGAAGTGAAAACCAATACGCTGCTGATATTGAAACAGCACGGCATTACGAATGTGGCAAGCGTATAAAGAGAGGAACTGTATGACTAAAAACATGACATTAAAATTCGAGAGTCACCTCGAATATCAGGACGACGCAGTAAATAGTATCTGCGATATCTTTGAAGGCGAAGAGATTTTCCAAAGCAATTTCTCTATCACGCCCATCAAGGGCGAAGAAAGTGCGCTATTTCAACGTGCGACCATCGGTATCGGAAACTCCATAAAAATGATAGAGGAGGATATGCTTGCCAATATGCAACGCATCCAATTGCGTAACGGCGTGCCACAATCGACCACCGAGAGTTTCAAGAAAGAGGGAATGAACTTCTCGGTAGAAATGGAGACTGGTACAGGTAAAACCTATGTCTATCTGAAAACGATCTTTGAACTCAATAAGCGTTACGGTTTTACCAAGTTTATCATTGTAGTGCCGAGCATCGCCATCAAAGAGGGTACATACAAATCCTTACAGATCACCAAAGAGCACTTCAAAAGCGAATACGAGAATGTGGTGTACGATTATTTTGTGTACGATGCTGCCAAATTAGAGCAAGTACGCTCGTTTGCCACGGGTGACAGTATTCAGATTATGGTGATCAATATTGATGCATTCCGCAAAAGTTTCGAAAGTGAAGACGAAAATAGTAAGTCCAACATTATCCACCGTTACAACGATAAGTTGGGCTACAAACCCATCGACCTGATTAAAGAAACGAATCCGATAGTGATTATCGACGAACCGCAAAGTGTGGATAATACCGACAAAGCAAAAGAAGCTATCGCTGCGCTCAATCCGCTCTGCTGTTTGCGTTATTCTGCCACACACCGCACGCCTTACAACATGATGTATAAGCTCGATTCGGTGGATGCTTACGAGCTGAAATTGGTGAAACAGATTGAAGTGGCTACCGCTTCTGTGGAAGGCTTCCAAAACGACGCGTATATCGACCTAATAAAAGTGGACAACAAAGCCGGTATTAGAGCGCAGGTGGAGTTGGACTTTCAAAACAAAGGAAAAGTTGACCGCAAGAAAGCGTGGGTAAAACAAGGTCAGGATCTATTTGATATTACCAAACGTGACCAATACGAAGGGTATATTGTGGAAGATATTTGGTACGACAACGAACGCTGGAATATGTCGTTTACAAGCAACGATAAAATTATAGAACAAGGCGTTGTCTCGGGAAGTTTGAGTAACGACCTGCTGAAGCGAGAGCAAATTCGCATGACCATCGAGGCGCATTTGGACAAAGAAATAGTGCTCAATCCGCAAGGAATAAAAGTGCTGAGCCTGTTCTTTATCGACAAGGTGGCAAACTACCGGGAGTACGATGCGGAGGGAAACCGCCAAAACGGCAAGTATGCCCGCATCTTCGAAGAGGAATACAACAGTTTGATACAGAAAGCGAAATATCGATCCTTGTTCAAGGAGCTGAAAGACCGGGATGTGGACGTTAGCCAAATTCACGATGGTTATTTCTCCGTGGATAAGCAAAGTAAAGCATCAAACAGGAGAGATAAGTTCGAACGTTTTGTGGATACCTCCGGGAAAACGGCCAAAGACGATGATGCATTCAATCTGATTATGCGCGATAAGGAACGACTGCTGAGCTTCGAAACGCCACTCCGCTTTATTTTCTCCCACTCCGCCTTGCGTGAGGGTTGGGACAATCCGAATGTGTTCCAAATCTGTACGCTCAACGAAACCACCAAAGAGATAAAGAAACGGCAAGAGATTGGGCGTGGACTTCGTTTGTGTGTCAATCAGGACGGCGAACGGGTAAAGGGTTTTGACGTAAACACACTCACTGTTATGGCAAACGAAAGCTATGAAGAGTTCGCCAAAGCGTTGCAGAATGAAATAGAGGAAGATACCGGAATTAAGTTCGGTTACCTGCATAAACATTCTTTCGCCCGTATTGAAGTAGGTGCGGATCAGGACAAAGCGATGTATCTGAACGAAGAAAAATCGGTTCGACTTTACGACTATTTCGTGGAGAAAGGCTATGTCAGAGAAGAAGTGGTTAATAAGAAGACCAAAGAGGTTGCCGCTAAAGTGCAGGAAAAACTGAAAATAGACTTGCGTGATAACCGGGTAGCTATTCCCCAAGAGTTTGACTATATCAAAACGCCGATTCTGAAAGTATTGAAGCGTATCAGCGGAAACTTTATGAATATTAAAAACCGGGATGATGTGCGTCGGGTAACGTTCAAGAAAGAGTTCTTTATCCACAACGAAGATTTCAAAAATCTGTGGGATCGGATAAAATACAAAACGACGTACTCCGTAAAAATTGATTCGGACAAATTGATCGATCAATGCGCTCAAAGGATATACGAAGAGGTGGTGGTAGGCAGAGGACGCTTTGTTACCCGCAAAATAAAATTAGCGATTACCGAAGGGGGCGTTCTGGAGGGAGAAGATTCTCCTCGTGAATCGACACGGATTATGGACGATACGGTTTCGATACTGCCGGATATTGTTACTTACCTGCAAAACGAGACCGGACTGACCCGTCAATCCATCGTTTCCATCTTGATTGGGAGCAAACGCCTGGAAGCGTTTAAGAAAAATCCTCAAGCCTTTATCGAATCGGTTATTGATATCATCCGTAACGAGATGCGCCTCTTATTGGTTGATGGCATCAAATACAAGCGGATAGATAAGGATATGTGGTGTCAGGAACTGTTTGAAAACAAAGAGCTACAAGGTTATCTAAGCAGCAACTTACTGGACAGTAACAAATCACCCTACGATTATGTGATTTATGATTCGGAAACAGAGCGCAGTATGGCACAACGATTTGAAAGCTCCGATAATGTTAGGGTATTTACCAAACTACCCTCCTGGTTTAAGATTGATACCCCATTGGGAGCCTATAATCCCGACTGGGCACTTGTTTGGGATGACGGTAACGAGCAGAAACTTTATTTTGTTGTAGAGACTAAGGGCGGTTTGTTTGAAGACGCTATCAAACCAACCGAGAGAGCAAAAATAACCTGTGGCAAGAAACACTTCGCTGCCCTTGAAACCGGAATAAAATTAGAATTAGCAGATACATTTGATACATTGCAGGGGAAGATCACCTCTTAATTGAGGATTATATACAGGCATAAGAAAGACTTTGTATGTCTATCACATAACGTCTAACATTAAAAAATTATGTCTATGAATGATTTAACAACCAAGGAGTTTTTCAGACTATTGTCTGAACCTTCGCAAGTATCGAACAAAGAAATTCAAACTTCGTATGAATCTTTTGTTAAGCAGATTACAGAAACAAGCAACTCAGAGGCAGATTACTCGAAAGTGTTTCGTCTATTGAATCACTCCCGTATCGAGATAGATTCAATAAAAACATCATCACTTTACGAGTCGGGGGGGGGATATGATTAAGTTTAATTACATCCGAAAGGCTTTGAGCTTTCTACATTCTGAAATGGAATTGCTAAAACTAAAGATACAATACCCGGAAAGATTTTCTCTAACAGAAGAACTATCGTTTAAGTCGGAACTCTATGTAATCCCCAAAGCAAAAGGACTGGGAATTATCGGGTTGGCGGAATTAGTGATGAGTATTTTTCTTTCAAAAGAAATAAAAAACCGAAACGGTAAACCTGCATCTTTGGTGCAATTGGCAAGAGCTTTTGAATATGTTTTCAATTGCAATTTTGGAAGCATATACGATAAGCAGGCAGAGGTTTATAATCGAAAATCTTGTAACCTGACAAAATCATTAGATTTTCTCAAAGGAAGTTTGGAACGAAGTCGGAAAATCAAGCCTTTGAAACAAAATGAAAAAGAATGATTTTATAATTAGCTGAATTACTTGTAATTATATTCTAAACTTGGGGGAGTAGTTAACTACTCCCCCTGTTTTTGTATTATCCTTTCCCCGAACTTTGCAGCGAATTAAATAGTTACGAATATGGATGTCATAACAATAGAATCGCAGGCGTATAAAGATTTAGTCACAAAGATTAATGCCATAGCAAAGTTTGTCGTAGATCATCAGGATGATGATACAGTCAACCCTGATGAAATGTGGGTGGATAGTTACGAAGTTTGCACCTTTCTCAAAATCAGTGAGAGAACACTTCAACGCTTACGAAGCAATCGACTGATCTCATATTCAATCATTTCAGGAAAATCATATTACACCATTGCGGAAATTAAGCGAATGCTTAATGAGAAGAGAATCCGCAGTACCGAAGAATGTATGAATGACCTCATAAATAATCATAAACTATATGCTCAACAAAGACGAACTATTAAGACGGACAAATAACGGTCTGAATGTATTCAAGCACTATATTTCGGTACAATGGAAAACAGGTCGTAATTTTCTGAATCCATTGTATGAAGACCGTAAGGCTTCGTGTAATGTGTATTTTGACCGTCGTAACAATATCTATCGCATAAAAGATTTCGGCAATGATAATTACAGCGGAGATTGCTTCTTTTTCGTTGGGCAGTTGAAAGGTTTGGATTGCAACAATGGTGCTGACTTCGTTGAAATACTGAAAACCATAAACAGGGATATGTCTTTAGGATTGGATAGTTCGGACTATGCAACTCATATTCCGCAGTCAGTTCCACAAAAGAATAATTCGACGATCCCGGAACTACCCAAAATCAAACCCTATAATATCACACAGCAGAAGTTTACTCAAAAGGAACTAGATTTTTGGATAAGGGCAGGTATCACTCCTGAAATACTGAAACTATACAGAGCCGTTTCCCTGAAAGAGTTCAGAAGCGAGAATAAGGACAATAAGCCTTTTTACTATACTTCATCAGTGAGCGAACCAATTTTCGGTTATATGGGAAAACGGTATGTGAAAATATACCGCCCGTTCTCGGAAATTCGTTTTTTATATGGAGGTAATATCGGGGAAAGCTACTGCTTCGGACTGGAACAATTACCAGCCAAAGGAGATACGCTGTTCATCACGGGGGGAGAAAAGGATGTGATGACTCTTGCCGCTCACGGCTTTCATGCGATTTGTTTCAACAGCGAAACGTCCACTATTCCGACAGGAATAATCTATAAACTCACATTCCGATTTAAGCATATCGTACTGCTCTATGATGCCGATAAAACGGGAATAGATGCTGCAATCAAACACGAAAAAGCATTAGCCGAATATGGCGTAAAACGGTTTGCATTACCACTTTCAGGAGAGAAAAAAGAGAAAGACATTACCGACTATTTCATTAAAGGAAATAGCCGAAAAGAATTCCGCCAGTTATTCATCGACTTTCTTGATAATTTATATAGCGAAACAATGACCATGCTAAAATCCTGTGAAATTGATTTCAACAATCCTCCGGCAAAAGCTGAAGAAGTTATATCTGCCGGCGACGTACCTCTGGGAACACAGGGAAACATCCTTTGCATTACGGGCGGGGAAGGTACGGGGAAAAGCAACTATGTTGCCGCCCTGATTGCAGGCTCAATCATAAAAGATAACCGCACTATTGATACGTTAGGCGTGAATGTCCGTGATAATTCAGATAATAAAGCGGTTTTGCTTTACGATACCGAACAATCCGAAGTACAGCTTTTCAAAAACGTTTCCAACCTTTTGAAACGAGCCAAACTGAACGAAAAACCGGAAGAACTGCGGGCTTTCTCCCTTACGGGAATGTCCCGAAAAGAACGATTGCAAGCCATAGTTCAGAGTATGGATAAATATCATTACGAATACGAAGGCATCCGCTTGGTTGTTATTGACGGTATTGCCGATTTAGTATCATCGGCCAATGATGAAGTAGAAAGCATCCGCATTATGGACGAACTATACCGTTTGGCGGGAATATACCGCACTTGCATTGTTTGTGTGCTTCATTATGTACCGAATGGATTGAAATTAAGAGGGCATCTCGGTTCGGAGTTACAGCGTAAAGCTGCTGCTATCCTAAGTATAGAACTCGATACGGAACCGTCGACATCGGTTGTTAAGGCTCTCAAAGTAAGGGACGGAAGCCCTCTCGATGTTCCCTTAATGCAGTTCTCATGGGACAAGGAATTAGGAATGCACATTTACATAGGGGAAAAGACCAGGGAGGAAAAAGAAAAACGTAAAGAAAAGGAACTGGCAAATGTTGCCCGTGAGATTTTCAACGTTCAAAAGCATCTGACCTATATTGACCTATGCGACCGGATTCAGCAGATTATGGATGTAAAAGAGCGTACTGCCAAAAGCTATATCAAGTATATGCGAGAAAAAGAAATAATCATCAAAGATCCGTCCAATCAGAATTATTTTATGATAGGGCATATTATATAAAATTCAACAGTTATGTATATAAGTAAAGAAGATTTTGAAGCCTGGATGGAGCGAATTATGTATCGATTCGACAAACAAGATAAAACTCTCGATAAAATGAGTAAACACAGAAACATGTTAGACGGAGAGCTTTTGCTCGACAATCAGGATTTATGCATGTTGCTGAATGTCAGCAAACGGACTTTGCAACGGTATCGTGCTACGGGAGAATTACCATTTCAGACATTGTATCACAAGACTTATTATAAAGAAAGTGATGTGCATACTTTCATCAGAACAAACTTTAATAAGAAAAGAGGTAACAACAATAAAAACCCGTGAGGGCTGTTTCAAATCTTTTTAGTTCATGTTTAATTATTTTGTAGTGAGACAAAGCCCGTACCGTCGTGATGACTGGTACGGGCTTAGTCATTACATAAGATTCTGTTCGTTTCCAATAATTATGTGTAGCTAATCACTATCTTTGGGAAATAATGCCAAATATGCCTGTAACTCATTTAAATAAAGATTGATATAAATAATGTCTAACCTAAAAGTCTCAAATAAAAGTTACATGTGTCAGATAAAGTATTTATCTTTAAG
>JABNAD010001186.1_pt1 | contig 10493 bp, 9 predicted proteins | sample 7240381 | NCBI WGS metagenome assembly JABNAD01 (sample SAMN11332834, study PRJNA596920) | anaerobic digester metagenome | biome: digested sludge; isolation source: digested sewage sludge-derived enrichment culture grown on H2/CO2 | place: Germany: Goettingen | reverse complement strand
ATTCTATTTCGACCTCGAAGAGGACGATGCATCCTTGCCTGCTCCGGCCACGACGGGTACGCAGGCAGCCCTTCCTTCCTTTGCCGGCTTATCCACCACTCTTGTTTTTTTACTGGCACTAGCATTCTCAACTCTTCTTGCGGTATGCTATATACTGCTTGTGGGCAAACGGAGAAAGAATCGTGGGTCGGATGGTTGAGGAAGCACAGCTGCTATACAAGACGGTGGATTCCACCGTGGATCAAGTAGTGCAACTATTGAGGGAAGAACAACTTTTGGTCCTTCCCTGTGATACAATTTATGGTTTGAGCGGTCAATATGCAACGACTTACGAGAAATTGTGTGCCTTGAAGAAGCCTATCGGGCAACACCATTTCATCGTGCTCGCCACCCTAGAATCGGCTCATCAGCTTTGCATCGTGCCCCCAGTGCTAAAAAAGCACTGGCCTTGTGCACTTACCGTCATCCTGGAAAACCGGGAGGGAGGGGGTAGTACTGCAATACGGGTTCCCGATGATGCCTTCATCCAGGCCATCCTGACCAAACTTGGCACTCCCATCTACTCCACAAGCGTCAATGATGCGGGATTTGCCATTACCAATATCACCGATATCATTTTCACGTATAAACAGAAAGTCCAGGCGATTGTCATCGACCCGGATAGAGGCAGGGATACTCCCTCCACCCTGATCGATTGTACGAAAGATCCGTATGAACTCATCCGCTGCGGTGCCTACGACGCATCAGAGTTGCTTTCTCAAGGCTGAATTCGACGAGCTTCCATGTAATACCGTTTTTCATGCGCTTCTCCCATGGAAAATGTTTTGCGCGGGAGCGTATTGTCCTTGATGATGGTATCGAAGAAGGTTGCCTTGGAGACATCGGGAAGGATGAGGGCGATGTTGCCCTTCTTTTTGCCCAGATTGGCAGCAACTTCTACACCATGGATGTAATCTACGGTTGCCAGCTTCTGTGCGAGCAGGGAGTCGATCACCAATTGCAGCGTACCTGCAGCAATGGATGCTTTGCTCTCTCTCATTCCTATCACCAAGAAACCCTCGGCGTCGCAGTACCCGAACTTCTGCAGGCCGTCATTCACATTGATCTGCTGCAACACCTCTTCCTTGCTTGAGGCCTTGCTTACAACATACGACTCACAAACCTTGGCAATCTCCTCAAGAAAGGTCTGCCTTGAGAGATTGAAAAGCACCCGGTGGATGGGTTCGAACGCAAGCCCCGGGTCGAAGATGTTCTCCAATTCCACAAGTGCATATCGTGCCGGATGATTTTTCCGCCCATCTTCACTCAACCCTTGCTTGATATCCTCCCAGCAGCTTTTGGCGGTGGCGAGGCTGTGGTTTCCATCCCCCATGGCAAAGAGCAGGGGGTTGGAAGGATCCAGCTCTGCGTGCATCGCCTCAACGGCAAGGGCTATGGCTTGTAGATCCTCTTGCCGGTCGACCTTCCATGCGCTGAGGTGTCCGCCGTTTGCCATCAGCTCGGTATCGTAGACCTTTTCCAGTGTATCGGTTTTGTTTGCCAACGGTTCGATGACCGAGCGTTTTGCGTCGTTGATCAATACCATGATATGGGGCAGTTCAAGAGGGGCATTGCGCCTGATTTCCTTTCTTGGGGGAATTCGGCTCAGGATGGTTCCTTCGGTGGCTCTGATCAAGGTTCTGGAATCTTTGGCATAGTCGTAGTGTTCCAAATCAAGGGTGACCAGGAGCCCCCACCTGCCGCCGGGGCAGTTGTCGGTCGTTCGATGGACAAGGAAGAAGCAATTCGGGTAGGTTGTGAAAATGCCTTGCTTGATATACGCTTGCATGGTCTCGTTGATGGATTTGATACGTTTCTGTGGATCGGCTTCCTCAAGATAGACTTCTGGATAAATCAGGTTCAGAGTCGATGGAGCATCTTTGACATAGTCGGCTACTTGTTCCCAATACTCGGGTTCTGACGTATACTGGTCGCAAGCGACGACGGCCCATTTGGTCAGGTCGGTACCTGGTTTGGGAATCATGATATCGGCACATTTGAGTGCATACTGGGCCAAGTGTTGAGCAACGTTGGACATGCTATAACCTCTTTGATTTATGGATGTGGTAATATACTATTCCAATATTGATAGATACGCAACATAAAGTGAGAAAATATGAGCAAAGCAATTATCTGCACAGGTGGCGGAGCCCCGTCTTCAATCCCGTCGGGCTTCGTGGAAAAAGATGATTTTGTCATCGCAGCCGACAGCGGGTATGATACCGCAAAGAGACTCGGCATACCAGTACATCTTTGGGTCGGTGATTATGACTCAACGCTTTTTTCGCAGGAAATACAACAGCTGGTGCATGAGCGAAGTCCCAGGGACAAGGATGAGAGCGATACTGAGTTGGCGATCAAAAAGGCGGTGAGCCTGGGCTATGCGTCCTATTGCATCATCGGCGGCGGAGGATTCCGCATGGATCACCTGTTTGCAACCTTCTCCCTGTTCGAGCAATACGGTCCCCCGGAACTCTGGTATACAGCGTATGAGATGGTGCATCTTGTCCGAGGGTATCATCGGTTCGAGTCCTTGAAAGCCGGCAGGCAGGTCAGTTTTTTTCCCGCCAGCTTCTCCCAAGATGCGTATATCACCGCAAAGCAGCTGCAATGGCCCTTGGAGAATTACCACTTGTCGATGGACAGCCTCTCGCTCTCCAATAGGACAACCGATTCCTTTCTGGATGTGTTCGCAAAACAGGGCGGTTTGCTCTTTGTCAGCTTCCCGGTTGCAGACAAGCTACGGTAGATGGTATTCTCTGATCATGTTGCAGACAAGACGATTGCTGGCGTTCTCCAGCAGGGTGCATACCTACACGTTGCTTTTGTACATATTTTTCTTTCTCGTATATCTGCTCGGCAGTTTCTTTTCCGTGACCGAGGATTTCGTCGAGTTGCTGCAATTTTTTCTGTATTTGATCAGCTGGACCAGTCTGCTGTTCGGTGTCTGGATCTTGGTGTTCTCCTGCATCGTGTGGGCCGGTGATCGGGTATTTCCCCTTTCCCCGGTGCTCCTTACCATCGCAAGAATGATGTGCATCCTTGCCTTGGGATTCGTGGTAGCCTTGTTGGAGACATTGTTCGAGAAGGGTCTGGTAGTCAGCTGAAAAAAAGGAGTATCATGCATAAACCAACCATTTGCGCAATCCGCGGAGCCATTTGTGTAGAGCGGGATGAACCGCAGCGTATTGAAGAGGCCGCCTGCAAGCTCTACCGGACGCTGCTTGAGCAAAACAGCCTTGAAGAAGCACATATTGCAAGTGTATTGATCACCCAGACCAGTGATCTGAAAAGCCGAAACCCGGCAAACGGTTTACGCAAAGGCGGTTATTGCAACAAGACCCCCTTGTTCTGCATGCAGGAGCTTGAAATCGATGGCATGCTTGAGCGTGTCATCCGCATGCTTCTCATCCTCAACTTCCACACCGAGCATACCAAGCCGGTCTACATGGATGGAGCTGAACAACTGCGTCCTGACCTGATGAAATAAGAATTGAGAAAAATTGCCTACGTATGAGGCTTTTTTATTAGGAGAATATGAAAATTTACATCATACAGGGTAAAAACCTTGCTTTCTTTTTTGTTGCATGAGTATAAATTAGAGAACACAAAGTGATTATTAACGAATAATATTGCACAAATATTCAATACACAGCATACTATATGGTAATTTACATGGTATATATTGAAAGGCCGATCATCCTTTCCTACAGCAAACCCAGAAGGAAACAATCATGAATGTTCACATAAAACCCGGTTCTTTGAAAGGGGAGCTCCAGGTGCCTGGATCCAAAAGCCATACAATCCGGTCAATTCTTCTGGCAACCCTTGCCGATGGCCAGACTTGCATCGAAAACCCGCTGGCCAGTGGTGACGGGTTGAGTGCCCTCGCCGCAGCACGGGCTTTTGGTGCCATTGTCCAACAGGAAGAGCATCGTTGGATTGTGCAGGGAAGGGGAGGCGATCTTGTAGTGCCCCAAAATGTGGTGGATACGGGAAACTCGGGAACCACCACCTGCTTGTTTACTTCGGTGGCTTCCCTGGTCGATGGCTATACGGTCATAACCGGTGATGAGCAGATCCGGCGCAGACCGATTCTCCCCTTGGTGAACGCACTCAACTGTCTGGGTGCCACGGCCTTTCTTACCAGGGGCGGTCAAGGTTGCCCTCCGGTGGTGGTACGAGGATTGCTTGAGGGGGGAAACGTGACCATTGAAGGCAGGAACAGCCAGTATGTCTCCAGCCTGTTGCTTTCAGCCCCCCTGGCAAAGCGTACGACCTCAATCCAGGTGGTCAATGCCTTGGAAAAACCCTATGTGCAAATGACTCTTGATTGGATGAAACGTATGGGAGTCGAGATTGCGAACCCCTCGGATTTTTCCCGCTTTGTCGTTGAAGGCGGGCAGCGCTACCACGGTGGCAGCTTCAGCATACCAGCCGACTGGTCTGCCGTCGCTTTCCCGTTGGTGGGTGCTGCAATAACAGATTCGGATGTGGTGCTCACCGGCCTTGATTTCTCCGATTCCCAGGGAGACAAGCAGGTGGTGGACATCCTGGGTAAATTCGGCGCATGCATCCATAGGCAGGGCGATGACCGGTTGCACATCGTCGGAGGTGAGAAGTTGCAAGGGGGATTGACCATCGACCTATCGGATATCCCGGATGCCCTGCCTGCCTTGTCTGTCTTGGCTACCCAGGCCGAGGGTCGGACGGTATTCACAAACTTGGAGCATGTCAGGCAGAAAGAGACCGACCGAGTGGCGGAAATGACTGCAAAACTGAATTCGCTCGGGTGCTCTTTGCATATGGAGCGGGACTGTCTGGTGGTGGATGGACCGACCCCGATACAGGGGGGGACTGTCTCATCGGCATTCGATCATCGCATTGCCATGGCGTTGGTGGCCGCAGGCCTGGCATCGGAAGGGGAGGTTGTCGTGACCGACGCCCAATGTGCCGATGTTTCATTTCCTGGTTTCTTCTCCAAGCTTGCAGCATGCAAAGCAGATCTTTCCATTGTGGAGGCCTCGGATTGAATACCAAGAAAGTAACCATCACCGATGTAGCCAAGGAGGCAGGACTGTCCATCGCCACCGTCTCGCGGGTGATCAATCATGCCCGCAACGTCGATCCTGAATCTGAGAAGACCATTCGCAAGGCGATGCAAAAGCTCGGGTATGTCCCCGCAGTGAAGAAACAGAAGTTCTCCGTCATGGCCTTGATCGTACCGAGTCTGGAGAATCACTTTTTTTCTTCGGTTGTTGAGGGTGTGATGAGACAGGCAAACCAGGCAGGGTGTCATGTTGCCCTCTACTCTGCAAATGGAAGCGCCGAGCAGGAAGTGCGCTGTCTTGTACAGGCATCTTCCCTGGGTGTTTCCTCGTTGCTGTTCTGCCCGCTGTCCGATACGTCCTCTCTCGTGCTTGCGAATCTCTTTCCACCTGATTTCCCGCTGCTGATCGTCTATCGAAGAGACTACCTGAAGGGAGCAAGCCATATCTATTACAACAATGTGGAGGGTGGATATCTGGCAGCAAAATATTTGCTCAGGGGCAATCATCGGCATATCGCCTTTTTTGCAAGCTTCTGGCAACGGCCGAGTGAGAGTATAGAGCAGATGCTTGCCTATTTGGACCAGCAAAACCGCGGCAGCTACTCTTCTTTGGACCGGCTCGAAGGATACAGGCGGGCACTGTCGGAGTTCTCTCTCCCTCTTGACCCCTCGCTGATCTGCATGACCGGTTACGATTTTTCCAGTGGATATGCAACGGCAAAGGAGTTTCTCTCAAGGCTGCGTGATTTCGATGCCGTCATTTGCTGCAACGATGCAGTAGCAGCAGGGGTTTTGCAGGCCTTGGATGAACAGCATATCGCAGTTCCCCAGCAGGTTTCCATCCTTGGCTACGATGATTCCTTTCTTTCGGAAATCGCCCGGCCTTCGTTGAGCAGCATTCATCAAGATCCCCACATGTTGGGCGAAAAGGCTTTTGAACAGCTGGAGGATATCATTGGCGGAAAACGATGCAAGGATACCATCCTGCAACCCAGCCTGAAGATCCGCAGTTCGTCTCGAATGCGTGAACTTTCTTGAGCCAAATGAAAAAAGCATACCAGAATTTCTGATATGCTTGTGAGCCGACTGTCAGGATTGAACTGACGACCCCGAGATTACAAGTCACGTGCTCTACCGCTGAGCTAAGTCGGCTTGGACTGTTGCAATATACCGGCAGAAAAACTCTCTGTCAAGACGTGTGAAAAACTCCCTGGTACGAGATTTTTCTCAACAGCGGTTGACAAAAGCTACAATAGTTTGTAATGTACCTTTGTCTTTTGGCATGGAGAGGTTCCCGAGCGGCCAAAGGGGGCAGACTGTAAATCTGTTGGTTACACCTTCGAAGGTTCGAATCCTTCTCTCTCCACTTGGAGGCCTTCTTCTTTGAGGAAGGCCTTTTTTCCGTTCTCTATGATGAAAGAGGTGCCGATGCATTGTTTTTATGAGAAAGGGTTGGCTTTTACCTGTGTTCCCGGCTGCAACTATTGCTGCAGTTGCGAACCTGGATATGTATTCCTTTCTCAAGAAGATTTACAGAGGCTTTGTGCCTACACTTCAATGGATGAGGACCGCTTCATCCGCACCTATTGCCGATTGGTGGATATGGGTTCATTCAGCATGGTCAGTTTGCTGGAGAAAGAGAATTACGACTGTATTTTCCTTACGAAACAGGGTTGCTCGGTCTACCATGCAAGACCCAGGCAATGTCGCACCTATCCTTTCTGGAGGAGCGTAATGGAAAACGAAGAGAGTTGGGAAGCAGAGAAGGCATCATGCCCGGGAATCGGACAAGGAAAGGTCTATAGGAAAGAGGAGATCGATGAGATTCTTCGCCGGCAGACCGGACAAGAGCCGATCATTCGTGTGTAGGATAGCGTATGGCAAAAGTGTCTGAATCGGTCCTTGAGCAGATCAAGGCGCGTATTCCCATCAGTGAAGTCGTCTCGGACTATGTAACGCTCTCCTCAAGAGGCGGCAGGTTATGGGGCTTGTGTCCGTTCCATCAAGAAAAAACAGCTTCCTTCTCAGTGGTCGATGAACAGGGTTTCTACTACTGCTTCAGTTGCAAAAAGGGCGGGTCGATGTTTGACTTCGTCATGGAGATGGAGAAGGTCTCTTTCATTGAATCAGTGAAGATTCTTGCAAAGAAGGCGGGAGTCGAGCTCGAGGAGGAGAGTCCCGAGGATAAAAGATCAAGGGATTTGAACGAAACACTCTACGACCTGTATGACAAGATTGCAGGCTCCTTTCATTTTTTGCTTACATCCTCCGCTCAAGGCGAGCATGCAAGGGCATACCTGCGTGAACGCAATGTATCCGAGGCGATGTGGGAGAAGTTCAATCTCGGCTATGCCCCGCAGGATGGCTCCTGGTTGTACTCATTTCTTGCAAAGCGTCACTACAGTGAAGAATTGCTGGCTAAAAGCGGCTTGTTCAGCCAGAACAATCCCACCTATCCCTTGTTTCGCGACAGATTGATGTTTCCCATTCGAAGCTGGCAGGGAAAGACGGTAGCCTTCGGCGGCCGGGACCTCACCTTCACATCAAAAGCCAAATACATCAACTCTCCTGAAACGGCGATTTATAGCAAGAAGCACCATTTGTTCGGGCTTTACGAGTCACTCGATACGATCAAGAAGGAGCAGAAGGCAATCCTGTGCGAAGGAAACTTCGACGTGGTTGCATTGCATCAGAGCGGCTTCACTAATGCCATGGCTCCCTTGGGAACCAGTTTCACCGAGGAACAGGCAAAGCTGCTCAGACGCTATTGCACATCCGTGGAGATACTCTTCGACAATGACCGGGCAGGACAGAGCGCCACGGCAAAGGCGTTGGTGATCGCACAGAATATCGGCATGGAGAATTCGGTTCTGACCTTGGGGTCGGCGAAGGATGCTTCGGAGCTCGTCCAACATGAAGGGGAACAGGCTCTGAAAAGAGCGTTACAACAGTCACAGCAAGGGTTTCGTTATCTTGTAAACAATGCGGTAAACCAGTATGATATACTAACGCCCAAAGGCAAAACCGCAGTATTTAACGCTGTGAGACCATATTTGGACGCCACTGCGTCGTCTATTGAGAAGCAGGACCTGATCAAGGGACTGGCGGCAGTGCTGAATGTTGACGAATCGTCGATACTTGACGATTATTCACGGAACGCCCCACCCGTAGCAAAGCCGGTGGCGGCAGCAGGAGAGATGGGGGTAAAGCCACTGAATCCTGCAACAATTTCCGTGGATTTGTATGCGATGTTGACCTTGGTCAACAATAGGGAGTTGTATCTGCAAACAAGGTACAAGATCGCTGTTGAAGACTTGGAGGATGCAGAAGCAGAAGCACTGTATAACGTATTGGAGGAAGCTGCAAGAGAGGAAGTCGGCAAGCATGATGAGTATATCCTGCAGATGATTGATGATGAGCAACTTCGCAGTGATGTCGCTGCATCGTTCACTATGGAGGAGTTCAAGCTTGCTCCGCAAAGAGTGCTCAATGAAGCTGTGAACCGAATTCAATTGAGGACGTATGAGAAAAAGCGATTGAGTAATAAACGGCTCTTGGATATCAGTCTGCTAGACGGTACCGGGGATGAAGGAATCGAGGAATTGCTTCGGGAGAAGACGGAGATTGACGCAAAGATTGCCAGACTCAGGAAGACTCTCGAGCAGGATATTTAAACAGGGTAGGTAGATAATACAGATGCTTGATGAAAACATTTCGCAGGCCATAGTCAAGGATATGGTGGCGCGTTCAGCAGAGACCGGACATGTGACAAAAGAGGATATCAGAAAGGCTCTTGGTCCACAGAATGCCACGGATGAGGCTGTCGATGAAATCATGCAGACCCTCAGTGAGTTGGAGATCATCGTCACAGAAAGTGATGAGGCTCCTGCTGCAGGTCTTTTTTCCGAAGGTCCGTCCGAGGATGAAATCGATACCGACCTGGAAGAGGAACCGGATGATGTCGACCTGCTTGAGGATGATCTTGAGGATGACCTTTCCGTCGATGCACTGATAGATGATTTTTCCGATCATCACGAAGACAAGCCGGAAGCCAAAAAAAACGGCGGTCAGGAAAGTGATGACGATGAAGAAGAAGAGGATGCAGCCCTTGATGATGAGGACGAGCATCCTGCCTCGATGAAACATGCCTGGAGCGGCATGGGAACCGATGATGATGCGGTTGGTGGAAGTGATCATTTTGTCGATATTTCCAGTCTTGACGACCATGAAGGTGATATTGAACACATCCGTCACAATACCATCCTGGGAACCGACAAGAGCGACTCCAGCGGCGATGATCCGATCCGTCTTTATCTGAGGGAAATCGGCAAGGAGAGCCTGCTGACCGCCGATCAGGAGGTTGAGCTCAGCAAGAAGATGGAAGACGGTGCCTTGATCATCAAGGATGTCATCCAGGAAAGCGGGGTTATGATTACCCGGTTCCATGAGATCATCAAAACGCTCAACACCAAGATTGAAGGTCAGGAAGAAGAGTACAACGCAAAGGACTACAAGGAGCTTGTCACCAACCAGAAGCGGTTCACCCAATTTTACAAGGAACAGCTGAAGGATGTGCAGGCGGGCCTGAAAAACTATATCGGAAAGAAAGAGCAGATGATCAGCAGCGGCGAGGATGTGCTGCATGATGAGGCATTGATCAAGACCCGGATGACGCTGTTGAAGAAACTTGCAAAAGTTGATTTGCAGCCCGAGGAGATCACCTCGTTCACCCACGATTTCGTGGATGCCGAGAACAGGATCCGCTCCTACAAGGAAAAGAAACAGCAGCTTGAGAATAAGCTTCACATCTCTTCAGCCAAGGAGTTGAGACAGCTCGGGCGAGACCTTGCAACCCAGTCCAGGAGTGCAAAAATCGAAGAAGAACTCCACCTGTCCAGTGATACGATCAAGGACCTTATCCGGGAACTCCAATTGACGGAGAAGGATCTGAGGCAGATAGAGTACCAGTTCGAAGACACCTGCGATAATATCTTGTTGCACTCCACGAAGATCAAGTACGGCCAGAAGATGATGAAGGATGCCAAGGACCGCTTGATCCGCGCCAACCTCAGGCTCGTGGTATCCATCGCAAAAAAATATACCAATCGGGGGTTGCACTTCTTTGATCTGGTTCAGGAAGGCAACATCGGCTTGATCAAGGCTGTCGAGAAGTTTGAGTACCGCAAGGGATTCAAGTTCTCCACTTATGCAACGTGGTGGATTCGGCAGGCTATCACCCGGTCGATTTCCGACCAGGCCCGCACCATCCGTGTTCCTGTGCACATGATCGAGCAGATCAACAAGGTGGTCAGGGAGTCGAGGATGCTCATGCAGTCGCTGGGTCGGGAACCAACCGATGAGGAAGTGGCTGAGAAGCTTGGATGGACCGAGAGCAAGGTAAAGG
>JABNAD010001185.1_pt1 | contig 10494 bp, 8 predicted proteins | sample 7240381 | NCBI WGS metagenome assembly JABNAD01 (sample SAMN11332834, study PRJNA596920) | anaerobic digester metagenome | biome: digested sludge; isolation source: digested sewage sludge-derived enrichment culture grown on H2/CO2 | place: Germany: Goettingen | reverse complement strand
GGGTGAAGAGTTCCTCCTCGTAGGTGTCGTAGACGTAGGTCTGCACCGACTCCTGTTCGGCCCAGTCGCGGCCCCGGTTGTATTCGTCGACGGCCTCGAGTTCCGCGGCGAGCGCCCGGACGAACTCCCGGCGCACCCGGGTGCAGTCGCCGGGATCCGCCGCGACGAAGATTTCTTCGTGCGAGGGCGTCCCGTAGACGGCTTTGCCTCTGCTCCGCCGGAACCCGAGGGCGTATATCCGGCCGGATACGGGGTCTTTCTGGAGCGTCAGGACGACGGCGATATCCTCGTAGACGGGGAGTGCGAGCGAGGTCGCGGCGAGCGAAACGACTTCCCCTGTGGTGAGTGCCCGGACGGTCGCCCGCAGGCGGTCGCCCTGGCCGGCGAGCGACCCGCAGTTGTCAAGGCAGCCGTCGCTCTCCGGGTCACGGAGGAACGCCTCCAGGTCGGAGAGCGCATTGATCGAGAGCCCGCCGTCCCAAGGCGCCTCCCGCAGGTAGCGCCGCCCGATGGGCGAGAGCCCCGGGATCTGCGAGACCGAGGAGGAATCTTCCGCCTCTGCGCGGCAATGGTGGTAGAACTCGCAGGACTCGCACCGCGAGGTGAGGTGCCAGGGCACGTCCCCCGGTGGGGCGGTGAGGATACCCGGGAGGCGGTGGCGGAAGAAGTCCTCGATCACCCGTATGTTGAGGTTTAGATCGAAGGGTTCCGGTTCGTCCTCCCCGTAAAGCCAGATCCCCGCCCGGTTCCGGTCGACCCGGAGATCGAGCCCGAGCAGGTCCAGGGCGTGCTCGAGGATCAGGGCATACAGCGTCGCCTGGATCCGGTGGCTGACGCTGAGTTCTTCGCTTGCCTTGATGTCGATGATCTGCAGGCGACCTTCTTCATCGACCCTGACGAGATCCGGGCGGCAGGGGGAGAACCGGTGCATCCTGGGGTCAAGATCGTAGCTCTTCAGGAAGTGGATCGAGACCGGGATGGTCGTCTGGTAGATTGCCTCACCCGGCGAGAGCCCGGGGAAGAGGTTAAAACTCTCTTCGATGGAGAACGACCGCCCCGAAATCGGCCCGGCCCCGTCCGGGAGCCGGACCCTGCCCGCGAGTTTCGTCCGGATCACCTCCTCCTCCCACCGGATGCCGGCTTCGAGGAGGGCTCGCGTCACCGGGCTCGTATCGATCGCGGCCGCCGGGATGCCGGCTCCGGGGCGCTCCTGCTCCGGGGTCGCGTGGTAGCGGAGGTGGCGTTCGCAGTCGTGGTAGAAGAACCGGCCGATGAGCGACGGGCTGAGGTTGAAGCGTGGCATGGGCGAACTCTGGGATGGTTCTCTGTTGCGTTTCTCTGTTTGTGCGGTCGTGGGAAAACAGTTGTTATTCGTGGGTTCTTTGACGATCCGCTACAATGAAGGTTCGCGACGGATCGACCTCGACCGCTTATCCCGTCTGATGTTCCTCGAGGTTTCAGGGGGTGCGCCCGCACTGGAACGGGCCTCCAGGCACGAACACATTCCGTATACACAATGTATATGCTTTGTCGCACCGTCGGGAAGAGGGTGACCACTCACCCTCAGGTCGTGTTCGCCGTCACGTTTCGGCGGTCTCGTTCTTCGGTGACAGGATCACGTCCGGCGGGATCATGACCGCATCGATGGCGTGGATGACGCCGTTCGCGGCCGGAATATCTGCCCGGATCATCCGTGCACCGTCCACCGTCACGCTCTCACCGGCGGCGTCGACGGTGATTGGATTGCCCTGAACGGTTGGAACGGTGTCGCTTGCGGCGATCTCGGCCGCCGTATAACTCCCCGGAGCCATGTGGTAGAGCAGGGTCTCCGCGAGGTTGCCCTTCGGATCGTCGAAGAGTTCTTCCATCATGGTCTCCGGAATCAGGTCAAAGGCCTCGTCCGTCGGCGCAAAGACGGTGTAGGGGCCCGGCCCGGCGAGCGTCCCCTTGAGTCCGGCGGCACCGAGCGCGCGGTTGAACGCCGAGAAGTTGCCGTCCCGGGCCAGCATCTTGGCGATTGTCAGATTTGCGCCGGCCGGCGTTTCGGAAGGTGTTTCGTTCGTCTGGTTCTGGACGTCGTCTCCCGGCAGGCCCGTGCAGCCGCAGATGAGAACCGCCGCTCCGATAGCCAGAACGGTTATGAACAACGCGCAATTGGTTTGCATGGTTCCTCCTGGGGACTGTATGTTCCGCCCCTCCTCTCTCGTTGCTCCTACATAAAGTACTGGTCTCGGGCATCCGGCGTTCGGGTCACGGGTAACTCTACTTCCAGAGCGCCAGGGTCGAGACGATGTGACGGACGGGATCGTAGACCCTGACGATATGGTTGCCGGTGTCGGCGATATACCAGAGTCCCCCGAAGTCGACCAGACCGCCCGGCTCGTTCAGCCTCGCTTCTCCCGAGAGTCCGTCCCGGTAACCACGGTCGCCGTCTCCTGCCCGGGTGAGGACCCACCCGGTCTCCGGGTCGAACTGCTTGATCTTGTGGTTGCCCGTGTCGGCGATGTAGAGCGATCCGTCCCTGTAAGCGATGCCCGTCGGTCGGTGGATACGCGCCATCCGGGCGATGGTGTCGAGATCGCCGAAATCTTCAGGGGAGTGTCCGATACGGGTCTCGACCATTCCCCGCTTGATGCGGCGGATTGCCGAAGCCCCGCTGTCGGCGACAAAGAGTGCCTCGCCGTCGGTGACGATCCCGGTAGGCCCGGCGAAGGCGGCCTTGTCGAGCGCCCCGTCGACCAGCCCCTCCCGACCGGAACCGGCATATGGCTCCACCTCATAGGTGGCGAGATCCATCCGCCAGATCTGGTTTGCCCCCGCCATTGCGATATAGAGGTGGCCGCCCAGCAGCGCGAGATCCCGCGGCGCGTTCAGCGCGGTTCCGGTGCCCGGTCCGCCTTCGCCAAAAGACGGGGCGGCAAGGCCCGTCCCGGCGTTCGTCGCGACCCTCCGCTCAGTAAAGGAGACCCGGCGGATCGTGTGGTTCCCGGTATCCGCAACGTAGAGGATACCCGCCTCTTCGTCGAACGCAAGGCCCTCCGGCAGGTAGAATGCGGCTTCGTCGAACGGTCCGTCGGCGTTTCCGGCAGCCCCGGAGCCGATCGTCTCCAGGATCTTTCCGTCCCCGCCGGCGACGACGATCCGGTGATGCCCGGTATCGCTTATGAAGAGGCGCATCCCGGCGTTGTCCGCCGCGACTTTGCCGGGACGATATAGGCTCGTTTCCCTCGCCGTCTCCGGGGCGGTTCCCGGCGACAGCCGTCCTTTCTCAAGCATGCCCCGCTGCCCGAACTCCGTCGTTAAACGGTCGATCTTCGGATTGAGCCTCCCGTAGAGTCCTTCACCGCCGGTCTTCCCGACCATGTTCCCCTCCGGGTCGATGAGGACGAAGGTCGGCCAGTCCCGGATGCCGAAGGCCTGCCAGAGCAGGCGATTGCGGTCGATGGCGACGGGGTGCCTCAGCCCGGCACGGCGCACGGCCTCCCGGAAGTTTCCGGCAACGGATTCGAAGCCGGGATAATGAACTTCGACGACCACCAGCCCGGGATGCCTCTCCTCGAGCCGCCGGAGATCCGGTGCCAGCCGCATGCAGTTCGAACAGGTGAACGTCGCAAACGAGAGCAACACTACCCTGCCCGAGAGATCGCGGACGGAGAGGGGACGGTCGATGTTGAGCCACTCGAGTTCGGGGGGAAAATCAGGCGCGGCTATTGGTGTCATGCGGCACCCTGTGACATTTCAGGATTATGAATGTTGGCGAGGATCGGGGTCGGGCCGCACTGTCACGCCGGCGGCCCTGCGTACGCGGCCTGCGGCGCAGCGAGCATCTCTTTGCAGAAGTCAATCACCGCGGGAACCCTGCTCTTCTGGTAGACCACGGGTTTGATGCGGGGCGTCTTTGGGACGCTTCCGATCACCTCAAAGACCTGCGCCCAGGGCACCCTGTCTTCCGGCGATGGAGGCCGGAGATCGGTGTGGATATGAAACGCCTGCAGGGAATCAAGCGGAATCTCGCCAAGCGATCCGGAGAAGTCCTCACTCGTTGCGGCGTGAAGGTGCCAGGGATCGAGTGCGATCCCGGTCAACCCGGCGATCTCGGGATGGATCTCTTTGAGTGTCGTCCAGAACGACCGGATCTGGCTCCCCGTGGAGATGCCCTGGTCCTTGTGGTGCTCGAGCAGCACCAGCGGTTCCGTCCCGAAGGCGTTCCAGTGGGCGGCGATCAGCGCGTGCATCCCCGTGACGATATCTGCGTGGGCGTTTCTCCGGTCGCCGGGGTGAATCTCGATTATCTCCGGAGGGATGCCGAGGAAGTCCTCGATCTCAAGGAGCATATCCCCGAAATCGGCCACCCAGCCGGGGTCGCGCCACCGCAGGTTTGCCGTCACCTGCCTGCCGTGCCGGTCTCTCCTGGGGATGGCCGGTTCGGTGTGCAGGAGGTATCCGAGGTTGCCCGGAAGGGCCGTACCCTGCTCGTAAAGGAGCTCGACGGACGATCGGTTGAGGATCGACCCGATCTCCTGCCCCGTCCGCTCCACCTCTGTTTTGTTCTTGACGAAGTCGGCGGGGATCTCGATATACGCACACCCGAGCGGCTCGGCGAGGCGCCAGCGCTCGAGGAGCCCGCCTCGTTGGGTCGCCTCCGTGACGTTCGGGTAGATGTAGTCCGTACCCGGCATGGCAGTCCGGCTATAGCCGGCGGATTACAAAAACGTTGGGGATCCCGATCCCTCTTCTCTTCCGCCCGGCAGGAGCGGTCTCTGGAGATATTGCCTGACGAACGGCGTAGCCTTACTGTGCAGGCCCCGGGGGCTGCCTGCGCCTGTCGAGAACCTGCGGACAGACGAACAGTATGTCCACGGGAGCGTGGATGTAGGCGCAGTAGGCGCACTCGGGGTCGTAATACATGCATGAAGCGCATCCCCATCGTTGCGGCTTCCTCTCTTGCTGCAGCAGGGGCCCTCCCGGTTCTGCGTCGTGCAGCGTATGCGTCCTCCGGTCCTGTGCCTCGGGGGATTGACCATCGGGATTACTCTTCAGCGGATCGCTGCCGCGGGGAGATCTCATGTCGTACTCTAAGATGCTCTCCGGCTGCCAGACATTTATTGTGCCGATGAATTTTCACCTCTTCAATGAATCTTCGGGACTGTTTATACCGGGAGATACTGAACTGCAAGGGTGAGGAGGTAGAGGATGATGGCCAGCAGGATGAACTGTCCGTCGGCAAACAGTTCAAAGAGGAGTTTTTCCTTCACAAGCCGATGGAAGCACAGGAGGTAACCCTGAACGTAGCCTATCCCCGCAGCCAGCAACAGTGCCGGATAGACACCCGACAGGAACCCGCCGACGAGCACCAGCGCGGCTCCGGCTGCCAGATTCATCCCCGTGAGGAGGAGGAGCGTCCTCCGGGGGCCGAGGATCGTCGGGAGCGTTTTGACGCCCGACGCCATGTCGCCTTCCACATCCCGTATGTCAAAGACCACGGTGTTGATGAAGACCAGGAAGAAGAAGAAGGCGGCGACGATGCCGGTGGCGAAACCTGCGGGAAGGCCGGCGTGGAGGACCGGCAGGAGCGCCGGAGGGACGGCCCAGGAGAACGCCACGATAAGGCTCTTCATCAGAGGCACCTCTTTCAATCGCCGAAACCCGAGCCGGGCGGGAAAGAGCGGTACACTATAAACGATCCCGGCGACCAGGGGCACGGCCGTGACGAAGAGGCTGTCGATGCCCTGAATGAAGGAGAGGCAGAGGGCACTGATGTAAGCGCCGACTGCGGAAAGGAAGAGGATGACCTCGTACTCCTTTGTGAAAGCATACCGTTCCGTGTGATTTATGGCGTCCTCGTCCTCGTCGGTCTTGCGGTTGAGGTTGTAGACGGCGAATACGACGAGCATCAGTATTGCCGCCGCAACCGGGTCGAAGGGGAGGCCGTGCAGGAGGCACGAGATATACACCATTGCCACTCCTGCTATAGATAGATACAGGGAACTGTACACGAAAAGTTGGACGACGATCTGTCGGGTTGGTTGGATCAGGTTGGTATTATTTGCAAATCCGAACATGGAGTGGTTTTCAGAGAACAGGTGAATATTTATTACTCCGACGAAGATTCATCACTTCGATGCGTTGCGGTATTTAGACACGTTATTTCAGCAAAGAAATGAGCAGGCCGGAGCGGTGCATTCGCCCCCTCTCCGTTCCGCTCAACGAACGCGAAGAGAAAATTGTCCGGACCCTGAACGATAGTATATCCCCCGGACCGTGGAACGGCGTTTTGCCGGGTGTCCTATCGGGCACCGGGCGATTGGGTCCTAAAAAAGAGGCTATCAGGACAGTTTCAGCGGTCTGGCGTCTGCTTTGTAGTGCTGGAAGAGTCTCTCGCCCCAGGAGACCGCCGCAGCGTCGGTGCTGATGAGATCGGTAGTGGTATCATATTTGTCGGTATCGCGCCTGTACAGACCTAACGAGAGATATCCGTCCGTTACTGTCATCCCGAGGTGGATTGGCGAAGGAGCGACGTAAATTCTGAATTTTTTGCATCTCTTCAGGGTTTCCAGTACCGTGTTGTATGGCCCGGAGACCAGTCCCCGGGCGATTTCTTCGGAGACAACGAGTTCGATCGGTGTGCTGCCTATAGCCGCTTCTTTAATTGCCTCTACATGAACCGGGCTCATAATCGATGATACGCCGTGGATCCACGATGCTTTCCTGAGTATGGATTGAAAGACCGTGTATACGGCGAAGATGTTCTCCTCAACATCCTTTACGAGCTCTATATTGTACAGGTGTTCAAGTTCATCCAGGAATTCCGGGGGTATGCCCTCGATATCGTGTTCAATCCAGAAGTTCCTGTGCTTCTGGAGCACTCCCATGAGCATAACCACCCGCTCGATCTTCGGTTCGACGAGTCTGCCCATGGGGGTGAGCGCGTAGTCTCCCTTCACCGATTCGACGTAATGCAGGCCCTCGAGCTGTCGGATCTTCGGGATAAGCGCCTGCGACGAACTCCCTGTGATGTCGCGAAGGGTCGAAAGCGGTTTGCTCCCGCTACCGAGTGCGATCATCACCTGCGTCAGCAGTCTCGACCGGAAAATTGCCTGAACGTCGTCGTGGTACTCGTTGTAAATCTCGAGGGGTGATACTTCCTTCATCGTCCTTACTGATAAGGGGTGACGGTCGACGCATATCATCCTTTCCATTCCTGCGCGCTTCCACCATCCCCTGTTCCCTCCCTTCCGCCGGCGGATCGAGCACATGCCCGGAACGCCGGGTACGGTGCCGATGCCCGACCTCAGCACACTTATAGCCCTGGCGCCCTCTACTTGTGTAGAGAGCAATGTCGTTCATTCCTGCACGATACCTGATCTGCATAGCACTCTGTGCATGCACCGTTGCCTGCCTCGTCACCGCAGGCTGTTCCAACCCTTCCGGGCAGCAGCCGGAGATCGGCTCCGACCTATCCGGCGATCTCGTCGTCCATTTCATCGACGTCGGGCAGGGCGATTCGATCCTGATCGAGTTCCGCGATAAGACCATGCTCATCGATGCCGGCGAACGCGGGATGGGGGAGCGCGTCATTGCATACCTCGATGAGAGGAACGTCGAGACACTCGACGTGGTCGTGGCGACCCATGCGCACTCCGATCACATCGGAGGCCTTTCCGACGTCATCTCCGCCTACCCGGTCGGCAGGTTCGTCGATGCCGCGCAGCCGCACCCGACTGCGACCTACGAGAACCTGCTCGTCCTGGTCGAAGACCTGGGGATACCCTACACCGCGGCGGAGCGCGGGCAGTCGGTCGCCCTCGATCCCGACCTCGAGATCCTGATCCTGAACCCGGGCGCAGAGCCGCTCGGCGACATAAACGAGGATTCCGTCGTCCTGAAGGTGACGTATGGAGAGATCTCGTACCTCTTCACGGGCGATGCCGGGACCCCGGCAGAGGAGAGCATGGCGGAGGCCGGGCTCGACCTCGATGCCGACGTCCTGAAAGTCGGCCATCACGCGAGCCGGTACGCCTCTTCGGCGGAGTTCCTCTCCTCGGTCAGCCCCGCGATCAGCGTCATCGAGGTCGGCGAGGGGAACGACTACGGCCACCCCCACGAGGAGGCGGTCGAACGCCTCGAGGCGACCGGATCGCGCATCTACCGGACCGACCTTGACGGAACCGTCATCGTCGCCACCGACGGAACGGCGCTCACCGTTGCCGCCGGCGGGGCACCTGCCGCCACCGTGACGGCCGGGGCAACGACCGCGGCCGCAACGGCGACCCCGACGGCGACCCCGACGGCGACGACGACGCCAGCCCCCGTATCTGGCGTCTACATCGCCGGTCTCGACCTCCAGGAGGAGTGGATCGCCGTCGCGAACGCGGATGAGACGGGGGTCAACCTCACCGGCTGGACGATCACCGACGAAGGGACGCGCAACACCTACACCTTCCCGGTCTTCGCGCTCGATCCGGGCGCAAACGTCACCGTCCACTCCGGGGCGGGCAACGACACCGCGACCGACCTCTACTGGGGCCGGGGGAGTGCGGTCTGGAACAACGACGGCGACCTCGCCACGCTTGCCGATGCAAACGGCACCGTCGTCAGCACCATGGAGCGGTGATGATGGCGGAGGATGAGTCGGCCTTCCGGGTGAGCCTCGATCGCGTCGAGGAGGGCCTTGCCGTCCTCCTCCTCCGCGAGGACGAGTCGATCCGGGTCACGCTCCCCCGCTCCCTCCTTCCGCCCGGTGCCCGGGAGGGCGATATCCTGGAGGTCGCGTTCCGCCGGGACGTCGCGGAGACGGAGGCGGCGAGGCGGCGGGTGGCGGAGAGGATCGAGCGGCTACGGGCGAAGCACGAAGACTGACGTGCCCCTTCGCGGGTCGCACCTTCGGTGCTCCAACTCCTTCCCCTGCAGAGAAGTCGTTCTTCGCGTGAGCCCTATCGCCTCTCTTCGTGCAGATCCGGGTGTCCCCAACCCTTTTACCTTATCCCTCCTTACGAGAGCACCGATGCAAAACCGGTGCGACGTAGTCGTCGTCGGTGCGGGCCCCGCGGGCAGCACCGCCGCGCGCTACGCGGCAAAAACGGGGCTCGACGTCCTTCTGATCGATAAGCGGAGAACGATCGGCGTCCCCGTCTGCTGCGGGGAGTTCAACGCGTCATCGGAGGTCCTCGCGAGCGTGCTCCCGAACGCCTCCGGGCTCGACGAACTCTTCCCCGTCGACCCCGGGCTGATCCGGCGGGAGATCCGGGGCGCCGTCGCCGTCTCTCCCGGCGGCCGGGAGTACGAGTTCGAGCTCCCCGGCTACACCGTCGACAGGGATGCATTCGACCGGCATCTCGCGGATGCGGCCGTTCGTGAGGGTGCCGAGCTCCTGCCGGATACGAAGTTCCTCGGCCGGGAAGGCAGCCGGGTAACGACCACCCGGGGCGAGGTCGAGGCTCGCGTCGTCGTCGCCGCGGACGGCCCGCTTTCCCGCGTATGCCGCTCGGCCGGGATGGAGCGGAGCGCCGTGCTCGCCCCCGCCATAACCTGCCGGGTCGACGGGGAGTTCGGCGACCGCCTGAAGTTCTTCTTCGGGAACCGTATCGCCCCGGGAGGCTACGCATGGGTCTTCCCGAAACGGGGGTGTGCAAACGCCGGGCTCGGCGTGCAGAAGAGAGATGTCCCGGTTCCGGTTCTCCTGAGAGCGTTCCTCGCGAGCCAGGGGTTCTCCGCCCGCGACGTCCAGGCCGGGTTCGTGCCCGTCTCCGGCCCTATCCGTGAGACCGTCCGCGAAAACGTCCTCGCCGTAGGCGACGCCGCGGGCCACGTCGTCGCGTCCAACGGAGGGGGTATTGCGCCCGCGATGATCTGCGGACGGCTTGCCGGGCTTGCGGCGGCGAATCACCTGCTCCGCGGCGAGCCCCTCGCGGCCTACGAGTGGGAGTGGCGTTCGGCGATAGGCCGTGAACTTCTCGCCGCCGCAAGGACGAAGAGGATGGCCGACCGGATTCTCGGCTCGGACTTCCTCCTCGAGCGGACGATGCGTCTCCTCGGGGGCCGCGGCATTGCAGACGTCATCATTCACGGCGGTCTCCGAAAGGCTCATGCCCCACGGGAGTGACGGGCAGTGGGATGCACCGCTCGCTTACGTGGGACCTGCCGGGAATCGAGGGGCGGCTCACAACGCTCAGGGACGACTTCGTGCGGGAGACCCCGGCGCTCTCTATGGGAGACGCCGAAAAGTTCCGGCGCTGGGTCCTGGACATCGAGACGATCTTCGCGAAGGCAGCCGTGATCTCGGGGACGGTGCAGCCGGAGGTCGAGGCGGATCTCGGCTACCCGCTCGGGGATCGCGAGCAGTTCGTCATTGCCATGTTCCGCCCGAGCACCCGCAACCTCTTCGACGAGATAGCGGAGCACGCTCAGAGCGGCTGCTGGTGCACCCTCACCGATGCGAACCTGCGGGAACTCGCGGGGCTCCACGAAGTGGCGGGGGCGCTCGCGTGGATCGGT
>JABNAD010001184.1_pt1 | contig 10497 bp, 11 predicted proteins | sample 7240381 | NCBI WGS metagenome assembly JABNAD01 (sample SAMN11332834, study PRJNA596920) | anaerobic digester metagenome | biome: digested sludge; isolation source: digested sewage sludge-derived enrichment culture grown on H2/CO2 | place: Germany: Goettingen | reverse complement strand
GAGCACAACTTCACAGAAAGCAAAGATAATCCGCGATATGTTCAAAATGAGATATTTCGATGAGGAATTCTCAACAAAAAGAATGCTCAAGGAAAATCCCCTGAATGAGTTCGTAATGATCAATGGGCTTATTGTCCCTGTTTCTGCCGTTATTAGGTTATTTGAAGAAAAGGAAGCTCAATTGAAGAAGGAATTAAATTTGGAAAATGAGGACTCTGTTGTGAAGAAAAAAGATAATAGAATAAATCGGGATCTAGGAGACTTTTGAATATCTTCTAGAATCATAAAAATCTACTATCAATTCCACTAATCAGAATTCATAGAAAACAAACATATTTTTATATATTGAGCTGATCCCAAAACCAATTTTATTCTCATATCAATAAGAAATTAATAACTGGCTTCATTCGCAGAGACGCGATTGACGATTCCAAATTTGAGATTATGGAAGGAAATTTAGAGTTTTGGGATCAGCTCTTACAATGAATCGGTTTTGGGGGAAGATTCTCATATCGTATTCAGCGGTCCAGTTTCTGCCTGCTTTTTTATCGTAAGCGGTGTTTTTATGCAATAAAAAATAATCAAAATTATGGACTTCGCAGGGACATGGCACATTTATGAGATGGAACAATGGGATGAAGACTATTTCAATATGGACGTTCAGGCTATATTATGATAGAGCCAGACAACCTGGGATATTTTCAATTTGGTTTAGTTTCTGGTGATATAGACGGAAGGATCGTTGATTATGCTGATGGCAAAAGATTTGAATTCACCTTTGAAGGAAATGATGAGTGCGATCATGTTTTTGGTAGCGGTTAGGTAAAGATTAAAGATAAAGACGTACTGGAAGGCGAGTTTAGATTTCATCTAGGAGACAGGTCTATCTTTTTAGCAAGGAGAACAAAGCAATAAACTGAAATTTTTAAATTCAACTTTTCTTAACTTTATTTTAACGAACGTATTTTGGGCAGATTTGAGCAGACCGCTGGCAGAAAAATATATTTTAAACGAATTGGAAACATGAGTAGAGTTGCTCACAAAAATGATGAAAGGAGAAAGATGAAATCGGATCGGGTCTTTCGAAAAATGGATTCCTGACATGCACTAATGAAAAATCGTTGATAATCAGGGATTTGGACTCAGTATTTTTTCCACCTCACGGAGAATGTCTTCTATAAATACTTCGGGAGATTCTCTCGGTTCTGCTTCATTTCCGTTATGGACATGATAGGGGAATGTTTTCAGGTCTTTCCAGTGTGGGGAATTATCCCAACGCTTTACCATTTCATCCCCTTTTTGCAGGTGATAGGAATATCGTCTAAAATCTGACCCTGAACTTTCATTTATCTGCAACGTGTAACCCCCTTTAAGAGTTACTCTTGCTTTCAGGGCCTGGACAGGAGGTTCAACTATTGCTTTGATAACGTTTAATTCAAGTACAAGATCACTGGAAGAAAGAGCAGAAAAAATTTTGCTTATTGTCATAAGAACTGTTCCCAGTACCGTGATGCTGTGACATAGCTTTCCCAGATTATGAAATCATCCCATTCTTCAAAATCTTCTTCCCCGACTCTCGAATGGATTCTTTTCTCAAAAGCAGAAAAGTCCATCCCGTATTTCTGCTCCATTTCAGCTATCTTTTTGTTGTAGTAATCTATCTTCTGTTCAGCCTGGTCATGCACAAGCCGCTTTAAAGCCTCCTGTTCGTCTTTATACAGGCCTGCTTTCACCATGTCACTGATAGGTTCAAAGATTTTCCGGGAAATTTTCACGTACTCAATAGCATCTCCCAATAGTATCACCTAACTACCATTTTGTCTCTCCAACCTTAAATGTATTATGTATGTTCCTGGTACCTCTCTTTTCTACCACATTTGCAAAAGTATTCGGGGTAGATTTAAGCAGACCGCCGGCAGGAAAAAGTATATTTAAACTGAAGTAACTCAGGGTAAGAAAAACATCTCCTGACAAATAGAGTCCACTCGGTAAAGTACCCAAACAAAAAAATCTTACTTTAAAAGAACTTCGAATTCTTCTACCGTCAGCCCTGAAGCTTTTATCAAATTTCTTAAAAGGCCCGGCTTCAGTTCTTTGTGCTTCGGGACAGTCAGCGTAACTTTTGATCCTTCCTTTCTAAGGCCAACATGACTTCCTACCTGCCGGTGAGGGAGCCAGCCAGCTTGATAAAAAGCTTTGATTGCCTGCATTCCGGAAATTACAGGAAGTCCAGACATTTAAGCAACCACATCGACAACTCTACAGGAAGATTTTCCAATGCATTCCTGCAAGTCGTCTTCTGCAAGCGATTCCAGGCAGGCCTGAATCGCTTCTTTAATATTTTCAATAGCTTCTTCTACAGTATCTCCCTGTGAAAAACAGCCAGGTAAACCGGGACAGCTGGCAATAAACCCTCCGACTTCTTCGTCTTCCTCAAGGATAATTTTGAATCGCATAATGTCGATTACGAGGTTTTTGCTTAAATTTGTATGGGTGAAAGTATTTGACATTTGGTTTATTCCAAAATATAACACCTGAAAACTAACTTGAATCAGAAAACTCCCACCAAAGGAAAAAGAATCGCTTAATCTAGAGAAGCCCGGCAAAGTGCCCCTTACAAAGCTGCGAAAATCACGAGTTTTTTCAATTTCACTTTCCTTACATTATCTTAACAAACGTGTTCGGGGTAGATTTAAGCAGACCGCCGGCAGGAAAAATATATTTTGATTGAATTGGAGACGAGGAAGAAGATTTTAATTTTGTATTCGGCGGTCCAGTTTTGGATAGATCCAACGAAAACAAAATTCAGTTAGTAGATGTTCACTTTAATTCGAAAACAACTACCCTGGTCAAAAAAGATATTGATAACTCTTGAAAATAACCCTGAGGAAAATCTATCGATAAAAGTAAAATTAATTGGCCTGTAAAAAGTATATTCCGAGTCTAACGTGTATTTAAAAAAGTGGAAAAGAAATAAGTGTTTGTAAACTAAGTTACACGAATAACACTTAATAGCGGTTTTCTCTGGGCTTCCTGTGGTTAGGAAGACACTCTCTGCAGTAAACAGGTCTTTCGGGGTCAGGTTTGAAAGGTACTTCGGTTTCAACACCGCAGTCAGAACAGACTACCTTGTGCATTTCTCTGGGAGCGCCGAAATTATTTCCTCTAAACATATTTCTGTCATTAAAAGCCATTTTTGTTTCACCTTGTTTTAGTTTTTTATTTGTTTGAAAATAAGATTGTATAGACTCTTTGATTAAAAACAAAAATTGGTTTTTAATAGCAGATTATCATACGTCTCTTAATTTATCAACACACATACACAGCGCTTATAATATATAAATCTACTTATAAAAATGAAAACCGTACTCTTTTAACCAGAGGATAAATTCCAGATATGGTTTACAAAGGAGATAACAGTCTATTTTCTGTTATCTCCTGAAAATAGAGGTCTGCTAACAGGGTTTTACTTCTAAAATAATCCATCAACAGAAAAGAATCGCTTAATCTAAAGAAGCCCGGCAAAGTGCCCCTTATAAAGCTGCAAAAATCACGTTATTTCAATTTCACTTTTCTTAACTTTATCTTAACAAACGTGTTCGGGGTAGATTTAAGCAGACCGCCGGCAGGAAAAATATATTTCAACTAAAGTTGAGCGAGTAAATAAGGTAAATTTGTTTAAAGGAAGGCGTGAAAACTGAACTTATATAAGCATAAAACTCTATTAAAAATTATATTCTGATGAAAAAAGTTCAGTTTATGTTCAAGGAAAAAATGCTACAAAAAAATTTAGGGAACTTTGGTGGCAAATATTGAAAAGCTTAAAAAGGACTCGTAAAAAAAAGTACGATAAAAAAGTGATGGAATTAAAGTGGCTTTTAAGCCAATTGAGAAAAGAAGATAAGTCACCTGCTGATAAGCAGAAAATCTGGAAGAAATTTATCAGTCGAATGGCTGATTCTAGTGGTGATGTCTGCATATTACCATCTTTTTTATTCAGAAGCTTAATTTCACGTGTCCCAAATAAACAACAGAGTTGGGAAGACCTTCTGATAGTTGTCAGCAGAGCAAAAGAATTTCCACTAGAAGACCCCTCCTTTGTATTTGATACTAACTTTCAATACGTCCCTGATAAGCAAAATGCCTGGAATAGTTTGTATAAACTAACAAGGGATAAGAAAGCAAGCGTAAGAATAATTGCGGCGTATTCATTAGGTAACTTATTTTCACTGGCTCCTGACAAAGAAAAAGCGTGGAAGAATTTACATAAACTGGCAAACAGCGAAGATGTTTACGCCCGTATAGGTGGAGCTAAATCAATAGGCTCAGCGTTCAGAGATATATCGAATAAGCAGGAAGCATGGAACGATTTGCATAAATTGACTAATGATCAAGAAGCTGTTGTAAGAGCAAACGCAATAAATTCACTTGATCCAGTATTCCCATATATTTCAGATAAACAGGAAGCGTGGAGGAATATACATAAGTTTTTAAATGAAAGTGATTTTCGCGTAAAATATTGTGCAGTAAATTTCCTCAACTCAGATGCAGTTGTTCCAACATTTATCTCTGTTCCTGATAATCAGCAAATTTGGGAAGATCTGGTAAAAATAGCGGTAAAAGAAGAAGGATTCATAAAATTTAACGCATCAAGAGCACTTACCGGATTATATCCATATTTGCCAGACAAAAAGCAGGGATGGAAGGATTTACACGAGTTAACTAATAGCAAAAATTACTTGGTAAGAAGGGAAGTAGTATATTCTCTCAAAGTTGCTTTTGAGCATCTTGAAGATAAAACTCAAATTTGGGAAGATTTACATAGATTAGCCAATGATGAAGATAAATTTGTAAGAAGCACTGCGGCAGATTTCTTGAAAACTATTGCAGGGTATTAAATATGAAACAGAGCAAGAATAATCGACCCTGAAAAATCTCCTTATAATGCTGCAAAAATCACGGGTTTTTCAATTTCTCTTTTTTTACTTTATCTTAACAAACATGTGCAGGGGAGATTTAAGCAGACCGCCGGCAGGAAAATCATATTTTAACTGAATTGAATTGAAAATAAGAAATCTCCTTTCTTGTTCAACATCCAGATATTATAAGCTTCAAATCTAATTTCATTTATATAACTGTCATTGTAATGACGATATTTATAGCTAAAATCATCATTATGATGAAAGATATAAATACTCAAGACACAAATATTCCCTTATGAAGCATCTCATGAAAATGTGGAATCCCTGGTGGATAGAAAGAAAAGTTCCAGCTTCCAAAAAGAGGATCTCACGCCCAGAGACTCTTGAAACAATCCTGAAGCTTCTGGATATCAGAGAGGTTATCTGCATCACCGGAGTCAGGAGATGTGGGAAGTCGACTATAATGTACCAGGCAATAGACCATCTTATAGGAAAAGGGGTGGAACCTGAGAATATCCTTTACTTCAACCTCGATGAACCTTTTGAAGACAAAAGCATAGGGCTGCTCGACAGAATATTTGGGGAATACATAGAGCTGCATGTACCGAAAGGGAGAAAATATATCTTCCTTGATGAAATCCAAAATGTAAAAGATTGGGAACAGTGGGTCAAAAAGTTCTATGATCTTCATGGGGAAGATATCAAGTTTGTGCTTACGGGTTCGAACAGCAGCATGCTCTCCGACCAGCTCTCTATTCTTTTGACCGGGAGGATGATCACACAACATGTATTCCCCCTTTCATTTAAAGAATATCTGGATTTTGAGAGTTTTGAATTAAAAGACCCTGACATTCAGAGAAACGAAATTCTGCACTATTTTAACAAATATCTCTTTAAAGGAGGTTTTCCCGAAGTTGTCCTTGAAAATGATATGGACATCAATCACCTTCGGCTAACTGAGTATTTCAACAGTATCCTCCTGCGGGACATAGTGGTGGGTCGGAATATCCGGGAAAGTGCAAAACTGATCGAACTTGCGAATTATTCCTTATCAAATGTATCAACTCTCCTGAGTTATTCAAAAATCTCGAATGCCACCGGGCTCTCAGTCAACAGCTTGAAAGAATACCTGCTTTTTCTGGAACAGGCCTACCTAATATACCAGTTGAACTTCTTTTCATACTCAGTCAAAGATTCAATCTCAATCAAAATGCCCAAAAAGGTCTACTGCATTGATAATGGGCTTCGAAATTCAGCGGCATTCACCTTTTCTGCTGACGAAGGAAGGCTTGCAGAGAACCTGGCTTTTGTAGAGTTGAAGCGAAGAAAAGTAGAGTTTTTTTACTGGAAAGAAAAAAGAGAAGTAGATTTTGTCATCAAAGGCATAGACGGAGCGCTAACAGGTATAAACTGCACCTGTACAGATCACATAAGACAAGGAGAAATCAATGCTCTTCTGGAACTCAAGGAACAGTTTGGTGAAAAAGTTTCCAGGTTAATCTTGCTTACGAAGAATCTCGAAAAAAAGGAAAATGATATCAGTTATATTCCTCTCTGGAAATGGGTTCTCGGAACCAGATTATCGAAATGATCAGTGTTCTGATGACTTCCTTAGTCCATAATTCCCCTAAAAAGACAGTACTTGAATCGAAAAATCCCCCCGGAAGAAAAAAGAATCGCTTAATCCAAAGAAGCCCTGCAAAGTGCCCCTTATAATGTGTAAAATCACAAGTCTTTCAGTTTCACTTTTCTCATCTTAATCTTAACAAACGTATTCGGGGTAAATTTAAGCAAGACCATCGGCAGGAAAAAATATTTCAAATGAATTGTTCATGGGCAAAGATTTTCATTTCTTATTCAGTGGTTCAGTTTCGGATAGACCCTCCGAAAATATGACTCAATTAACAGGTTTTCACTTTAATTCGAAAACAACCACTCTAGTCAAAAATATACTGATAACACTTGAAAATAGCCCAGGGCAAAACCTATCGATAAAAGTAAAACTGATTGTCCCGAAGAAGATTTTATCAATCTGCAAAATTTCTGGATTATGAAAAAATATATTCTGGATCTAAGTTACATTAAAAAAGTGGAAAAGAATGAGTATTAATATAAACTCAGTTAAACTATAACACTTAGTATCTGTCTTCTCTTGGTTTCCTGTGTTTAGGAAGACATTCTCTGCAGTAAACCGGTCTTTCCGGATCAGGTTTGAAAGGTACTTCGGTTTCAACACCACAATCAGAACATTTTGTCTTGTGCATTTCCCTTGGAGCTCCGAAACCTCCGCGGTGGCTGTCTCTTCCCCTACTTCCTCTGTCATTAAAGGCCATTTTGTTTCACCTTTGGTTTTTAGTTGTTGTTTATTGCTGAAAAATAAGATTGTATACGACTCTTTGGTTAAAAACAAAAATTGGTTTTTAACAACAGATTGTTATACATCTTTTTATTTTCAATATATCTACATGGCATTTAAAATATATAACTATTTCTATAATTATAAAAAAAATACATTCTTTTAATTGAGAGAAAATTTTGTGATCAGGGTTTATGAGCAGACAAAATGCATGAAATTCCAATTCTGGTTGATTCTCTAATAAAGCAAAATTATCAGCACTGCAAAGTACCCTTATAAAGTTACAAAAATTATGTTTTTTTAATTTCACTTTTCTTAACATTGTCTTACAGACGTATTCGGGGTGGGTTTAAGCAGACCACCGGCTGGAAAAATATATTTCAATTGAATTAGTTATGAAAGAAGATTTTCATTTCGTATTTAGCGGTCCAGTTTTGGATACTTCTAAATGTTTAAAACTGGAAAATGGTTAAAAAAATATTAGAATAAAGACACTTAATTTCAGTTTCTAATGGGTTTATACCTGTTTTTTTGAATTTTAAATTGCCATATCGGTCTCAGAATTAGGAGTTTATAACAGGTAATATCCATTTTACCAAAATTGTGAGAATAGCAAATATAATAATAAGCCAAATTACCCAACCGGGTAAATTTTCGGGTGTGTCAACCATAATAACAGATATTTCAGAATCATATAAAAAGACATATAGATAGATGACTCCAACTTACCTTTTTCGAATCAATTTTGAGTTACCTGGAAAGGATAAGGAGAAATTTTTCACCTCTTATTAACGATCTATTTTCTGGCTAGTTTCTTCAGTCCCTAATTAACTTGACAAAGTCTCTTGAATCTAAAAATCTCCCTGAAAGGTAAAGGATCGCTCAATCTAAAAAAGCCCTGAAAAGTTCCCCTTCTAAATTTACAAAATCAGAGGTTTTTCAGTTTCGCTTTTCTTAACTTTATCTTAACAAACGTGTTCGGGGTAGATTTAAGCAGACTGCCGGAGGGTAAAATATAATTCAACTGGATTGCATTGAGAAAAGATTTCGTTTGTGTTCAGAAGTTTGTTTCTTATAGCTACTTCTTATTCTTAATTTTTCAGAAAAAATAAGAAATGTATTTATATTTTGCTCCAGTTAGTAAGAATCAAATATAGTAATTTCATACTTCTGCTTGAAAATCAGGTTCTTTGTTTTTTCTGTAAAGCAGGGGGTTAACTCTCTTATCTTTTGAAAGTAAGAGAAACCTCAAGTTGGATTGATAATGATTTATCTCTGCCAGAATGTCTGTTAAGATTCAAGAAGGTGAACGAAAATGAGTAAAGGTGAACGAAAATGAGTAAAATTGACTGGGATTCTCCTGAAGGTGCCGAAAGGTATGACCGAAACTGTGATCACCAGTTCCAGAAAGGACATGTACTGATAGAAATGATGGGAATAAAGAAAGGCGATTTCGTGCTCGACGTTGGCTGTGGAACAGGGAGGCAGGCCCTGAATGTCGCTGGAATTATTGGACCGGCTGGCAAACTCACGGGGATCGACCCTTCTTCATATCGGATTGAGCTTGCACGAAAAAAGTTTGAGGGAGATTCATCCGGCAATGTCCGTTTTCTGGTAAGACAGGCTGAGAATCTCCAAGACATACCGGATAACTCGATAAACCATGCATATTTCTGCTCCTCATTCCACTGGGTTGATGATAAGAAAACTGCCCTTAATGAAATATTTCGGGTGCTCCGGCCAGGAGGCAAGGTCGGCATGACAACACTTGACAGAAACAGCCCCAACACGATGAAGGCGCTGATAGACCCCATTCTTGCAAAATTTGGCATTGAAAGGCGTCATGAATGGCACAGGGGTATGAAAAAAGTAACTGCGCCTGAACTCCACGATCTGCTTTCAGGAGCCGGCTTTACCAGCATCTCAATAGAGCCAAGAGCTGTCCCACGGAAGTATAATTCTCCAGAAGAGTTTTTGCAGCACCCGGAAGAGAAGGACAGCTCCAGGGGGATTTTAAGGGACATTTCCAACGAGACCCTGGAAAAGCTCAGACAGGAAATTACTGAAGAATTCAGGAAAGCTCAGACTCCGGAAGACATTGGTTTTGGAAATATTACGCTGTTTGCAATCGCAACAAAAGCGCAAGAAGGGATTTAAAGGGATATAAAATAAATAACAGGGATTTCACCAGGTCTTTCACGGCTTAGAGATTATCCGAAAAGTAGTTACCTACTATAATTTTACAATATTCAATATTCAATATTCAAAATCAGAATGGATGCTCTGATGTGAATGGATGCTCTGATGTGAATGGATACTCTGATATTATAAATCTATTATGGTTTTTCAACACGCATGTTGACCTTTCGGATAGGCTATGAAATGAAAGCTTTTCTTGACCCTTTATTCATTTTGAAAACAACACTTTAATCAGAAAAACTCCCTCCGAAGAAAAAGAATCGCTTAATCTAAAGAAGCCCTGCAAAGTACCCCTTATAAAGCTGCGAAAATCACGGGTTTTTTGGTTCCCCTTTCTTAACATTATCTTAACAAATGTATTTGGGGAAGATTTAAGCAGACCGCCGGCAGGAATAATATATTTAAAAAAAGATAAGAAATAATGATAAGTTTCAGCATTTTTTCATAACAATATAATGCTAAAGTACGAAGCATGTAAATAAGTCATCGGCTATAGAACCTAGCATGCAGCAATGGAGAAATGCTTCTCAGAAAAGTAAAATGTAGATTTTAGGCGTCTTTTTTCAGACACCTCTTTTAGATACCTGTTTTATCAGGCATCCTTATCGATACCTTTAAATCAATACTTAAGATAGCCTTTCCGCTCAAGCCATTCTACCTGGGGCCTGGTGTATTTCCAGGTAACTTCGGCTTTGGAGTCCTGAACTTCCCAGGGATTGGCTATTACTACATCACCTTCGCGGATCCACATTCTCTTTTTTTTAGAGCCCGGAATCCTTCCCATGCGGACAACTCCGTCCATGCACTGAAGTGTCACTCTTTTCGAGCCGAGTAAACTTGCAACCGTTGCTAGAACTTCATTTCTGTCTTTGCGAGGGACTCGTACTCTTGATGTTTCAGGTTTATCTCCTGAATTTACTGGATTATTTGATCCTGCTGGTCTTTTTCTTACAATACTTCTGTCGTTTGCCAGGTAATTCCTCTTTTGAATATTTCTCTTGATTTATTAAGTTTTAAATT
>JABNAD010000968.1_pt1 | contig 10497 bp, 9 predicted proteins | sample 7240381 | NCBI WGS metagenome assembly JABNAD01 (sample SAMN11332834, study PRJNA596920) | anaerobic digester metagenome | biome: digested sludge; isolation source: digested sewage sludge-derived enrichment culture grown on H2/CO2 | place: Germany: Goettingen | reverse complement strand
CACTCGAAGAGTGCAGGAGAAACCTTGCCGGCGTCATCGACGAATGGCTGATCCTGCGTCTCCGGCGCGGACTTCCGATCCCCCCGGTTGCAAACTGCACCGTGGGAGAGGTCGCCAGGGTGGATACTGGTGCCGGAGCGTAACGATCAGACCCGTCTCCCGGGAACGCCTGTGCAAGAACCTTACGGCACCGGGTTTGAGGGCCCGTGCCGGAGGGGCAAAAACACCCATTCGTGGTCAAGCGGGTTCGCGCCCTGACCATCCCCGGCCTGCGAGGACTCACCCCCCGGCCTGCCCATGCCCACCCATCGGCCGGAAGACCTGCCCGGGGAAAAAGAGCCGGATTTCCGGCTAAAACCCGGCCTACAAAATGCCCGGACTCTCGTCGCCCTCCTCGGGCACCCCCGCGAGATCGATATCGAGCAGATCGCTCTCCCCGAGCCGCCCCTCATCCACGAGATCCGTATAGTCATCAAACCAGTAGGCCTGCGGGTTGCTCTTATAGACCATAAACCGCCCGATATCGTCCGGGTCCGCCGCCTGGTTGTACTTGAAGTACGTGAACCCTCCGGTCTTCCCCACCACCTCGATCTTTCCCGTCGCATGGGACATGACAAACCGCGCCTGCTTCGAGAGCCCCGAACAGGTCGCCCGCGCCTGCTCGAATATACGGTAAGACTCCTCCACCGGCACCGCAAACGTCCGGTTCCCGGTCGTCGGCCGGCACTGGAAGACGTAGTAGGGGTTGACCCCGACGAACGAGAGCCGCCCGAGAAGCTTCGACAGCACCGCCGGGTCGTCGTTGATACCGCGGATCAGGGGCGTCTGGTTCATGATGACCGCTCCCGCATCCTGCAGGAGCGCTATCGCCCGGCACGCCGCATCGGTCAGCTCGCGCGGGTGGTTGAACTGGGCCATGATGTAGACCAGGTTCTCCCCGTCGTAGCACCCCCGGACGGCATCCACGAGGGCCGGATCGTTGATGATCCGGTACGGATCGTAGGCCAGCATCTTCGTCCCTATCCGTATGATCCGGACGTGCCGGATCGCCCGGAGGTGGTTGAGTATATCGCGCAGCCGGTCGGTCCCGAGGACCAGAGGGTCGCCCCCCGTCAGGAGGACGTTCGTGATCTCGGGGTGGTCGCGGATGTAGGCAAGCCCCCCCGAGACGTCTTTGTTCACCTCGCGCGCATCTTCGATGAAGAGGCGCTTGCGGAAACAGTAACGGCAGAACCCGCCGCAGAGGTCGCTCACGAGGAGCAGAGCCGTCTCCCGGTACTTATGCTGCAGCCCCGGCGCCCGGGTGTACTGGTGCTCCGACGACGGGTCGAGGCGCCCCCAGGGCTCAAGCTCGTCCGGCGAGGGTATGATCAGGCGCCGGATGGGATCCTTTGTGTCCTCCCAGTCGATCAGCGAGAGGTAGTAGTCATTCGAGCGGAACGCAAAGTTCTCCAGCACCGGCGCAAGAGCGGCACGCTCCTGTGCACCGATGCCGGCGACCTTATCCAGTGATGTGATATATGTCGGATTCATACTCTTCCTTCATCTCGGCATCCCCCGCTGTGCGGTGCAACCGGGGATATACCTCATGAGAGCATGAATGACGGCAGTCAGGTACGGTAAAGGGTTCATGAGAGTGCCGTACTCCCATGCAGGAAACCATCGCCCGGGTATGCGCCAGAGGGTGCCGGGTTATACCAGATATCAAAAAAGGGCACTTGAGATATATAATAGTTTTGGGAAGGGGGTATCATCGCGCGAAAACCGCCCTGTTTTCGCGAGAAGGCGCGTAAATACCGATTATTTCTTCTTCTTCGCCATGGAGAGGATATCCACCGCGTACCGCCCCTCCTTCTCCAGGCCGACGACGACCTCATCGGATCGGGCCAGCCTCTCGAGGTTCAGCTCGTACGAACCCGGACCGAGTATGCGGATACTCTCGATCCGCTCAAAGACCTCGATCTCCGCCCTTCGCTTATCCTCGCGGACCTCAAGCACATCCTCGCCCGTATCCCGGGCTATCTCCTCGATCGTCTTCTCTTTCAGCACGTCGTCGTGCCGCTCGGCCTCACGGATATAGAGAAACTTCTTCCCGCCGCAGCTTGGGCATCCCTTCAGTATCTTCGTCGAACCGTCTTCAAACTCCCTGCCGCATTGCGTGCACTTGTGAGGCATACCCCCTCACCCCACCTACCTCGAGGAGGATACCCATGCGCTGATGAGATCCTTCTCCTTCCTGAGCGTCTTGAGCTGGTTTGCGGGCCCGATCACGGTCAGCCGGGCCTCCGTTCGCTTCCCTCCGAGAAGTTTGGCAAGAAATCCGGTCGGTGCATCCCTGACAGGATAGGTCTCCATCTCGATCCCCGAGAACCCGTCCGGCGCAATCTCCCGCATCGTGATCTCGATGAGCTTGCTCTGCTCGTCCGGCGCAAGGCCCTTCTCCAGAACGACGATGTTCCCCTCCATGACATCGTCAAGGATCAGGCGAATCTTCTCCATCGTCGTCAGCCGGTCAAGGCGCTCCGCCGAGATAAGATCTATCTGTACACCCTGTATCATCTCCATCACCCAAAGTACGATGTCATCTTCTCGTACAGCTCGTTCACGTTGTTCCCCTCAAGGCTCGATATCGATATCACGGGGTGCTGGGGAAACGCACTCCTGATCCGCGCGGGGGAAGCATCGGGAAGATCGTTCTTGTTCGCGACGATCAGGACCGGGAGCTTGCGGCTCTCGATGATACCGACGAGCATGATGTTCACCTGCTGGAACGGATCCTGCGTGGCATCGAGCATGTAGATGACGCCGTCGATATCCTCGCGGAGCCAGTGCATCGCCTCGGCCACGCCTTCCGTTGCCTCCCTGGCCCGCTTGACCGCCTCTTCCTTCTCGATACCGTACTCGACGAACTCGTTATAATCGATCTTGGTCGTCACGCCCGGCGTATCGACGATATCGATCGTGACCGAGTTGCCGTTCTGGCTCGATATGGTGATATCCTCTTTGCGCCGCACACGGCGGGTCTCGTGAGGCACCTCGCTGACCGGCCCGACTGCATCTCCTGTCCAATCCCGCACAATCCTGTTTGCAAGCGTCGTCTTGCCTGCATTGGGAGGCCCGTAGATCCCGATGCGGCAGGTCCGCCTTTTAAAGAGCGTCTTGAGGAACCGCGAGATCTTCTGTTTTGTTCGAACTAAGAACGTCATTTGGCACCCTCCGATAGGCCGATTCACCTACACCTGGGTAAACATGACACCCCCGAATAAATATAATTATATGTTCCATCCGGCGTAATCCCCTCAAATCGGGGATAAACGGTAATCGTTCCCGCCGAGAGAATTCTTTTATACTGCAAAAACCTAGATACACTTGCACCTGGAGAATCGGCTCTCACCGCGACCAGATTAGGAGAATCCCATAATGAACAATAGCGACGTCATCCACTTTGAGACACGGGTACCAATCAGGGAGGTCATGCGGAGCCATCCAACGACCATCGATGTTGGGGAGACGGTCGCCCGTGCGGCACAGGCCATGTGCCGCGACGAGGTCGGCAGTTGTATCGTACTGCAAAACAGCCTGCCTATCGGGATCGTCACGGAGGAGGATATCAACTGTAAAGTCGTTGCAAAGGATATGAAGCCCGGCAACGTTCACGTCGACCGGATCATGAGCACCCCGCTGATCACGATCGGCGCCGATAGGATGGTCGGGGACGCCGTGGCCATGATGGTGAAGCACCGCGTCCGCCGGCTCCCCGTCGTCGAGAACCAGAGGGTCATCGGTATCGTCACGGTCAGGGATATCCTCACCGTCGCGGCCGAGGTGAACGAACTGCTGGCGGATCTCATCGAGATCAACCGCGAGGAGGTCTACACCATGGGCGTCTGCGACCGGTGCGGGGATATGTCCGATGACCTCTCGCGGGTCGACAACCTTATGCTCTGCCACGCCTGTCGGGAGGAGGAACAGTTGCTATGAAAGTGGCCGAGAACCTGATGGTGGATATACCCACCCTGTGCAATGGCGACTACATCACGAAAGCACGGAGCATCCTTCGGGACGACGTCTTTCGCGAACTCTACGTCCTGGACGAGAAGAACCGGCTGGCAGGCTACCTCGACATATCCGACGTCCTGCGCGTCGTGGATACGAAGTCCAACGTCACCATCGAAGGGTTTGTCAGGGAAGCCGCCCGGGTCGCCCCGGATACGCCTCTCACCGGGGTCGGCCGCGCCATCATGAACGCCCGCACGAACAGCGCCGCAGTCGTCGATGAAGACGGCGTCTTCCTGGGCGGCGTGCTCTTCTCGGAACTCTTCCCCATCCTGATCTCCCGCCGCGATATCTGCGGCAGGGTCAAAGACGCCATGTCGCCCGAACCCGTCACCTGCGCACCCGAGGACCCCATCCACCGCATCTATAACCTGATCATCGCAAGCGGCTTCATCGCGTTTCCCGTGGTCCAGAAGAGGGAACCCATCGGCATCATATCCCGCCGGGATCTCCTGCGCGCGGGAAGCATCCGCATGTCGGTGAAGAACCAGGCCGACACCACCGTGGACCGGGTGATGACGACCCCCGTCATCACGGTGACGCCTGACGATCCGGTCGCGACGGCGGCGCGGCTGATGGTCGACCACGATATCAGCATTCTTCCGGTCATCGACGAGAAGAAGAGGATCGTCGGTGTCATCGACCGCCACGACGTCTCAAGTTGCCTCGCCCCGTGAGGGCGCCACCCCTGAATACTATTATCGCCAGAGGAGTGATACCATGCAACCGAACTCGAATAACGCAGAGAAGAAACCGGCCGATCGGCTCCTGAAATCGCCGGGCAAACGTGATCGCGGGCCAGTCAACTTCAAAACAAAGATCGCCGGCTACGAAGGCGAGATCATGGCGATCGCCACGAAGAACGTCGTCACGGCGCAACGGACCACCACGATCATCCAGGCGGTCGAGATCATGACCCGGGAAGGATTTCGCCGGCTGCCGCTCATCGATCCCGGGACACACCGGTTGCGGGGGATCGTGACCGTCAGCGACATCATCGACTTCATGGGCGGCGGCGACAAGTTCAACCTCGTACAGGTGAAGCACGGCGGCAATTTCCTTGCCGCCGTCAACGAGGAACTCCGCGAGATCATGACCTCGCAGCCGGTCGCCATGCCGGTTACCGGGAGCATCGCCGATGCGGTCGATATCATCATCAACCGCAACGTCGGCGGGCTCCCCATCACCGATGCCGAAGGAACCCTGAAGGGCATCGTGACCGAGCGCGACGTGATGAAGGTGCTCGCCACCGAGCACTCGGGCCGCAAGGTCGAGGACGTCATGCGATCGTCGGTCCGCGTCACGAGCCCCGACACACCGATCGGCAGCGTCTGCAGGGAGATGGTGACATGCAGGTTCCGGCGGCTCCCCGTCGTCGTGGACGACGTCCTCTGCGGCATCGTCACCGCCACCGATATCATGAGTTACCTCGGGAAGGGCAGGGCCTTTGAACAGCTGACGACCGGGGATTCCGCCGAGGTGATGGGGGCGCCGGTGCGTTCGCTCCTCTCCGGGGAACTCTACACCACCACGCCGGACCGAAACATCCACGAGATCGCCGTCGATATGATCAAAAAACGCGTCGGGGCGTTCCCCGTCATAGAGGACTCCCACCTCGTCGGCCTCGTGACGGAGTACGATCTCGTGAAAGCATTTGCAGAAGGGTGATTGAATATATGCGCGCCGTAGATGTGATGTCTGCCCCGGTGTACATCGTTGCACCGGCGGATAACGTGGCCTATGCCCGGAACCTCATGCTCAGGTATCGCGTATCGAGGCTGCCTGTGATGGAGGAGGATGAACTCCGGGGCATCCTCACCAAGAAGGATATCGCCTACCGTCTCAGGCAGACGGAACCGATGTGGCGCCGGCGCCCGATCGACCGGATCCCGGTCAGCATCCTGATGGCGGAGAACCCGATCACCGTAGCGCCCGATACCAGCATCCACGATATCGCGGCGATGATGCTCGACCGCGACATATCGGGGCTGCCGGTCGTCGACGAAGGCAGGGTGGTCGGGATCGTCACCAAACTGGACATCATGCGGTCGGCCCATGTGCGCGGTCTCTTTGCCCGGGTCGACGAGGTCATGGAGGATGCAGTCACCGTCAGCCGGTATCACTCGCTTGACCACGTCATCGACACGATAAAGGGAAAGAACGATAAACTTATCGTCGTTAACGACAATGGAAGCCTTGCAGGCATTATAACGGAGAGTAACCTCGCATTCTACGAGTACCTGGACGGAAAGATGAACCTGCCGAGAAAAGACGTCACCCATCTCCGCAAAGAGGAGCCGGGAGGACAGAAGCGGTTCAGGTACGTCGTCGAGGTTTCGGCAGTCGCAGAGGACATCATGAGCCGCCCGGTCGTCACCGTCTCCCCCGGCGTATCCATCCAGGATGCCGTCGGGCTGATGCTCGAGCACCAGATCAACAGCCTCGTGGTCGTGGAGAACGGCGATATCCGGGGCGTGCTCAAGAGAGATGACATCATCAAGGAAGTGGCAAAATGAGCGACGGATTTCAGATACTCGTCAAAGACGTGATGGCAAAACCGATCACCATCGCAAAATCTGCCTTTGTCAGCGAAGCGCTTGAAAAGATGCTCGATGAGGGTGTCGACCCCCTCATCGTGACCAACAACGGCACGGTCATCGGCACGACGTCCCGGGCGGCTATCGCCGAGACGCTCGGGAGCAGGAAGACCCAGGCGCTGAAGGCCACATCCATCCACGTTGCGAACACGGTCGAGGAGAACTTCACCTCCGCGTATCCGGACCAGAACATCGATATCCTGGTGCCGCTGCTCCAGCACTACAAACTGGTCGTGGTCTTCGATGCCGAACACCGCCTCATCGGCCAGGTGACGGCAGGCGACCTCCTGAAGGTGCTCCGGCCCCCGGGCAACCTCCCCGACGTCATGGAACCGGCGCACACCATCCAGGTCGAGGAGCGCGCCGTCCACCTCCGGCGGAGGATGCTTGATGGCGGGATCAACCGGTTCATCGTCGAAGAGGGCAACCAGACCCTCGGCATCGTCACGGAGACCGACGTAGCAAAAGCGCTCTACGCGCTCAAGGATATCGTGGAGGGGACCCGCCAGGAGTTCCGGATCAGGAACCTCCTCGTGCGCGACATCATGAGCACCCCCCTGATATCGGTGAACGCGGATACCGACGTCTCCGACGTCATCGACCTGATGCTCAAGAAGAACATCGGTTCCGTCCCGATCACGCAGAACGGCAGGATCGCAGGCGTCGTAACCCGAAACTCGCTCGTCCAGGCCCTCTGAGGAGAGGACGGGTAAACCCCATTTTTGGATCCGGGCACGCCCGGGCGTTGGCCCCCGGGATGCCGATCCCACGCGCCGCCGGCCTCATCGCTCCACCGATGCACTGATGAGGGTACAAAAAAGAGTACATAATCACACGATCGTATGATCATCCTCCACAGTTTCTGGGCCGACGGATCTCCCGGGGCGTTTCACGTCTGGGGGGAAGATCCGGCCCTGCCCCGGAAAGGGATGCCCCGGCGGGGCAGGAAGCCCAAAAAGCCGCCTGTTCTCCCGCACCCGTTCGCGGCCGATCATGCCGCGCTTACCGCGGCGCTCGACCTTGCCGGCGAACCCGTGACGGTCACCGTCCTGCTCCCGGCAACCGGGCAGGATCCTCTTCCTTCGCCGGAGTGCGAACCCGGATCCGTCGTGCCGGACCGGGCCGACTGCGTTACCTACCGGGTTCCCGCCATCCGCCTGCCCGGGACGGTGCCCGTCGCCTGCCTTGCGGATCTCCCTTCCGGGCCCGGCTACGGGGCCACGATCCGGTTCTGGTCGGAGGCGGCACGGTTTGCCCTCGAACTCGTCGTGCGGCAGTCGTTCGTGCCGGGCGCCCGCGGCTGGGAAGCCCTGATCCGCGGGGAAGACCATGATCGCGTGGCCCGCCTCGCCGGGGCGCTCCCGCCGGCCTGCCGGTTCTGGGCCGCAGGGGCGGATGGGTCCCCGCCCGACCCGGCGGCTCTGGTGACGTCGTTTCTCGACCGTGCGGTCCACACGCTCGTCACCGGCGCCCTCAGGGAGCGGCCGCTGCTGCAGAAACCGCGGGGCCGGCCGAGAAAGACCATCCCGCTCGGCGAACAATGGGTGGAGGTGCTCTCCGGCAGCCGGGACGACCTTGCCGGCGACGCGGAGGAGGTTGCACGGTTTTACGAGCAGCTTGACGACTGGCTCTCACCGACGATCGCTCCCACCCCTCTCCGCGCCTGTTTCCGCCTGGAAGAGCCCGAAGAGGAGAACGAGCAATGGCATCTGACGTTCCACCTTCAGGCTGCCGATGACCCCGGCATCGTCATACCGGCCGGTGATATATGGAAAAAGCGCGGAGATGTGCGCACATCTCTTGCGCAGCGGTTTGAAGATCCGCAGGACCGGCTCCTCACCGATCTCGGTCGCGCCTCCCGCATCTACCCCGTGCTCCAGTCAAGCCTCACATCCCCGCGCCCGGCGGGGGTGAACCTCGATACGTCGGAGGCCTACGCGTTCCTCAGTGAATGGACCCCTCTCCTCATGGACAGCGGCTTTGGCGTCATACTTCCCGCGTGGTGGAAGAGCGCGGCCTCCCGGCCTTCCCTCCACCTCACGGCCAAACCTGCCCGGGAGGAGGAGGGAAGGCTCGGTCTTGCCACGCTCGTCTCCTACGACTGGACGGTCGCCCTCGGCGATAAAGCGATATCGCCGGAAGAGTTCGAGGAGCTCGCGTCCCTGAAGATCCCCCTGGTGCGGATGCACGGCCAGTGGCGCTCGATCGACCGAGACGAGATCAAGAAGGCGCTCAAGGCTTTCACGAGGAGGTATCCCGGAGGCACCATGACGGCCGGCGAACTCCTCCGCATCGCCGCGGGAGCAGACCCGGGCGGCCCGGCGGTGAGCGATGTCGCGGCGGAGGGATGGCTCCGCGGGTTCCTTGACCGGTCCGGGGAAGGAGGAACGCTCGAGGCCGTCCCGCAACCGGCGGCGTTCTCGGGCACTCTCCGGCCGTACCAGCAGCGCGGTCTCTCGTGGCTCTCGTTTCTTGCGCGCAACGGGTGCGGCGCCTGCCTTGCCGACGATATGGGGCTTGGAAAGACCGTGCAGGTGATCGCCTACCTCCTCGCCGAAGAGGAGCGGGGCACCCCGGCGACACCCGCGCTCCTCATCTGCCCCATGTCGATCGTCGGAAACTGGCGGCGGGAGTTTGCCCGTTTCGCGCCGGGCCTCACGGTCGCCGTCCACCACGGCAGCGCCCGGGCATGCGGCGATGCGTTTGCCCGGCAGGCCGCCGATTCAGACGTCACCATCACCACCTACCCGCTTGCTGCGCGCGATAGAGACCTCCTTGCATCCGTGGACTGGAACTGCATCGTACTCGACGAGGCCCAGAACATAAAGAACCCCTCCACGAAACAGGCGCAGGCGGTCCGGTCTTTTAAAGCGCCGCAACGGATCGCGCTGACCGGGACGCCGGTGGAGAACCGCCTGACCGAGCTCTGGTCGATCATGGAGTTCCTCAACCCCGGGTACCTCGGTTCGTTTGAGTCGTTCCATTCCGGGTTTGCCGTACCGATCGAGCGTTACCGCGACCCGGCAAAGACCGGCCACCTCCGGGAACTGATCCGGCCGTTCGTGCTCCGCCGCATGAAGACCGACCGCTCGATCATCGGCGACCTCCCCGAGAAGATGGAGATGAAGGTCTTCTGCAGCCTCACGGCGGAACAGGCGACGCTCTACGAGGCGGTCGTGCAGGAGATGCTCGAGCGTGCCGACGAGGCGGAGGGCATCCGGCGCAGGGGAATCGTCCTCGGGGGGCTCACCCGCTTAAAGCAGATATGCGACCACCCGGCGCTTTTTCTGCACGACACCGCCGCCTTCGAGGGAAGGTCCGGAAAGATCGCGCGCCTCCTGGAGATGCTCGAAGAGGTGCTGGATGCGGGCGAACGTGCCCTCATCTTCACGCAGTTTGCGGAGTTCGGGAAGATCCTCGAGCCCTACATCCGCGAGCGGTTCGGCACGGCCGTCCTCTACCTGCACGGCGGGACGCCCCGGCAGAAGCGCGACGAGATGGTCCAGCGTTTCCAGCAGCCGGGAGGGCCGCCTATCTTCCTCCTCTCCCTGAAGGCCGGGGGGACGGGGCTGAACCTGACGGCGGCCAACCATGTCTTCCACCTGGACCGGTGGTGGAACCCGGCCGTCGAGAACCAGGCGACCGATCGGGCCTTCCGGATCGGCCAGACCCGCGACGTCCAGGTGCGGCTCATGATCGCCTCAGGAACACTTGAAGAGCAGATAGATACGCTGATCGAGGATAAGAAGGCGCTTGCCGACCAGATCGTCGGCAAAGGGGAGGACTGGATCGGATCGCTCTCCACCGAGCAGCTCCGCGATCTTCTGACCCTGCGCCGGGATGC
>JABNAD010001183.1_pt1 | contig 10500 bp, 10 predicted proteins | sample 7240381 | NCBI WGS metagenome assembly JABNAD01 (sample SAMN11332834, study PRJNA596920) | anaerobic digester metagenome | biome: digested sludge; isolation source: digested sewage sludge-derived enrichment culture grown on H2/CO2 | place: Germany: Goettingen | reverse complement strand
AGATTGTATAAGAGACAGCGGTTGGCCTGGTGGCGTGGTACCAGACAAGGAGCAGGACACCGCTTCTTCTTGCGATCGGCTTGGTCTTCTTCGGGATCTCCTTTTTGATCGAACTCGTTGTGGTTACACCCTACCTCGAGGAGCTGGTCCTCTTCTTCAGGATGCTGGCGTTTCTCACGATCCTCTATGTCGTGTATTTCAACCTCGGTCATGTGCAGGCCCAGATGAAGGCGCTCTCGGTGCAGAATTCACAGCTGGAATCCGAGATTCAAAAACGGAAACGGGCTGAAGACAACTCAAATAAGATTCGAGAACGGTACCTGGCGGTCCTCGACGGTCAGCCCATCCCGCAGTTCGTCATCGACAAGGACCACTTCATCATCAACTGGAATGCCGCTCTCGAGAGTTTGAGCGGGTTTGCGGCAGAGGAGATGATAGGGACCAGGAAACAATGGATGCCTTTTTACGACCACGAGCGCCCCTGCATGGCCGACCTTATCATTGATGGAGCACTGGACCAGCTCCCTGTCTGGTATGTCGACACCTGGTCGCCATCACCCCTCATCAACGATGCATACAACGCGACCAGCTTCTTTCCGAAGATGGGGGCTGACGGCGTCTGGCTCAACTACACGGCAGCCCTGGTCCGGGATACCGAGGGTGCGGTGATCGGCGCTGTCGAGACGCTTGAAGATATCACCGAGAAGAAAGAGACAGAGGATGACCTTCGGGCGAGCGAGGAGACATACCGCTCGATCCTCCGTGCCTCCCCGGACCCGATCGTGATCACCGACCTGCAGGGCAGGGTCCAGATGGTCTCGCCGGCGACACTCTCACTCTATCGCCTGGAGAGCGAGTCGGACAGCATCGGCCATCCGGTGACGGACTTTCTCGTGCCCGAGGACCACGCGCGGGGAAGGGCCTACCTGAAGCAGCAGCTCGAGGGTGCCGAGATCGGGGTGACCGAGTTCACCGCTCTCCTTGCAGACGGCAGCACGCTCGAGATCGAGATCAACATGGATTTTATCCGTGACGATGCTGGCCAACCCTCTCACATCATCATGATGATTCGGGATATTACCGCGCGACGGGAGGCAGAGAAGGCAGTCCAGGAGAGTCAGAAGAACTACAAGAATATCCTCGAGAATATCCAGGACATCTACATCCGGACCGATGCAGTGGGAACCATCTCGATGCTGAGTCCATCGGCGGTTCGGATTCTCGGGTATTCGTCCTTATCCGAACTCATCGGGGAGAATGTCGCGACGACGCTCTATTTCAACCCCGATGACCGTTCCAGCTTCTTCGCCCGGCTTGAAGAGACCGGATCGGTCACCAACTTCGAGGTGTTGTTCAGGCGAAAGGACGGCACGCCGGTGACGATGCTGTCGAACGGGCAGATGATACTGGACGCTTCGGGCAATTTTTTGGGGGTGGAGACCATTGCCCGGGACATCTCGGAGCGGAAACGGACCGAGCTGGACCTGAAACAGTCGGAGAGCATGTACCGGGCCATCTTCGACAACACGGGTGCCGCCACCATCATCCTCGCGTCCGACCTCACGATCCTCCTGGCAAACACGGGCTGGGAGCGGCTTACCGGGGTCCCCCGCCAGGACCAGGAAGGAAAGATGAACTGGACTGCATTCGTCGACGGCCAGGATGTTGAACGGATCTTCTTCTACCAGGTCGAGAAGTGGGCCGACCCGTCCAGTGTTCCCGCCAACACCGAATGCCGGATTTTCGATGCCCTGGGAGTACCGCACTACTGTTATATCGAGATCGGGATGATCCCGGGGACGCCGAACAGCGTCGCCTCCCTGGTGGACATCACGAGTCTCCGGCTCGAACAGGAGAAGAACCGGCGTGCTCTCCATGAGAAGGAGATCCTGATCAAGGAGATTCACCACCGAGTCAAGAACAACCTCCAGGTCGTATCCAGCCTGATCGAACTCCAGATCCTCTCGTTGAATGACGAACAGAGCATCAATGCACTGCGGGACAGCCAGAACCGCATCCGCACTATGGCATTGATCCACGAGGCCCTCTATCGTTCGGAGGATTTCACGAGGATCGAGGTCTCATCCTACATCGAGAAACTGGCACACAGTCTCTTCGAGACGAACTCCATCTCCGGGGAGAGGATCAGGCTGAACCTCGTCCTCGATCCAATCTTCCTGGAGATCGAGACCGGGATCCACTGCGGCCTGATCGTCACCGAGCTCCTGACCAACGTCTTCAAGCACGCGTTCCCCGGCGATCGGACGGGCGACGTGACGATCGCGTTTCATGTTGACGGGCCGGATTACACGCTCACTTTCAGCGATAACGGTGTCGGGATTCCCCACGATATCGATCTCGCCGAGAGCGACAGCCTCGGCCTCAAACTCGTGAACCTCATGGTGACCGACCAGCTGGAAGGCATCATCGAGGTTCTCCGTGAGGGCGGCACGACCTTCAATATCCGTTTCCCGGCCCCGGAGCAGACGCGATAATCCTGCACCGCATCGACCCCTGGGCCGTCACTCCAGGTCGTCGTTCATCTCTCTGCATCACCATTCAATCGTCTCCTCCCCTGCCCTTTTTCCATGTCCATACCCTTGAGTGCGCGCATGTTGCGCACGATGGAATCCGAGTTCATCCAGCGGTGCCTGGCGAGATGGAACCGCAGTGACGTCTCACACGGAGTCTGTTCCGTCAGAGAACGGGTGGATTGAACGGGTTGCTGCATTGCACCCATCCCCACCATCGTGCAGATGACAGCGGTCTGGGCCAGGGACCCCGGATCATGATGGCACGATGCAGAGCCAGGGCAATGATGGCCAGAACGCAGCAGTCATTAGGGGGGACCCACACTGTTTGGATTGGAGTGATGATGTCGCTCGCACCCGTCATCTGCATCGGACCATGTGTCGGTGCACGATCTCCCCGAGCCCGGAAAAGAACGGTCCCCTCAGTTCTTCGATCCGCAGTGCCTCTTCCCAGGATACAAGCCCGCTGTCCTCCTCCTTCAAACGTTCCGGCTCGAGCTGGATGCAGTAGGTGTTGGGCATCTGATCCCAGAACCAGTCCGCGCTCCCGAACTGGATACACTCAGGGTCCATCCCGGTCATCCCCGAGAGGTCGTGATACAGTGCGTAGCCGTTGCGGGAGTTTTCGATACAGAGGGCAATATAGGCGAGACGGTAGCGGATCGGCCCAACCGGCTCCTCGAAGCTCGAGATGGGAACAAGGTTCTCGAGATCCGGTGCACACCGGTGGACGAAGTGGCCATAACAGCACTGGAGCGTGAAGCAATGCGGGATCGAAATGCACTCCTGCATGAGCGGGAGGAGGGGAGGATCGATTTTCCTCTCCTGAATTACCTTCGATAGGCCCTCAAGTGTTCGTTCGCGGTCTCTCCAGTAATCCTGGTGGGTCACGAACGGGCGAGGTGGTGTGAAGGTTTGCATGACGGCGCCCTGGTATGGTGTTCGGATCTCCCGTGCCAGTTTTCTCCCTGGACACGTTCCTGACCTTCCTTTTATGACGCGACATGAAAAAATGATCAGAACTTCGGGATGACCCGACCGGTCAGGTTCATGTATTCCCGGTACTCGTCTCCGAACTCCGCGACGAGCATCTCCTCCTCCTTTGGTACGCGGTGGACGTAGAGAAGCCCCCATGCAGCAACCCCGAAAACGGTCACGAGCGCGTTTGCGAGGACGAACCCCTGCGCGATGACGAAGATCCAGAAATGGGCGTACATCGGGTGCCGGATCTTCTGGTATATCCCGGTCCTTACCAGGTGGTGTCCCTCCTTGATCTCGAGGGCCATCGACCAGTTCTTCCCGAGATCGCGATGGGCCACAACAAAGAGCCAGAGATTGATGGCAAAGATGATCAGGAAGGCGAACCGGACCGGTTCCGGGATTGGGAACGCGAACAGATCAAGATATGGCGAGAGGACGGCAATCACGGGTAAAAAGGTCATACCCACAAAGTTCATTGCGAGAAAGAGGGAATCCGTGCCCCATCCTGCCTTCTCTTTTGTCTCCTGCCGCACAGCGTCACGCCGGTAATACCCGCGTATCCCCAACCAGATGACAAATAAGGTGATATATGCTGCTTTCCAGAACAGGTCGTCCACGGTCCCTCCCCCTTACTGTTGGGCAAACTCCTGCTGGATCTCTGCCATCCATGCCGGGATGCGTACGTCCTCCTGGGGGTACATGTCGGCAACATACGGCTTGATGTCGAGCACCGGGCTCTTGTTGATGGCATCGAGCCCTTCGACAACGAGGCGTGTCCCGTCCCTCTCCAGGAGCCGCACGACCTTCATCAGAACCGGATTGGGCCGTGCGGGGCTGCACGTTGCGTAGATCCCCTGCTTGGGGTAGTGCTCAAGGCCTGCCGGGTGGATCTTTGTCAGCCGGCGGCCGTGGGGCGGCACGGCATGGCCCCAGTACAGGACAACGATATGCGAATATGCGTCGATTCCTTCCAGGAGTTCTGCAAGGTGAGTGGCAAGCACGATCTCCGATTGCTGCACCTGCGACCCGCGCATCGTCTCCATGGCAGATCCTCCCGAATCGTTCCGGTGCAGGCCGTCCTCCTCTGCCACCAGCGGCGGCTGTTCGGTGGTGTTTTTCACTATGCCGATGGGCTCAATCTGGATCTCGCCGGAAAAAAACTCGTTCTCTCTCATGTATCATCCATCCTGCAACCGGCTACCCGGGGCGAGTATATAACCCGTTCTTCGGAAGCGCAACGGAAATTATGCCGGCTGCCTTAAGAAAACCAGCGATCCTGCTGGACCGGCGGAGTCCTCAGCACCCGCCAGAACCGGTCGCATCCCAACGGGGGAGCGGTTTGCCGGTTCACCCCAGCGCCGGCTTCGTGGACGATCCGTACCGGTCCTGCGTGTACCCGAACGGGTTCTGCATGAGCAGATCGTTCGCAAGGACGGCATACGCCCAGAAGTCCTCGATCGGCGCGGCACGTTCACGAAACGGAGACCGGAGGCGGACTGGGACCAGCCCCTCGCCGCGCCGTCTCCGCTGCGTGTGGTGGAGCCGATGGGAACGGGTGCTGTACGACCGACGAGGGACGGCGAGCGTCGGGGCACACACGCAAAGAATCGGCAGGGGCACAGGAACCGTCAGTCCGAATGGGATGCCGCGTGAAGGACCGTGCCGGGTCCCGTTGAGGAACCCGCCGGCAACCTCTCGCCTCACTCAACTCTACAGCCGGCCTCCGTCTGCGGTCGATTGATGTAATCGAACCACTTGGTCGCCTCGACGAAGAGGAAGGTGATCAGGGAGAGGACAAGCACGTATCCCCAGTGCTCAAGGGCGAGGGGGACGATTCCAAAAGATGCCAGGAATGACGTAGACCGCGACCAGGGCCGGCACCCGGCGACCATCCTTCCACCACGATACTGACGCCGCCTTCCGCGGTTGAAGGTAATAGCGCCGGCCACGATCTGATCCATCTCCCGTTTATCTGGAGCACAGGGCCGGATCGCTGGAATCCCTGATATCGTCGCGATAAGGGAGAACCTGTGCCACGGGAGACTGATCATATCTCCGCTGCGATGAGCGCTTCATGGTTCTCCCTCGGCCAGGATCTATGCCCCGGAGACTGCCGCCGACGACCCGCCGTGAGCGCACCACCCCAGCACGCCCGCGATGCCGATCCGCCGGCGCAGGATCACCAACGAGATGCAATTCCATGCAGCCCTGAATCGAGCAACAGGGCTGGCTTTCTTTCTTTTGTGTTTTTCCACCCGACTTCTGGCCGGGATGGTCCGATTATCTCAAAAATTTCTCAATTATCCCCGCTATCTCTTCAGGCACCACGAAGATCATTCCATGCCCCTCTCCTTCCCTGATAACGAGTGTTGCGTTCGGGATGGCATTGGCGATGATCTCTCCATTCTCGGGGGGGATGACACGATCCTGATCTCCGGACACGACAAGTGTCCTGCTTCGAATGGCAGGAAGGTCTGCATATACCCCTTCCCATGTGGTGAAGGCATCATACTGCTGCTGCACCGCCCCGGGATCGGCGATCTCCCCATAATCCTCAAACCAGGTCCGGGGATCCGGGTGACCTGTGCGATACGACTCGGTGAGGAGGAGTCTTCCTGCCCTCTCAAGGGCTTCTTCCGGACTGTTCGGTGTGCGACCCAGCTCTTCCAGCACCCAGTCCGCGGCTGGCACTCGTTCAGCTCCACCACAATCGGTGCTGATGAGGACGAGGTGGTGTAGTGAACCAGGATACTGTTGTGCGAATTCCTGGGCGATCATCCCTCCCATCGAGTACCCGACGATATCAACCGGGAGAGGTGAGCACTGTGCGGTTCCGGGTTTGACGGTGCCATCAGAATTGATTCCGTCGCCAACTTCCCCACACCTGTCATCTCCTCCTGCCAGTTGAAGGATCACATCATGCAGATCCTCTGCTCCCTGGCGAATGGTAAAGGGAACAGTCGGGTTATGAACTCCCGATATCCCCCGATGGTTATAGACGATCACGGTGTGGGATCGTGCGATCGTGTCGATCATCCGGTGCGGCCATTCGTCCAGTGTCATCCCGTACCCAAGAACAAAAACAACCGGAGGGCCCTGCCCGTGAATCTCATACCGGAGAGGAATACCATCACTGGTCATGACAAAGGACGATTCATTCACTGCCGGAGAGGTGTTCTTCTCTCCGGCTGATTCACCGGGATCAGAACCGTGGGCTCTGTATTCATCGATACACCCTGATAAACAGATGAATAGGATGCACAGTGCAATAGAAAGGGTGCTGATAATGGCCACTTGCATGATGAGGATTCGTTCCAAATCCGTATTTATCTATACAGGTCATGATAAGGTCTCGCATTTTCCTATGAAAATCGGGGTAATTTCCGAATACCAGGTCAATGCGAGTCTATTTTCGTGAGATAAATATTGGCATCACGAAGTGTTTGCATCATCTCTTCGAGAGTCAGACCCTTAGGAATCGTGATGGCCACGCGGCTCTGCTCCTGATTCGGCGGGTACTGTGCATCGTTGTACACTTCGTCATGGGTCAGGAGATGCCAGATCATGGTTGCACTCTTCTGTGCAAGAGCGACAATGGTCTTACCGGTACCACGTATCTTTTTCTTTCTCTCAATAAAGTCCCGCAGGCGGTTGGTTCTGGCTCGTGCCGCCGCAAGGGCGACTTCAGTGAGCACCCATCGTGCATGGACCGCCCCTCGTTTTGTGATGGACCCCGTACGCATGGTATCAGCAGATAGGGCGACCCGCGGGACGAAGCCGAGCCAGCTTACCTCTTTCTCTCCCGAAGGAAAGTCGTGGATATCCTCAATCTCCGCGAGGAGTGTGAGGGCACTGGTTTCACCAATGCCCGGAACGGAGCACAGGAGCTCCATCTCACGCGGATGCTGTTCATACGCAAACGTCCTCGCAGAGGTAGCATTCACATCGATCTGCTCATCCAGACATCGGATCAGGCGAAGTCATATCTGGAGGCGAAACAGCGATGCGGGAGAGAGGGTCTGGGAGAGTACCGAGCGCAGATCCGCCTCACGTTTCCGAACCCGTGCAGGAAGCAGGGCAATGAGGTCATCTGCCGGCATACCCTTGATCAAGCCCTGGTGGAGCATTTTCCCCGAGGTCTCGAACAGATCTGACAACACGGCAGAGAGGCGAAAGACCTCAGAGTCCAGAATAGAATAGATCTGATTCTTGATGTCCGTAGATGCCTTGACGTCAGAGGCGTTCCCGACTATGACAGGGACAATGCCATCGAGGAGGTCATGAATCGGCACCCAGTACTCACGGTTCGATTCACAGGCGACAACATCAGCATGATGCGTGAGGATCCATGCATTAAGAGAGATAAGTCCGTCGTTCATACGGTCAAAGCATTCCTGCATCATCTGATCCGACTGCTACAGGATTGTGGCGAGGATGAACTTCTTGTGGAGGTCCAATCCTACAGCAATGTTGATAGGGGCGACCTTAGAACATCGTATTCGTGGTCAGAGAAATTGCCGAGCAGGTCACTTTCCTATCCGCGATCACCGTCGCAATCCGGCCTTCAATGGCAATTCGACGAGTTCGTTTTACAGACGGGATGGAGTCCCAATAGTGAAACAACCTCCTCTCCTCACGATCGATGATACGGCTAAGCACCTGAGGATTTTCATGGCCCGGGCCTGCTGCCAGGTGCGACATGAAGGTTTTACAGAGTTTGTACTACACTACCTTACTACACTACCGGGGGGGTGCAGGGTGATGTATCCGTGTCCCTTGACCGGTGGTGAATGGGAACAGGAAGATCGTGACAGAGGATGTATGGGCGGGTGACGGCATCCGGGAATGGACACCCGTGATCCCCCCCATTCAGGTGCATCATCTCCAAGGCCCGATAACCGACACCGGTGATCCAGGGATGAGGTTCAGGGTGCCGGGGATGGAACGCCAGCATCGAACGCGCCAGAACACCAACCCACGGCGAGAGAAGTGATCGAAAAAATGAGATCATACCGGGCTCCGCCTAAATACGGAACACCGGTGTCGTCTCCTTCATGCCTCAGCCCGGATTTGAACCGGGGACAACCAGATCTTCAGTCTGGCGCTCTCCCAAACTGAGCTACTAAGGCAGGTGGATCATAAGATTGCCCCTTCGTCCATAAAAACTTCGCGGTTTGCCGCCGGATGGCCCGGGAGCATACCTTCATTGCCGGGCGTGACCACCCATAGGTGCATGTCCCATCCCTCGCCCCTCTCGCCGGCGGAGCTCCGCCTGATCGACGCGGTCCGGGACCGGCGGGTGAACGTGGTCCACCTGACCCACAACGACCTCGATGCGGTCGGCGCGGACGCAATTCACCGGCGGCGGTTCGACGGGGTCTTCACGCTCTTCTCCTCGGTCGGCAAGTTCCCGGCGTTCCTCGAGCGGATCGCCACCCTGCCGGGCAGGGGCGACCTCCTCTCCATCACGGACCTTGGATACCAGGACGGGATGATCCCGGCCCTCGAAGTGGCGCGGGTTAACAACTGGCGCATCGAGTGGCGCGACCACCACCGGTGGAAGGACGAAGAGGTCGAGGCCGTGCGCGCCCTGGTCTCGCTCCTCCGGATCGACACCAGCCGCTGCGGGTGCGGGATCGCCGCCATCGACCTCCTCCCCGACGACCCGGTGGCCCGCGAGATCGCGAAGGTCGTCTGCGACTACGACCTCTGGCTCCACCAGGACCCCCGGTCTGCCGTGCTCGGCCAGGTGCTCCAGCGGCACCGCAACCGGAACCACGTCCGCGACCTGCTGGTGCGTGGCCGGTTCATGGACAGCCGGGTCGAGGCGGAGAATGCCGAGATCCGCGCGGAGATGGCCGGTATGATCGACCGGTCGATCGCGCACATCCAGCTCGTCGGCGACAATCCCCGGATCGGGTTCGCGCCACTCTACGGCTACCCCTCGGAGACCGCTGCCGCGATCCGGGAGCAGCTCGGCACCCAGGTCGAGGTGATCGTGAACAAGGAGGGGCGCTTCTCCATCCGGTCCGTTGCGCCGATCAGCCACCTCGTCGCGCGGCGGTTCGGCGGTGGGGGTCACCCCAACGCGGCGGGTGGCGACTTCGCGTTCTCGTTCCTCGAACGGCTCGGCTTCTCGCTCCTGAAGCGGAGCCGGCGCTACCACGACCTGGTGGCCGTGGTCGAGGAGCTCTAGGCCCCCGGCATACCCTTTTTTCCCGTCCGGTCAACGGGATCTGGCATGTGGCGCGCAATTGAGATCGAAGGCTGGGTCGCCGGGCGCCGCTCCTCCCTTGCCGGTGCCCGCGACGCGGCCGCAGCGATCATCGAGCGGGTGAGGAGCCAGGGCGACCAGGCCCTCCGGGACCTCGCGCGCGAGCTCGACCACGTCGAGCTCGAGGCGCTGACGGTCACCGAGGAGGAGCGCGAGGCCGCTTTCGAGTCTGTCGACAGCCGGCTCACCGAGGCCCTGGTCGCGGCCGAGGCCCGGATCACGGCGTTCCATGAGCTCCAGCGCCCCCAGGGCCTCTGGCTGACCGAGGTCGAGCCCGGGATCACCCTCGGCGTCAGGACCACGCCGCTCGCCCGCGTCGGGGCGTATGTCCCCGGCGGGCGGGCCGCGTACCCGTCCACCGCACTGATGTGCACGATCCCCGCCCGGGTCGCCGGCGTCCCGAGCATCTGCTGCTGCTCTCCGCCGCCGATCCACCCTCTCACCCTCGTCGCCCTGGAGATCGCCGGCGTGGACGAGGTCTACCGTGTCGGCGGGGCCCAGGCGATCGCGGCGATGGCGCTCGGCACCGGGACGATCGCCCCTGTCCAGAAGGTGGTCGGCCCGGGCAACGTCTACGTGACGGCCGCCAAGCAGCTCCTCCAGGACCAGGTGGAGATCGACTTCCCCGCCGGTCCCAGCGAGGTCGCGATCGTCGCCGACGCGACGGCGGACCCCCGGTTCGTCGCTGCCGACGTCTTTGCCCAGGTCGAGCAC
>JABNAD010000112.1_pt1 | contig 10516 bp, 12 predicted proteins | sample 7240381 | NCBI WGS metagenome assembly JABNAD01 (sample SAMN11332834, study PRJNA596920) | anaerobic digester metagenome | biome: digested sludge; isolation source: digested sewage sludge-derived enrichment culture grown on H2/CO2 | place: Germany: Goettingen | reverse complement strand
ATAAATCCCTTGGCGTTTACGTTGACAATTAGAATGCCCTTTGTCTGTGTATTGTCGAAGGTAAAGGTCTGTGATACTGGATTGGTTTCATTGGCTAAATTAATGGTTTTCTCTTCAACAACGCTTTTGTTGTAAGTTGCCACAATGTTAGTGTTGTTCCCAGTTAGGGTAACAGTCACTGGAACCGTGTTTAAGAGGTATATGTTCACGTACGAGGTATTCAAATTAGAATTGAGTCTGGTCAAGTTTTCGCACTGAACCTTAACCGTGCTTGTTCCATTGGGCACTGTAATGTTCTGTGCACCTACATAATTTGGAGATTGGCCTGATGATAGGTTGTATTGATACAATACCTTTTCATTGCTTGTGCAACCTGAGGCAAAAACAACAACCATCAGTATAGCTACTGCTCCTATAACTGTTATTCCAGCTTTCAAAGAATCCCTCCTTTTATTATTACTTATAATCTATAAAATAATTGATAAATATTTTTTCATAAAATTTTATTAAAAAATTATAAAATAAGACTGAAAATAACTTTTTTTTACTTAAAAAACTTTCTATTTACGCTTCAAAATAAATATATTTCCTATTGTATGACATAAAAAGAGTTAGGGATTAAACTGTATGGAGGTGAAACAATGGAACCTGCAAAAATGAGCGGTAGCGCAATGCTAATACTGGGTATCATTATTGCAATCGTCATCTGGTTAATTCCAGCCTTTATATACATCTATGCCTGGTTAGCAGCAATATTCCTTATCATTGGTGGCCTTGTTACCATGCTGTCAGGAGGCTAAGATAATTAGCTAACCTTGAAAACTCAAAGATCTTTTTTATTTTTTAGACATTTTTAAGTAAATAATCAGAATTAGATAATTCAAAAAAAATGGAAAATAATTTAAAAAAAGTAGGTTTTAGAGTTCTTAATCTTCAAGACCCTCTCTAACCTCGTTGAGGAATTTTGTCTGGCCAACACGTTTCATGGTTGCAGCCAATCTTTCCCGTTGTGGTTTATCTGCGTACCTACTGTAAACCCTGAGTACACTGTCTATGTAGGCTGTTATTTCATCAACCGTTTGTACCTTGGTGCTGACACCTTCAACCAGTTCTCTTCCAGCTTTACCTCCAATGTAGAGCATGAATCCGTCTTCTTTAACTTCCCTTGCACTGTGTGGGCAGGCTTTCATGCATTTTCCGCAGCCAACACAGATGTCGTAGTTGGTGTAGGAGGTTTCTCCCCGGATGTTTATGGCCTCAACCTTACAGACCTCTGAACATCTTCCGCAGCCGTTGCAGTTGTCTTCATTGGTTTGTGGGAACTCTATACCTGCAACACCCGCATCGTGTATCTGGGGCCTCATACATTTATTGGGACAGCCACTGACTGCGATTTTGAATTTGTAGGGTGTTGGTCTTTCCTTGAATCTGTCTTCAATGATGCTGCATATCTCCGTTGTGTCTATGAGGCCACTGCCGCAGTTCTCCTTACCTGGGCATGCAAGTGTTGCCCTGACAAGGGGGCCCTCTGAACCTGTTACAAGGCCCATGGAGTTGAGTCTTTCTACAACTTCCTCAACATCGAAGCCACGGATTCCGTGAAGTTCGTAGGCACCCCTGTTTGTGAGTTTGATCCTTGCGTTGTACTTATCTGCTACATCAAGAACCTCTTTTATTTCATATACATCGTACCATCCTGCTGGTTTTGCCCGTATCCTTATGAAGTATGTGCCGTCAGCTCTCTTTGAAACACCTGCATAGTCTGAAGTCCAGTAAAAGGATATGTACTCATCATTTTCCTTTCTCCTTTGAAGTTCCCTCTGGAACCTTTTAAGCTTGAATCCCCTGAGTTTTTCCACCTCATCTGTGTTAACACCTTCTTCAAGTTCCATGGCTTCCTTGATCTCTTCACCCTTATCTGTTCTTATGACAATGGTTGAGTAGCCCTTTGGACTTCCAACGGATCCAATTGAAACATCTGCAAGTTCTGCATCGAAGTCCCTGCACATTTTACATCCGGTACAGAGTTCTATCTTCTTAAGATCGATCTTTTTCTCTTCCCCATCCACGTTTACAAGGAGTTTTCCCTTTTTAACGTTGAACTTTTCAACATCTTCCATTTTTATGTGGTTCTCCTGCAGGATCTTCTTCATGTTTCCGTAGTCGAATTTTTCTGTGCAGAAGAGGCCTATGAGGTATTCAATTTTTGGTAGTTTCACGGGTTTGCCTGTTCTTCCAAGTTCCTCCTCGTGCTTTGCAAGGTATGGGAAGTACTGGAGTTTACGAAGGCCGTTTATCTGGCAGGGCAGTGCAACTATTGCAACCCTCTCAATTCCCATGTTACCAGCAGTTTTCAGGGCTTCAAGGGTTGATATGGTGTACTTGGACTTGGATGTTTGAGCCAGGTCATCTGCACTCTGAACTATGAGTGAAACTGGTTTCCAGTACTCATCACCAACAACTATGGCTCCATCTATTTTATCTTTTTCAAGGAGGTGTCTCAGGAAGGTTGTGACAGCTCCACCGTCCTGTCCACTGGAGGATCCCCTTCCATAGTACATCTCCTCCCTGAAGTTCTCCCTTATCTTTATCTGGTACTTTCCAGATGAAACCCTTGGACAGACCTCGAAGCACATTCCATGACCGTTTCTAAGGCATTCTTCAGTTAGTTCAGGTTTACCGTCAAAGGACAGGATGTTGTTGGGACATATCACTGCACAGGTACCGCATTTGGCGCACATGTCGCTTCCAACTATTTCATCGAGTTTCCAGATGTTTTCTAGCTTCGGGTACATTTTTGCAAGTTTTTCTGGAGTTCCCATCCTTGAGATGGCCTCTAAGATTACGTTATCATCAACTTCAACGTTTCTTTCATGGGCAATGGCATCTGCACTGTCCAGGATGTGAGTTTTGAGTTCTCGAGCAACTTCCTTTTGCTGATCTGGACCCATGCCCTTTGTTACTTCCTTTATATAATTGTTTATGTGCATCTTTCAGTCACCTTCTCCATTGTTCAGGTTGGTTTCAAATTCTTCAACAGATTGATTGATTGATTTAAAAAATTCCAGCCAGTTCTCCCTGACATCTCTCCCGTAGTCTGTTACCACGTAGTATTTTCTGGGTCTTGAATCCCCAGTGTCCCATCGGCTCGAGAGGAGTTCGTCCTTTTCAAGACGTCTGAGAAGGGGATATAAAGTTCCTTCTTCCACCTTGAGCCCAGAATTTTTAAGGCCCTTTGTGATTTCATAACCGTAATGTTCCTCTTCAAGTAAACACATCACTGCTACCTGTATGGCCCCCCTCCTCATTTCCTTCTCGAATCTTTCAAAGATATTGCTCATTTTCACTATCCCCCACATACCATGTGGTACAATGACTTATGTTACACACATTACTGTGTGGCACACAGTATATAAGTTTTTGTTGCTTGATGAAAAATGTATTAAAAAATACTGAAATTATGCATAGTGGCTCTGATCCAAAAACATAATACAATAAATTTGTTCGGAAGCCCTTAACAGACCCCCTGTCATGGGTGGTGACATCCGCGCCCTAATACTATGTATTAGATCATCAATTAGAAGAAATAGCATTGTTACAAAGTACCTCTCTTGCCTAATCCGATTCCAAAGGAGGGAAATCCTCGAAACCCACTAACAGGATACTTATAACGAGAATTAAACCAACGAACAGCATTAAGAAATCTTAGATTGATAATAAAAGAATGAATGGAATGAAAATAGTTATGGCATATAAACTTTGAAATAAAAGATTAACTTTTTATATTATCTTTTATCAATCTAATTTTAATTAACATTTGTGAATTAATTTTTGGGAGTAGTTTAAATGAGATTTAACCTTAAACATAATATTTTTGAATTTTCAGTCTTTTTGGCAATCATTTTATTCTTCATTCTTTCTGCGTCCGTTAATAAAGTTCTAGAGTTATTTTTGTTCATAATTTTAGTAATGGTCATATCAATTTTATTTCAAATTTTCAATTACAGTCTAAAGGTTTATTTAAGTACTGTAATTATGGTTTTAACGGGTTTATCTGTTCTAATTTCTATACTAAATCAAGCATATAGTTTGGTTAATATAGGAACGTATATATTCCCTATATTGGGGGCTTTAGTATGTGCTATAGAGTTTATTCCAATTTTCAAAAAGAAAGCACTTTTCATGGAATCTGTTTCACTTGTTGAAATGAATAAATTCCTAGAATCTATTGCTATTTCAGATAAAATACTGGAATCTTATCCAGAATATTTCAATACTATTTATTTTAAAGCATGTACGTTGAACATCTTAAGGAAGCACCAGGAACAACTGGAATTAGTGGACGAGCTCTTGAAAATGAAGTTGAATAAAAAACAGAAAATGTTTGTTTTAAATTTAAAGGTTTGTGCTCTTTCAAATCTTGGAAGGTATGATGATGCAGAAGATATTGTTGATGAAATTCTTGAAAAAGATCCAGATAATTCAGTTACACTTTACTATGAATCAGAAATACTTTCAAGAATAGGCTATAAACAGGAATCAATGGATTATTATGTGGATTCATTAGAATCAGTCAATAATGAACTATTAAAACATCAAAAATCATTAGTTAAGAAAATGAGTGTTTCTAATGATAATCGAAATAGAATGTTATTGGAACTTTGGACTTTGAAAGGATGTATTCAAATTAAGTTACACCAGTACCCTGAAGCATTAGACTCTTTCAGTGAAGCATTAAAATTAAACCCAAATAAGTCTATGGTGTGGAGTAATAGGGGCTATGCCCTTGCAAAGTTAGGGCAGTATGATGAAGCCTTAAACTGTATTGACAGATCTCTGGACTTGTATCCAGAGAATGATTTTGCATTAAATAGTAAAGGTTATATCCTTGCAGAATCTGGAAAACCAGAAGAATCATTGCAATACTACCAAAAAGCAATAGAAATAGCTCCTCTTGATGAAGAAAGATATTATAATAAGGGGAAAGCTTATCAGAAACTCCAACAATACACAGAATCTTTAAAATGTTACAACAAAGTCCTTGAATTAAATCCTAATTGTGAATATGCAAAAAAAGCCAGAAATGAAGTTTTAAAGGTGATGGAAAATTAATTTTTCCATTAAAACTCTTCAAATCATCTTAAAACATTATCTGCACTATTTTATCTTCCAAAAAAAAAGAATCCATGACCACTTTTTTAAAAAAAAACATTAAAAATTGCCTTATCAAAACTGAGCAATTGCTAAAAGAACATTCCACAGTATCTGACCACCTTCAATAATACTTAATCGAGCATATATCCAAAAAACCAAGTTCTTACTTCTTTTTCCATCACTGAAAAAGGTTTTTGTCCTATAATAAACAAACACCCCCAACAAATGGGCCACCCATGCGGGAGCCGTGTGGAAGTACATACTATTCAGCCTTTCGTTTCTTTCAAGTCCAGGCTCGGCAATTTAATCCCACACGGGTAGGTCCAGATCCTGCTCTACTATCTTGGATAAGCCCGCAGTCTGCCACCCTGCACCCGGCCGAAGCTTTAGTTTCTCCAAGGGACTGTCTGCAATGTTTTTTGGAGATGGAACACCCCACCTTTTTGAATACTCGCAGGCCCATATTTGATGTTTGTCAGTGATGTTTGTCAGGTTTAATTCAGTTAAATTTAAAATTAATCATAGGTAAGACCAAAATATCACTATTGTGTTTATAATCGCCATGAATAAGCCAAAGTACAGGACCTTATTCGCATTTTTATAACCTTTTGCCCAGTAGTACAGGCCCCCAAGTATACCAACCAGGGGGATGAGAAACGTTACAAGGTACCAGAGGTTGTCCATTTTTTTAACTGGTTTACGGGAAGCATTCTTCAGCTCATTTCCACACTCAGCACAATATGCACTCCCATCTGGATTTTCAAATCCGCATCCTGGACAATTAACCATTCCTCCACCTCAACCATAATATTAAAGTAGTACTATAACTCTGTTTCGATAATATTATTACATTTCAAACCTCAAACTGTAATCTCAAACCTAAAACCAAGCTGAAAATCATGGAACGATTCAAAGTATAGGATCGATTTAAATTCACATTTTATGTACGTTGAAGTACAATAATTATTACCAATGATCTTTACTTAAGATTCTTCAATGGGGGTTACTATGCAAGGGATTACACCGAAGATAAGAAAAAAAATATGCCGAAGAAGCTATGGAAAGGAAAGCAAAAGCAAGAATCCAAGCTGATGCCAGCACTACTGCTCTTAAACTCTTCAAGCATTATGTTAAAAGGAAACCTCTGGTCAAGGAGGTTATATGTAAAAAATGTGGAAAGGTTTTCAAAACTAACCGCAACACTGAATTATGTTTTGACTGTGAAAAAAAAGGAAAATAAGTATTTCAGTGTTGATTACGATCATAAGAAATTCAAAGACTTAAGAGTCATTAATTATACAAGGAAAGGGGATAAATGGTAAATTTTGAAGCCTTTGAAACTAACGCCCTGAAGTATGATAGATGGTTTGATACAAACAGATCTACTTACGAATCAGAACTTCAAGCAGTTAGGGAACTAATGCCTGAAAGTAAAAATGGTGTTGAAGTAGGTGTGGGCAGTGGGCGTTTTTCAGCACCACTTGATATTAAGTTAGGGATTGATCCGTCCAGAGAGATGGGAAAACTCGCCAAAAAAAGAGGTGTAAATGTCATCGAGGGAGTTGCTGAGTTACTTCCATTTGATGATATGCAGTTCGATTTTGTTTTAATGGTTACTACAATATGCTTTCTGGACGACGTTGAAAAAGCATTTAAAGAAGCTTATAGGGTGTTAAAACCTGGGGGCTACCTGATAATTGGCTTTATAGATGCTGAAAGTCCAGTGGGAAAATTATACGAAAAACGTAAGGATGAAAGTACCTTTTACAAAGATGCAAGATTTTACTCGGTGAAAGAAGTTGTTTCACATATGAAAAAGGCTCATTTCAGAGATTTTAATTTTAAACAAATGTTAAGCCAACCTGGAGAAGAATTAAAAGATATTAACCCTGTAAAAGATGGATATGGGGAAGGTTCATTTGTAGTGGTTAGAGGGGTTAAATAAACAATCAAATAGTTTTCCAGACCTTTGCCAGTGATTCACATGAATTTTAAATTCAAGAAAATATCCGAAGGGTGTCATGAGGGTTTCAAATCCTTTAACAGGTAATTTATCGTTTATATCATAATGATTCATTTAATTTTTAAAGAAAAATAAAAGGAAGAATAGTAAAAAAATCATTGATTTCATGAGGTATAAATCATTCACAATGTCAAATTACTAAAATTTAAGAGGGATTAATTGTGTTGAATTAGTGCTATTCTGATTCCATTTGGATCTTCTAAGAAGTCAAGGGTTCCAACTGTTATTGGTGTGGGCTCCATGGTGATCTTGGCACCTTTGGATTTGAGTTCTTTCATTGTTGTGTTTATGTCTTCCACGTCCATTCCAACCGAAAACAGTCCAGTCTCATCTAGGGATTTTTTATGAGCTCTATCATGGCATCCCCTTCCCCTTTCAGTAGTGTGATGGTTCCTGCTGGTCCGAGATCGTACCTACTATCTACTTCAAATCCCATAACATCCCTATAGAATTTAACTGACTCATCCATATCATCAACTATCAGGTAGTGTACTTAATTTTCATATTTTATCACCATCCTTAATTTCTATCTTCACCTCCACCATTATAAATGGAAGCAGATTATAAAAGTACCTTAGATGATGGGCCTTTCGTATCATCCTTTGCTAGCGGGGGAAATCCTTCAAATACAGTTGAAATAGTCTTTAATGAGTGAATTCAGGATCTGTCACATGCACCTGCTGGTCATCCCACCTATCTTTATAAAGAATAAAAATTTAAATAAGAATAAGTGAAAACAATAATTAGCGACGTTAGTCCAGCCTGGTTAAGACCTGGGCTTCCCAAGCCTACAACCCGGGTTCAAATCCCGGACGTCGCATCAACTATTTAAAACCTGAGATTTGACTTCTTTTTTTTCATAGAAACGATTCAAGAAGCCCTTCCAACATGTGGTATTCCTTTGTTTGTTATAATTCTGATTGTTATTTAAAAAAAATAATTTTGGTAATTTATTTACTGCTACTACTGGGCAAACGTGGTATCAACCATGACAGAAAAGCATCCTCGCTTCTTGACTGTATCCATGCCTTTCCAGGCCCAGTTAATTCAACAACCAGACCTTCACCACTGAACAATGTCGATTTAAGTCCCCCTATTTTCTTAACTTGATAACCCACATGTTCATCGAATGCCACTATGTGTCCTGTGTCCACTAGGTAGGTTTCTCCTTCTTCCAATGTAAGGGGATGTATGGCACCAAAACTTGATGTGAACAAACTACCTGTTCCTCCTATTTTAAGGAGAAACAATCCCTCTTTGGAGAAAAATGTCTTTGATCCTCCCCATTTTGTATTTATATCAATATCAATGGTTCCTGCCATAAAAGAACCTGATTGAACGAATATTACTTCATTCTCCAGATCCATAGTATGGATATCTCCAGGTAAAGGTGGAGCCATGGTTATCTCACCAGGTGATTCTGCAGTGAACTTGTTAATGAAGAAGCTTTCTCCACCAAGTAAACTTCTTTTTAAACCACCAAAAAGCCCACCTTTCATTCCAGTCTCAATGCTTATACCACTGGACATGCTTACCAATGCCCCTGATTCTGCATTTACCTGTTCAAGTCTCTCCAAATCCAATTTAAGCAAAGAATAAGATGGTTTATACAGTATTTCATACTCCATTATTCTTACCCCCTGTAAAAATTTTAATTTTAAGTTTAATATGTAATCTGATCCATAAAAAAATTCCTAAAAAACTGAATATTTTTCACTTTTATTTCATTTCTTAGCTACAACATTCATATGACTAAAAACAGTTGAATAAAACAATTTTTTCCAATATATCAGTAATTGCCCCTAGGAAGAATTGAAAAGTAAAATGGGGTGAGGAGGTGCAGCTCCTTGGGTATGAATTGGGGTCATTACATAAGTAAAATTAGGTGCTGCACTGCCTCCAGTTAAAAAATCAACACTCAAAGAAAAACCGATATGTGTGGTGGTAGTTGCTTTTTCTTAACTATCCATTATTTTAGTGTAGCCCTGTATGTATCACAGGATACTCATTCATATAGTGATTTAATCTTCTTTTTCAGTTTGAGTTTATGGGGATTTTGTTACAGATAGCTTTACATAACCTTTTTTGCATAATAATTAATATTATGATTTGGGAGATATTTTAAATGGAAGTTATTCTTCAACAGTTTGCTAATCTCAGCGTTTTAATATATATTGTCACCACCATGTTATCCATGGGCCTTAATTTTTTCCCTAAACAATTTCTAGAACCATTAAAAGATAAAATTCTCATATTAAAGTCTCTAGCTGCAAATTTCATATTATTACCAATCATAACCTATATTATCTTGCAAGTTATCCCATTAGAACCAGGTCTTGCTGTTGGCTTAATTTTAATGGCCACTGGGGCAGGATCACCCTTCATGCTGAAGTTGGTTCAATTCATGAAAGCAGATACAGCATTTGCTGTGGGGTTAATGTTAATATTATCCATAGTAACCTTATTTTACATGCCGTTGGTGTTTTCTATTTTTTTACCTGGTGTTTCAGTGAATCCCCTGTCTATAGCAAGTTCTCTCGTGGTTTTGATATTTTTACCCTTGATTATTGGAACAGTTATAAAGTCAAGGTATGGTGAAATAGCTAAAACCATTCAACCCACTTTTAACCAGATATCTAACATATTCATAGTTGTAGTGGTAGTTCTCTATCTTGGCCTTAACTACAAGGACTTTCTGGCAGTATTTGGTACAGGAGCATTTATAGCTTCTACAATATTCATATTAGCTGCCTTTATAATCGGATATTTACTAGGAGGTCCTTCTAAAAATACAAAATCAGTGCTGGGTATGGGAACTGCCATAAGAAATTCATCTGCCGCATTTGTGGTAGCTGTAACCAACTTCAGCTCAGAATATGATGTCATGGCCATGATAATTGTGGTTTATATGCTCAGCATAATTTCAATGATGATTGTTTCAGGAGAGATTGGGAAAAGATCCAAGGGTTCAGAGGTAGTAACATAAAACTGGATATTTAATGAAATGTTAACACCAACGAGCCTGCAGCCTGCAATGACTACTGGACGAATTTCAGGTCCTGTGGTGCACCCTGAGGGGGGTTCAGCTCCAGATCTTTACCGAGTCAGGCCGAATTGAGCAAATATTTCTACCCCGAGGGGATCAGGCTGTCCTTCAAACAAAGGTTAAACGAGTTAAAAATAGTCTTTAATAAGTGAATTTGGGGTCTTTCACGTGCACCTGAGGGTTATTATCATTCAATTATGAAGGTAGTAATTCAACTTTCAATTTAGAATTTTTTTTATTAGAATTCAAAACTAGATTTATCATCTCTTTGCGTACACGATTTAATTTATCTT
>JABNAD010001182.1_pt1 | contig 10538 bp, 9 predicted proteins | sample 7240381 | NCBI WGS metagenome assembly JABNAD01 (sample SAMN11332834, study PRJNA596920) | anaerobic digester metagenome | biome: digested sludge; isolation source: digested sewage sludge-derived enrichment culture grown on H2/CO2 | place: Germany: Goettingen | reverse complement strand
GCTTCGCTCAGTCCCCGGGCGGCACTGAAAAAACCGGTGTCTCCGGAGACAGCGATGCAGTACCGCCCGCTCCCCTGACTGGCCAGACAGCGGGTAATCTCCTCCGGCTGATACGCCGCGACCGAAGGCTTTCCAAACTCCGCCAGAGCCTCAATGAGCCGGGGAGCGCCCAGGATCAGATCCGCCCGGGCCAGAGCCTCGGCTCCCTCCCGGGTCAGAGTGCCGGCACTCAGTCCGACCCCAACAATGGTTACTTGCTTCATAGTGTTCCCTCCCCGATGCGCCGGATGATTTCCTCCGCCGCCAGTCCCCGGCTCTCCCGGGGGCGGCTCCATACTCCGATCTTCAGGCCGCAGGCTTTTGCCGCCGCGATTTTCTCCGGATAGCCCCCGGTCCGGCCGGATTCCTTCGTGATCAGAATGTCCGCCCCGGCGGCGCCAAACATCGCCATGTTAAGCTCCCGGGAAAACGGTCCCTGCATGCAGATGATGCGGCGGGCCAAAAACCCGGCGGCCTGACAGGCAGCCAGACCCGCCGGATCCGGCAGAATCCTCAGCCAGACCCGCTCGGCACTGCCCCTGATTCGGGACAGCCGCCCCGCTTCCTTGGCCCCCAGCGTCGAGAAAATGATCCCCGGCTGTTCGTTCAGCCAGCCGATCAGATCCTCCAGATCCGAAAACCGCTCCAGCTGTTCCCCGTCACCCTCTTCCTCAGAGCTGTCCGCGCGCAGCACGCGCAGATACTGAGTTCCGGCCGCGCGGCAGGCCGCCCGGATATTCTCGCTGACCACCGCGGCAAAGGGATGGGTGGCGTCAATCACCAGACGGGGCTTCCGCTGCCGGAAGAGGTCCGCCATTTCCCCGGTTTCCAGCCGGCCCCGCCGGATCGAGAGGCTCCCCCCCTCCTCCAGCAGCGACTCCCCGTATTCCGTCGCCACGCAGACCAGCGCCGGCAGGGCTTTCGCCCGCAAGGCCGCCGCCAGCAGCCGCCCCTCCGTGGTTCCGCCGAACAGAATGACTTCAGTCAAGCCGGTACCCCCTGGGCGTGACCATTCTTCCGCCGATGATCCGGGTCTGGCTGCTGCCGATGAACACCGTGGTGAACATGTCCACCGAAGTCTGGCTCAGCTCCTCCAACGTCAGAATCGCATCCGACTGACCGGCGCGCCCGATGTTCCGGACCAGGCCGCAGACGGTTTGCGCCGGTTTGTGACGCCTGAGGATGGCGCAGGCTTTCTCCAGGTAATCGTGGCGGGAGCGGCTGGAGGGATTGTACAGCGCCAGACAGAAGTCGGCGGCAGCCGCGTGCTCCAGCCGTCGCTCAATCACCTCCCAGGGCGTCAAGAGATCCGACAGGCTGATCACCGCGAAGTCATGAGTCAGAGGGGCACCCAGCACCGCCGCCCCGGCCAGGGCTGCCGTCACCCCCGCCACCACCTCGATCTCCACCGGTTCATACTCGGCCGCCAGTTCACAGATCAGGCCCGCCATGCCATACACCCCGGCATCGCCACTGCAGATCATGGCCACGGTTTCACCCCGGCAAGCCAGCTCCAGAGCCATCCGGCAGCGTTCCACCTCCCGGGTCATGGGCGTATCGAGGGTTCGTTTGTCCGGAAACAGCGGTGCGACCAGCTCCACATATTTGGAATAGCCGACCATGACATCGCAATCTTCGATGGCCTCGCGGCAGGCCGCCGTCATATTGCGGGCATCTCCCGGACCAATCCCGGCAACATACAGTTTTTTCATCTCAGTTCTCCTTTTTCAAAGCGAAGGGTGCAGGGGGCGATGGCCAGAGCCAGCGTCACCCCGCTGCCCGAAGTTTTTCCCTGCAGCAGCCGGGCGCCCGCCCCGGCGCCGCAAACGGCGCTGCGCTCGCAGACATTGTCCACCCCGGTCACGCGCCGGACAAACTCGGAGGCCCCAAACCGGCCGGGGACGCGTTCGAGCTCCCGGGCGGAATAAGTGACCAAGGGCAGGTGTCTGGTCCGGCAGAATTCCGTCAGTCCCGGCTCATCGGCTTTCAGATCGATGCTGCAGACCCTGGCGATGGCCAGGGGGTGACAGCCGGTTTGCTCCAGCAGCTGCGCTGCCGCCGCTTCAATTAGGGGCGCCGGCGTCCCACGGCGGCAGCCGATGCCCAGACTGACAACCGGCGCCACCAGCTCCAGAACCGCCGCCTCGGCGTGACTTTGCCAGTCAATGCGCACTGTGGGCAGCGCCGCAGCCGATCCGGCATCCGTCATGAGAAACCCCGGGGGCAAAGGTCCCGTCACCGGAAACGGCGTCTCCAGGCGGACGGAACCCCCGGCCAGCAGACAGGCTGAAATCTCCCGGATGCCCTCCGGACTGGCAATCCGAAGACCCTGTTCGACCGCCCAGGCATCCACCGCAAACACGCCCCGGACATCCGTGGCTGTGGTAATGACCGGGACGGCATCCAATGCCCGGGCAAGCTCCCGGGTCAGCCGGTTGGCCCCGCCGATGTGGCCGGACAGCAGGGCGATGACATGGCGGGCCTGCTCATCAATGACCAGCACCGCCGGATCCCGGGTCTTTCCGGCCAGAAGCGGAGCCACCGCCCGCACGGCAATGCCGCAGGATCCGATGAAGATCAGGGCATCCCGATGAAAGTTCGCCCGGGTCCACCCGGGCAGCTCCCCCCGGCCGCAGCGCCTTACCTCGGTCTCAAATCCTATGGCTTCCAGACCGGATGCCACCCGCTCCCCCAGCTCGGCTCCCTTCTGACTGAAGGCAATCACCGCAGCGGTCATGCCTCGGTTCCCTGGCGGAAGGCGGTGGTGAAGGCGGGATCATACAGTCTGGACAGCTCATAGTCCTCGCCCAGGAATCCCCCCACCAGAATCAGGGCATGGTTTGACACCTCATGGGCGGCCGCCGTCTGCGCCAGGGTACCCACCGTGCAGCGCAGCACTTTCTCCTGCGGCCAGCTGGCTTTATAGACAATGGCCGCGGGAGAATCCGCGGCATAGCCTTCGAGCAGTTCCTGCTGCAGCGCCTTCGTCATGCCGGCGCTGAGAAAGACCACCATGGCAGCGCCATGGGCGGCCAGACTGGCAATTCGCTCCCGTTCCGGCACCGGAGTCCGTCCCGCCCGACGCGTGATGATCACGCTCTGGCTGACCCCGGGCAGGGTATATTCAGCTTTCAGCGCGGCGGCGGCGCCGCAGAAGCTGGATACTCCGGGACAGACGTCAAAGGGTATGCCCGCCTGCGACAGCCGATCCATCTGTTCGCGGATGGCGCCGTAAATCGAGGGATCTCCGGTATGCAGGCGAACCACCAGTCCGCCGCTGCGGTGCACCCGTTCCAGCACCGCGATGACTTCATCCAGGGTCATGGCGGCGCTGTTATGGATCTCACAGCCGGCTTTGGCCCCCTCCAGATGCCGCGGATCCACCAGGGATCCGGCGTAGACAATACAGTCGGCCTGACGCAGCAGCTGCGCACCGCGCAGCGTGATTAAATCCGGTGCTCCGGGGCCGGCTCCCACAAAATGAATCATTGTTTTTCCTCCAGCAGTTTCATCAGGTCACTGGCCTGATCATTTTTTATCAGAACGCCGGCAAAATCCGGCGCATTGGTATAGCACAGATAGCCCAGGGCAATGCCCGCAGGCACGCGCCGGGTCAGAAAATCCTCGATCCGCCGGCCCAGTTCGGCCAATGCCGGCTCCAGCAGACCGGCGGCCCAGAGCAGGTCCAGGGCGGCATCAGTGGTGGCGCACTCCAGGATTCCCGCCAGCAGGGGAAGTCCGGCGCCGGCGCGCAGGGCGCAGGCCAGCAGCGTTTCCATCCGGCCGTCGCCAAAGGCGGAATGGGTATTGGGCACCCCGATTCCCAGCTTGACGAGCTTGCCGATGTGGCCCACCAGCAGAATCCGTTCGAACCCGAGCTCCACCGCCGCGTCAATGGCATCGCCGATGAAATTGGCGCAGTTGATGTGGCAGGTCATACTCAGTCCCAGCTCCTCCCGGGCGAAGGTCTCGCCGTAGTTGCCGGGGGTGAGCAGCACCGTGTGGGCACCGCCGGCGCGCAGCTGCCGGAGCCGCAGGCGGATCGTATCTGCCATGGCCTGATGGCTCATGGGTTCCACCAGGCCGGAGGTTCCCAGGATCGACAGACCGCCGGTGATGCCCAGGCGGGGGTTGAAGGTCCGGCGGGCCAGCTCGTCTCCGCCGGGAATTTCCAGGACGACTGACAGACCGCCGCTGTGGCCGCAGTTCTCCGACACCTCCCGGAGGTGGCGGGCAAGCATCTCCCGGGGCACGCGGTTGATGGCCGCCGCCCCCACGGGCTGATCCAGACCGGGCCGGGTGACCCGGCCGATTCCAGTCCCGCCGTCCAGCTCAATCCCCCGGGGAATCCGGCGGATCCGGGCAATGATCAGAGCGCCGTCCGTGATGTCGGGATCGTCCCCGGCATCCTTACGGATGGCGCAGCTGGCAGAATCCGCGCCCCGCTCCGGCTGGAGCACGTCCAGTACCAGGTCGATCCCCCCGGGCGTCCGGACCGACACGGTGGCCGGCGCTTGCCCGCGCAGCAGCAAAACAGCCGCCGCCTTGGCCGCCGCCGCGGCGCAGGTCCCGGTGGTGAAGCCGCGGCGCATCATCGTTCCATTGACGTTTCGTTTCATTTCCATGCAAAAAACCCCCCGACGCCAAGCGCCGGGGGGCTGATTCACGCGGACGCGAAAGTCCGCTCAAACCATATCCTTCGGTGCCCGCAAAGGAATATGAATCCTGGTAACCCGACTATCACGGTAACGGCCTTGTGAGGGAATTACACCCTGCTTTCCCAGTCTAACTGAAAACCAGTATGCCTTAAGAACAATTCTTTGTCAACCGATTGACAATTTCAAAGTCCCGTTGGTATACTGAGTTCGTTTGAATATCGGAATCAGGCCATGGAAGTTGGGTGCGAATCCCACGCAAGGCCGTTGCTGTAATTCGCCAGAGCCCTGGCAGATGTCACTGGAAGAAGTTCCGGGAAGGCGTCAGGGCCGAGTCCGCACCCTGCGGATCCGGGCGATAAGCCAGAATACTTGCCTGTTTCCTGCCGCGCTTCCTGCGCGGTGCATACAGCCCTGCGGACTACCGGGGTCATGGATGAGAATGGGTGAGGCCTTTTTTTGGTCACGTCCCGATTTCGACCATTAACAAACGTCTGCAAGCTGCTTGCGGGCGTTTTTTTATTTTGCCCGTCCGGCAGCTTCCGGTATGGTTCAAACGTGCCCGATTCCCTCGGGCCAGATTTTTCTCTTTTTCTCTATTTTCCCTTATTTCCTGGGGGCACGGATCCTTCCGGCCCCGCTGGGGGGTGAGGCTTTGCCCTGGCCCCCGCTTTTTGATTGCGATGCCGCCAACGCGCAGCGTTCTGCCGGCACTGACAATAAATCCATTTGTTTAATTCAGGAGGAAATCAGTCATGTACAAACAGCTCAAACCCCTGGCCGCCCTGGCCCTGGCCCTGCTAATGACGACGGGCTGCGCCGCCCGGCCGACCGCGGCCGTCAGCCCCGCCGCCACCGACGCGCCCCGAAAGCCGGTGCTGTTAGCCGTCAGTTTCGGCACCAGCTACAACGACAGCCGCGACCTGACCATCGGCGCCATCGAACAGGCCCTGCAGGCTGCGTATCCCGCCTATGAGGTCCGCCGGGCCTTTACCAGTCAGATCATCATTGACAAGCTGAAGCAGCGGGACAACCTGAAGATCGACAATGTCAAAGAGGCCATGGACCGCCTGGTGGCGGACGGGGTCCGGGAGATCGTGATTCAGCCCACCCATGTCATGAACGGCTACGAATATGATGACATCGTGGCCGAAGTGAAAGCCTATGAAAGCAGGTTCGACCGTCTGAGCATCGGCGTCAATCTGCTCAGCCGCGACACGGACTATCAGGAGGTCGCATCGGTCATCACCCGGGAAACAGCGGCTTATGACGTTCCAGGTACCGCTGTAGTCTTCATGGGTCACGGCACGGAAGCTCCGTCCAACGCCACCTACGCCCGGCTGCAGCAGTCGCTGGCCGAAGCGGGACACAGCCGGTACTTCATCGGCACCGTGGAAGCGACACCGTCGCTGGCAGACGTGCTGGCTCAGGTCAAGGCTTCCGGCGCGACCAAAGTGGTGCTGCAGCCCCTCATGATCGTGGCCGGCGACCACGCCAACAATGACATGGCCGGTGAAGAGGACGGATCCTGGAAGAAAGAATTTGAGAAAGCCGGCTTTGCGGTTGAAGTGGTCCTGAAGGGCATGGGCCAGATGAAAGGCATTCAGGATCTGATCGTGCGCCACGCCGGCGAAGCGATCAGCCACTAGCCATCAGCCGCTCCGGCTGACCGGTGCTTATCCCGGAAAACTCAGAGCCTGTCCGTCGAAGCCTTCCCATGCAGGCCCTGGCAAACCAGCCATCGTTCGAACCAGGTCTGGCGTTGTCCAGACCATGCCAGCAGCAGACTGCAGTCAGCCTGTTGTCCATCAAAAAAATCAGGAGAGATGCGAAATGAAACAAGTACAACAATGGATCCTTGCGGCGCTGCTGACCGGCAGCCTGCTCACCGGCTGTTCGGTCAGCCCGGCCAAAGCGGCCGCCCCGGTTTCCGTTCCCTCAGTGACCCAGGCGCAGGTGCCGGTCACCACCAAAGCCCTGGTACCGGTATACGGCAATCAACTTCAGGATGGATCCTATCCCATCAAGGTATCGTCAAGCTCTTCCATGTTCCGGGTCATCGATGCTCAGCTCACCGTTGCCCAGGGTGCCATGACGGCCGTGCTGACCCTCAGCGGCGACGGCTATGAAAAACTCTTCCTCGGCACCGGCCAGGATGCCCAGACCGCGACCGAGGACCGGTTCAGCAAGTTTGTTCCCGATGCCAACGGCAAATATACCTACACCGTGGCAGTCAGTGCCCTGGATCAGGAAATCGACTGCGCCGCCTTCAGCATCAAGAAGCAGGCCTGGTATGACCGGGTGCTGATTTTTGAGTCGGCCAGCCTTCCTCAGACCGCGCTGCGGTCTTCCGCTGCGGACCAGCCTGCTTCCGGTCAGCTTCCGACAACGGGTCAGCTTCCGGCAGAGGGTCAGTACACCATCGGCGTCACCCTGGAAGGCGGCTCCGGCCGCGCCAGCGTGGAATCCCCGGCCCGACTCAGCGTCAGCGGCAAACAGGCCACCGCCACCATCATCTGGAGCAGCCCGAACTACGACTACATGCTGGTGGGCGGCAAAAAATATCTGCCGGTCAATACCGCCGGCAACAGCACGTTTGAAATTCCGGTCACGCTCGATGAGAAGCTGGCGGTGATTGCCGACACCACAGCCATGGGCAAACCCCGGGAAGTAGAGTACACCTTGTTCTTTGATTCGGCTTCCCTGAAGAAATGATGACAGGATGCCATCGGATCCGATCCCGTCGACCCGGCGGGCTTCGGGGAGTACCCGCCTTCCTGAGCACCGCTCTTCTCAAAGTCAGCACGCTTCTGGGAGTCACTGCTCTTCTGGGAGTCACTGCCCTTCTGGGAGTCACCATCCTCCTGTCGGGCTGTACGGTTCCGGCAGCTGCCCCGCCCGCCGGCGGACTGGGAATTGGCTGGAGGGTTGAGCGGTCCCTGGAGCTGGAGTATGCCAAGAATTTCAGCGTGGACTATTATCCGGAGGATTATGCTCTGGTCACGCTGTCGGACAAAAGCCGGTTTCTGGTCGTCCCGCCGGGCAGGACGGCGCCTGAAGGAATCGGGGGGGACATCACCGTGCTGCAGCGGCCGCTGCGCAGCGTTTATCTGGTGGCCACCTCCGTCATGGCTCAGTTCGATGAACTCCATGCCCTGGATCAGATCCGGCTCTCCGGCACCCGGGCGGCGGACTGGCAGAGCCAGAATGCCCGGACGGCCATGGAAAACGGGAGCATCGTGTTTGCCGGCAAATACAGTGCGCCCGACTATGAGCTGATTCTTTCGAGTCAGTGCGATCTGGCGATTGAATCCAGCATGATCAATCATGTGCCCGAGGTGAAGGAAAAACTGCTGGGGATGAAGGTTCCGGTTCTGATCGACCAGTCCAGCTATGAAAAACACCCGCTGGGCCGGACCGAATGGATTAAGCTCTACGGCGTACTCACCGGTCGGGAAGAGCAGGCTGCGGCAAGCTTTGACCGGCAGGCCGCCCTGCTCCGGGAAGCCTCAGTGCAGTCCGGCACCGGCAAATCGGTGGCGTTTTTCTACATCAGTTCCGCCGGTCAGGTGGTGGTGCGAAAACCCGGGGACTACATCACGAAGATGATCGACCTGGCCGGAGGCAGCTATGCCTTCAGCCATCTGGGCGACCCGGAACAAGCCGGCAATACCGTCAATCTGGATATGGAAGCCTTCTATGCCGCGGCCAGGGATGCGGATGTTCTGATCTACAACAGTGCCCTGGCCGGTGAAGTCGCTTCCCTGGCAGACCTGACCGCCAGGAACGCTTTGCTGAGCAAGTTCAAGGCCGTTCAAACCGGAAATGTCTGGTGTACGGAAAAGAACCTGTACCAGGAAACAACCCGGCTGGGGCTGATGGTCTCGGATCTGAACCGCCTCTTGACGGATCCCGATCCCACTTTGAACCAGCTGCACTTTTTTACCCGCCTCAGATAACGTTCCGGACGATGAACGAATTCCGCAAAGGAGACTTGCCGCATGGATCCATCCAACAAACGACGCTGGCGCTTCGGCCTGGCTCTGCTATTCCTGCTGAGCCTGGTTCTTGGCCTGGTGGCACTCAATATCAGCCTGGGGAGCATACCGGTCAGCCTCCCCGACATCAGGCGCATTCTGTTTGGTCAGGGCGGGACGCCCACCCAGCAGGATATCATCTGGAAAATCCGACTGCCCCGGACTCTGGCGGCGGTTCTTCTCGGCGGCGCTCTGGCGCTGTCGGGTTTTTTGCTTCAAACCTATTTCAACAACCCCATCGCCGGTCCCTACGTCCTGGGCATTTCCTCTGGTTCCAAGCTGGCGGTGTCGGTCACCCTGATTGCCGCGCTGAGCCGGGGCATTCCCCTGGGCTCGGCCGCTCTGATCAGCGCGGCGTTTGCCGGTGCCCTGGGCACCATGGGCTTTATCCTGCTGGCGGCCCGAAAGGTTCAACGCTCCAGCCGGCTGATTGTCAGCGGCGTCATGATCGGCTACATCTGTTCCGCCCTGACGGACTTCGTGATTACCTTCGCCGATGACGCCGCCATCGTGAACCTGCACAACTGGTCCCGGGGTAGCTTCTCCGGCATGGCCTGGCCGGATGTGGCCGCCATGACGTTCGTGGTCCTGCCGGCTGCTGTCTGTGTGTTCCTGCTGTCCAAACCCATCGGCGCCTGTCAGCTGGGAGAAAGCTACGCCAGGAACATGGGCGTCAACATCCCCCGCTTCCGCCGTCTGCTGGTGCTTTTATCCAGCGTCCTGTGCGCCTGCGTCATCGCCTTTGCCGGCCCGGTGTCCTTTGTCGGCGTGGCCGTGCCGCATCTGACCCGGGGCCTTTTGGGCACAGCCCGGCCGCTGGTTGTCATCCCCGCCTGCTTTTTAAGCGGCGCTGCATTCTGTCTGGGCTGCGACCTGATCGCCCGAACCGCCTTTGCTCCCCTGGAACTTAGCATCAGCTCGGTGACCGCAATGATTGGTGCCCCCATCGTGATCAGCATACTGCTGGGAAAGAAAGGACGTGACTGACATGACTGATTTTTTCAAAACGGACCGTCTCACCGTCGGCTACGACGGAGTCCCGCTGATCCGGGACATCTGCCTGTCCCTGGAGCGGGGGCAGATTCTGACCCTGATCGGACCCAACGGCTCGGGCAAGTCCACGATCCTGAAAAGCCTCACCCGTCAGCTGAAAAGCCTGGGCGGAACGGTGAGCATCGATGGGCGGGCCATCGCCAAAATGTCCAGCCTCGACCTGGCCCGGCAGGTATCGGTGGTCTGGACCGATCGGCTCAAACCGGAACTTATGACCTGCCGGGAGGTTGTCGCCACCGGCCGCTATCCCTATACCGGTCGCCTGGGCATCCTCTCCGCGGCAGACCGGGCCGCTGTCTTCGGGGCCATGGAGCTGGTGGATGCCCTGCCCCTGGCCGAGCGGGACTTTACCCGGATCAGCGATGGCCAGCGCCAGAGAATCCTGCTGGCCCGGGCGATCTGCCAGGAACCCCGGATCATCGTACTGGACGAGCCCACCTCCTTTCTGGATATCCGCTATAAGCTGGAACTTCTGGGCATTCTGCGGTCCCTGGCAAAGGAGCGGGGCATCACGGTCATCATGTCGCTGCACGAACTGGAACTGGCCCAGAAGGCTTCGGATCTGGTTCTGTGCGTCAAGGACGGAGCGATTGCCCACATCGGCAGCCCCCGGGAAGTCTTTGGCGGCGACCGGATCCGGGAACTGTTCGGTCTGACTGACGGCAGCTACAACCCGGGCTTCGGCAGCTTTGAACTGGCCCGCCCCGGCGGAGTACCACGGGTGTTTGTCATCGCCGGCGGCGGAACCGGCATC
>JABNAD010001180.1_pt1 | contig 10554 bp, 10 predicted proteins | sample 7240381 | NCBI WGS metagenome assembly JABNAD01 (sample SAMN11332834, study PRJNA596920) | anaerobic digester metagenome | biome: digested sludge; isolation source: digested sewage sludge-derived enrichment culture grown on H2/CO2 | place: Germany: Goettingen | reverse complement strand
ACATAGTTGCAAAGATATTCCCAAGCATCCCACATGGTATCTATGGTAAGCTGCTGTGCAATCTCCCCGGGTACACCGATATTTTGCACCAAGGTTGTCATTAAATCATAGGCTTCATAAAGGTTTTGATACAGTACCACCAACGCACCATATTCGTTACTACTTTGTACTGCATTTTTGGAGAACAAACTTTTTACTACATGAATTTTAAACTCCATGGTTTGCAAAATTTCTACGTTTTGGTAGTAAATAATAATCTGCGCTTCCACATATCCCACTTTCGCCAATGTCTGGTCTGTCAGGGGAAATTGGCATCTGCCATTAGATGCCTCTGTAATCTCACCGTTATTATAAATCTCCCCGCCGTTCTCTGGCTTCCTGCAATAAATCCGCACTTCATGACCTGTGAGATCAATGGGCAACCCATTGTCTTTCAAATAAACATCTAAAAAGCGACTGTTAGAATCATTCTGCACAGCCGTAATAATGCTATCTCTTTTCACTCTAACATCAACAACAAATCTATCATAAACTTGGGCCATTATAACCACCTCCATTTCGGTTCCACTTCTATTTTTGTAACACTTCCTGTCCAACTGATACTATTATCTCCAACATCAAAACGGGGGAAATCCATAGCAGCGTATTTGTTGTTAGCATTGACTGTCCCTTTATAAACCTCCATCATCTCACTATCAATGGTTACACTGCCATTGATACTATTCAATCCATAATTCGTGCCGTTTACGGTTAAAACAATATTGCCATTCCCATAAATCGTGATGGTCGGTTCTGCATAAATAGTTCCATTGTTAGTTATTGTCTTGGGTGTAGTCAGAATAAAATGATCTGCAAAAGCATTCACAGCATATTTAAAAGGGAAGGTATCAAATTGAATCAGAAACTTGGAGAAACTATTCAAAACTCCATTCATATCCATTTGATTTTTCACCATGACACGATAGCTTTTATCCGGTTCATTGGAAAAAGTAATTTCTCCATACCCATCCAGCCACGCATTAATTTTTTCCGCATACTGAGGTACATCTTTCCCCTTGTTTTTAATGGCACACTCCACTTCTTTTGTATAATTCAGATATGTCCCTTCATCGTTATGCAGTACACCGTTTCTTCCTGGAATCTTGATTTCTGAAACCGTTCGCTCCGGTTTGGTGATAGGAGGAACCTTTGTCACGATAATACCCATGTCAGTGCTTCTTATCCCTTTAAATGTGAAATAAGGCTGCATGCTTACTTCCCCCCTCTTGCTGAACTGCGCTGTTTTCTCATAAATTCACCCACTCGCAAGAAGTCTGACACATCCCGATCACGCCCATTATTTACATTTGCAATCTGTAATACGAAATCGCCTTCATTGATTGTAGTGGCACTAGAGGTATTGGTAATCTGTTGTCTCGCAATATCCACCCCAGCCCTGAGGGTATCACGAATGGATTTCTCTACATCTGCAGCACGGCCTTTCCATGGTTTGATATATCCATCTACAGAATAATCACCAATCTCTTCAAATTCGCGGGAAGGTGAATGGATATCCAATTCATCCTTAGCCGCTTCGATAGCAGCTCTCACAGTCCTTGTAATTGCCTTTACAACTTCTGATTCCCCCTGCTCAATGCCCTTTGCCATACCTAACATACTTTGATAGCCTATTTCAATGGACGCATCCTCTAATACACTGATTTTCTCAATCAACATATCCGTGTAAGTTTGCATCTGCTCTTGAATCAAAGCCTGATTAGCTTCCCATTTTGCGAGGACTGCTTTCATTCCGTCGCCGCTTCCCCCTTCACTCTTTCCTTTGGGGGCTTTTTCATCTCCTTGGCCATGGCTTTGATAGCCTCCGCCATCCAAAATTCCTTTGGTCACGTTTTCCGCAATATTCTTACCCGCATCATATGCCTCTGTATCCAAACCATTGAGATCAGATATCAACTCATCTAAATAGTTGGTTTTCAGATCATCTTTCTGATCTTTATAAAACTTATCTGCAATTTCCTGGGCCTTTTGCTGTTTCTCCTCCCAATCTTCAATATATTTTTGAAAAGAAGCATCACTTTTTCCAAGAAGCTTTTGTGCAACGTCCGCCCCATCCTCAACGCCCATTTCAGCAATTTCATTGAGTAACCCATCAGAAATGCCCTTTCCTTTTAAATCGTCAAGAGCCTTTTCATACTTATCTAATGCATCAATCTGCTTTTCAATATTCTCAAGTTGAACCTTGCCATCATCGTCTCGAGAGAATAACGCTCCGTAATCCGCCAAATTGTCAGCCATTTTCTGTTGCTCTGCAACAATATCATTGTAAATGGATAGAACCTCTTCAAACATTTCCTGGGTAGAATCGACCCATGCTTCTTTATTTCCCTGTAAATATTTATCCCGCTCTTTTTTCGTATTGGTAATATAGGTTTTTAAGTCAATGTACCCATTTTCATATTTTTTAGATATTGCTTCACTCATTGATTTGTAGGCGTCCTCTAAATCTTTAGCGGCTTTTTCCGCTTCTTTCTCCAGTTCCTCCGCCTGTTTTTGTTTCCATTTGTAAAGCTCAACATTAACACTTTTCCATTCATCGCTGGATTCCTTAAGATACTTTTTCTGAATGCCTTGCAGCTCATTATAGAATTTCTTTTCTTCCATAACTCCACTATCTCGCAAATACTCAAGTTCCTTGCGGGCATTTTTATAGGCTTCCACATTTTTATCAATAGCCTGTTTACTGCTTCTTGCGGCCTTAGTCGTAGACTTGGATGCGGCTGTGGATTTTGAAGAAACCGCCCCAAGATTTTTCTGCAAGTTTTTTAGACTATTAATCTGGGCTTCTACACTTGCCAAACTGGCGGTATCCGCTTCATTGGCCATAGCTTTGGAAAAAGCAAGGGCTGTAAAGCTTCCTGCTGCATCCACTGCTGCTCCCGATTCTTTATTTAACTTATCTACAAGGCTTGTTTTTTGTGCTTCCAAATCCGCAATTTGATTCTGTATTTTCTGCTCGATTAAGTCTTTATAGGCCTGTTCATTGATGGTGATTGCGCCTGTTTCTTCATCAATAGCAAGGGCCATTCCATATCCAGCATCAATCAACTTTGCCGCTGTTGCATGGGAAATTTCTCCTGCTTCCGCCTGTTCTTTCAGTGCGTTGGTTGCCAAATCTACACTTGCATTTACCGCATTGGTGGCATTGCTCAATTCTTCAAAGGCAACTTTATTGTTTTGTGCTTGCGCCGCAACTGCGCTAATGGCTTCCCCTGTTTTATCAATCTGCCGTTGTAGGGCATTATATTTACCTTGAGAAGATTCTATTTCTTTGCTTAAGGCAATCTTAGAATTACGAAGCTCCACATTTTTTTGTTCCAAAGCATAGGTACTATCCCCAACCTCACGCAAAGATGCAATCTCTTTGGAATTTGAAGCAATCAGCTTATCCGCTTCTTCAATCATTGCCTTTGTATCCTGAATCTTCTTTTGCTCCGCTTGCTGTTCGGCAATCAGGCGTTTCATTTCTTCCTCTTGCCGTAACTTTTCTATGTAGGCCTCCATATTATCGGCAAGGACAAGATAACTACCGCTTTCACTGTCAAGGATTAAGACCTGTTCCCCTAGCAAAGTATTGATTTCTTCCGCCCTGGTTGCCAGCTCTGCTTGTTGCCCTGCTGTTTTTTCGGTGATGGCGTTTAGTTCCTGAAATCTGGCAATGGCGCTTTCCGCCGTGGTTAAATCATACAAGCGATTTTCTGAATCCCCTTGAATGGTTTTCATGGTTTCGCTATATTCCTCACCAATGGCCGTAATGCTGTCTTTGAATTCCTCTGCTGCTTCCTTCCCTGCCAGCATATTTGCAATATAGGATCCCGCAATCACACTGGCCAATGCGGCAATGGCAGTGGCGGCCAAACCAATGGGGGTTATATTTAATGCTGTGGTAAATGCAACGGTAGCCGCAGTTCCTGCCGCTGTTGCTGTTCGATAGGCAGACACCGCAGTGGTTAAAGCACCAACCCCAATTGCCGCTTTTCCGGTCAAAGTCATCATAGGACCAATGGCTGCGGTAATAGCCAATATCTTGATAATATTTTCTTTTTCCGCTTCATTCAGGTTAGAAAACCATTTACCTAAATTGTCAACGCCCTCGATGGCATTGTTCACCATAGGTAAAAATTCACTGCCCATGGTAATGGCAATATCATTTAAGGTATTCTTTGCAATCTGGATTTGACTTGCCGTGGTCGCATAGCGTTTTTCTGCTTCCGTAGCCAGAGCAGTATTATCCATCCACGCCTGATTTGCCAAATCCAGATTTTTTGTTAAAAGTCCGTTGGATGTGGCCATAGCAGCCACCGCATTAGACAGACGAATTTCTGTAATACCCAAGTCGTCTAAGGTTGCAACAACACTGCCACCGGAGCGCTTAATCTGTCCTAACCCATCAATAAACGCAGCCAATGCCTTTGAAGGATCATGCTTCCATATTGCAGAAAACTGCTCCGCCGTCAAATTTGCAACCTTTGCAAAATCCCCTAGTCCTTCGGAACCGGTTGCGACCATTACTTCAAACTGCTTTACTAACTTAGAAATGGCACTGCCACCGGCTTCCGCTTCAATGCCAAGGGAGGAAATTGTCGTAGCAATGGCCATTATCTGGGGTTCTGTAAATCCAACCAAATCCCCTGCTGCTGCCAATCTGGAGGACATTTCCACAATTTCTGATTCTGTGGTGGCGGCATTGTTCCCCAGCTCAACGATGGTAGAACCCAACCGCTCATAATCGGCAGGATCAAGCCCCGTTATGTTTGCCAATCTGGCCAAGCTATCCGCCGCTTGGTTTGCAGATAAATTCGTACTCTCCCCTAAGTCAATCATTACTTTTGTAAATGACAGTACGTTTTCTTTTTCAATACCAAGCTGCCCAGCCTGTTCCGCTACGCTGGCAATATCATCTGCAGTGGCAGGAATATCCTTTGAGATTGCTCTGATTCCATCAGAAATCTTTCCCAACTCTTTCACGGTTCCGTCCACCGTTTTTTCTACTCCGGCAAATGCGCTTTCATAGTCAATTAAGGCTTTAGCGGAGTATGCCGCACCCGCTGTAATAGCCGCAGAAAGTACAGTCATTTTTCTTCCTGCACTTTCTAAATGTTCACCAGCGTTTTTTGCATCATCCGCAAATTGCTGAAGCCTGGCAGCATTGATATTTCTCATTTCTGCATTCATTTCGTTCAAATTGGTTGTAACCGTGTGAATGTTAGCAGAAATCATATTTAGTGTATTGGCTTGTTTATTGTACGCCATCTGTGCCTTAGCGGCTTCTTTTGAACCCTCTCCAAATTGAGCATTGGCATCTTTCAGAGCTTTTTCTAAGACATCCAACTTTGCCTTTTGCTTCTCATATTGCTGAGTAAGGAGAGACATCTTTCCTTTTTGATTCTCAATCTGTTTCGTTAATACCATAGATTGGTCTTTTAGCTTGTTTGTGCTCTTGTCATTCTCATCATAAGCCGAAGTCACACTTTTCATTTCGGCATTCAGCGCTTTCATTTCACTATTAATTTTCTTAACAGATTCCCGAAATTCAGCTTCACCCGCTATGGATATACGAGGGCCAATATCATAAGACATATATTCACCTCCTAAAAAATAAACATGAAAAAAGCACCCTTTAAGGATGCTTTACAAATCTAAATCATATGCTATAATAGAACTAAGTAGGAAACCGCCACAAGGTGGTTGACCTCAGTAGAGCTAAGCTACCCTAACCGGCCAAAGTTATGTGGGTAGCTTTTTTATTTTCTCTTATCTATGTAAGAGAGAAGTGCTATCAAAAATAAGCCAAATGTAAGCATTATCATAAATACTTCATATGTGCCCATAGCACCACCCCCAATCCTTAGTTAAAATTGGAGGCCAACTACCCAACACGGTTTCCATTCCTTTATTTTACCATATTTTTCAAAACCATACAACTTGTGAATATCAGCTTCTAACGACTAAAACAAATCCGGAATCAAGTCCTCATCCGTGACAATCTCTTTCATTTTTGCGCCTTGGCTGATTTCAAATCGCTCAAAAGCCCGATCGGCGTTGCCAGTACTTCATAAGTCTGCATATTAAAAAACCTGCCGTAATAGAGAAACCACGCAAGCGTTAATTCGTCTGCGTGGTTTCTGCGTTTTTTGTATCTGTCTCTACTTCTACCTCTCTTTTTAAACCAATTGCAATTGCCTCCATAACAGCAATTTTCATTTCCGTACATTCATACGGTCCCATGGATAGCTCTGCATCTTCCTTTGAAAGTAGATTCCCATCTTCTCCAAACAATTGGTATTTATACTTTACGCCCCATTCGTTGAGTAGGAAAAATAGCCACATAATGTTATGAATCGCATTTGGTTCCTTTGTCATGTCCATTGCTACTGTTGTATTGTCCAAACCCCCAAACTTTGCATGACACTCCGCATAAGCTTGTAGAGAAAAAGCTAGGGGGTAGGCTTTCCCCCCCACCTCCCGCTCAATCATTCTAACGCTTTCATTTTTCATCTGAATACCTCCCCTTATGCAGATTTCTCCCCAAGGATAGCCTTAATATAGGCTCTAGCCTCACCCTCTGTGTCAAAAGTTGCTTCCCGCTTCCAAGCATGATTTGTACTATCATCACGCATAATGGTTGCCGCAATTTCAGAGGTTTGCCATTCAATGGTACCTCCTTGGGTAGTTGCAGCCTCATCAAAAATAGAAAATTTAATCTTTGTGAATACCACTGCCCGCCATTTTAAAGCACCGTCTTTTTTCTTTTTGATAATAAACCCAAACCCTAAGTAGGGCGGATTCATGTTATCATCATAAATTAATTCACTAACAGTCTCTCCTCCAACCGCTATGGTTTTTGCTAGAATACCTAAAATCAAGGAGCTTGCTTCCTGCATCAAATCATCCGTTGTCACGGATAGCTCCCCACCTCCAAAGGTACTGTCTGTTTCAGCAACACCATTGTCAGCATAGAGATTATTATCTTTTCCAGCTTCAATGGAAGTTGACATTTCAACCATCTTTCCCAGAACCTGACCTTTTGTATATGTAACAACACCATCCTCTGTTGCATTATATTGTGCAACATAAGGATAACTCAAACCGATTTTTGCCATAATCTCAACACTCCTTTATACTTGCTCAATTACTTCTTGCATCTTGCGAATTGCTTCATTTTTCTTCCCCTGGACAGCCGGCTCCACAAAGGGCGTTGCATTCCTTACACTGGATCCGCTCTCTATGGAACGTGCCAAGAGCTGGTTAGGAAGTCCATTAGGATATTTCTTTGTTGCATAATTTCCATACCCATCAAATCCGATTTTTGTACCATAGGTTCCTGGAGCTTCTTCTCCAATCGGCGCTATTCCCAAGGAATCCAATAAGTCTTGTTTTTGAATCCTTGGTACACCCATAAACTGCTCTCCCGCCCCTAGCATTCTGAATTTATCCTCCGGTAGCGCTTCTAGATTATTTCTGATTTCATCCGCTACCAATCCAGCCGCTTCATAAACCGCCTTTTCCGCGATTATTTGCGCATTTGCCTCCATTCTGGACAGCATTAACATAAATTCATTCGTTCCCCTAAAAGCAATCTTGGCCATCATCCTCACCCCAATCATAATCTACATCCACATACCACTCATAGTGAATAAACCCGGTATCCTCTTCATACTGCACAGAATTTAACCTCCATGGAATTTCTGCATTATTGAACTTTCGCTGGATCCTGAAGAAATCATGGTCAAATTCATCCTTGGTGAAAAAATGTACTGCACAGCGGATAGCCTGGTGGGTGGCTTTATTGTCAGCGTGTTTTGAACCACTTTGGGTGATTTCGCTCCAAACAATATATTTATTGCCGGGCTTTAGGGGTTTGTAGTGAAAAATACTTTCAGTAATGGTAAGCAAAGTATCCCTCAACTCAATCATTGTCATAGTTGCTCTCCACCCTCTCCAGTAATAATTCCATTTCTTTTGGTTTGGTATTTTCTATGTAAACAACCTTTTTTACTTCATATTTATCATTGCTACCCAGAAAAACCGCTTTATCTTGAGCACTTACCTCAGTCCGATAGGGGCATCTCACAATTTCATCTATCTTAATATTCTGCTGCAAAGATTCATGAAACCGTGTGTGGCCTATAGTGCGCCGCCGAAATCTCACACGCACTTTTTCCACAATACCCTCTTTCGGCATATTACCTTTCTCTGCAATATTTCCTACTGTGTATATTGTGATCACACCATCATTGTATATCTGCATTTTTTTCTTGTTCATAGTTCTTCACCTCCTGATGGATTTGCAACATCATCAATTCGTGAAGGTAGTTCTGTTGGAACTCATTTAAGGCACCGCTATTAACATACATAGCATACTCAAAAAGGAGGGCTCTGGCTTGCCCCTCCTTTTCATAATCTTGTTTCCCACCCGCTGCATGATTCAGATACTCCATGCCTCGTGATACAATACCTTTTATTTTTTTATTGGTATCAGCATCATCCCATGTAATATCAAGATAATTTTTCACAGCCTCTAATAATTCTTCCATCATCCTGTCACCACCTCTATGGCTGCCAAAATATCTCCTTTTAAATTGCGACTACTTAGCCCGGTAATACCGAGGGATTCCGCATATTCCAACAGTTCCGTTTTGTTCATGCCCTCGGTATTGCGGGTGGATGTGCTAAGCGTCGCCATTAAGGGTTTTCAGGTTCACCTTCACCTTGGGAAGTACCACCCTCACCATTAGTGATTACCTCATTTGTCTGTTTAGGCTCCGAGGTATTGGTTACCTTTACCTCCAGCACGTAGTTTTCCAAATCTTCAATATTCAGATATACAAAGGCATTTTCATCTTTTGGTCTACCATTGCCATACAGCTTCGCACGGTATAATCTTTTATCTTCTTTAAACATTGCATGGTCGGAGTGCTCAATCTTTCCCCCTTTTCCAGTTCCAAGACCCATGAAGTATTGCTTACCCAATCCAATCACCGCCCGCCCCACAGGCACCGCCGTAGACTGAATTGTTTTTGTTGGATAAGGAAATACATCACTTCTAAATGTACCATCCGTTGCTCTTACTGTTGTGGCAGGGAAAACCTTTGTAAAATAGTCTGTAGGATTTACCACCAAAAGTACAGAGGGAATGGGACGTCTTTTATTATTGGGTGCCTTGGATAACGTATCAAGCAGACCTCCATAGGTAGGTGCATCCAATTTTGTAATTGCCACCGCTGTTTTATGGGGGTGTACACCATCCACTGCACCGCTTAATGCCCTTGTCATACCCAAAGGTTTTTCATTACCATCCCCATCCACGATAGCAGTTTCCAAACCAACGGCGATGGCCTCGGCCAGAACTGTTCTTACATAACGATCCAACCATGCGGGACCTAAATCAAGCATGGCATTGCATACCGGAATATACGCAGAAAGCTTTGTGCTACCCAATTCCAAAATAGAGAAGGTTGCAGACAGTTCATCCACAATTTCTCCACACAATTCACCCCACCCAGCGGTGCCGGATGTGGCAGAAAGCAACCACTTAGTAACCGCTCCCGTGTTCTGAAAATCCACCTCATTCAACAAGGGATGATTCTCCTGCAAATATTTGAAAATCTCATCAATAACGGTGGTGGGCATCACATCATCAATCAAAGTAATTGCTTGCTTTGGATCTACGGATTTCATAGCATCAATCACTTTTTGATAATATGTATTTTCCTGACTGGTGAGCTGTCTTACTCCCCTTTGGGCTAAAATACTCGAATCAGCCCCCTGCACAGCCTGCTTATATTCTTGCATAACCGCTTCCTGAACATTGTTGGCCAAATCCTTAAAGGCTTGGTTAAACTGCTCAGGGTTATCCTCTGTAATTGCCGAATTCATTCTTTGCAAAATGACGTTTCTTTCCTCCTGAATTAGATCAAGGCTTTTCATAGCAAAAAACTGTAAATCCATTTTCATTTTCATTTTTTTCATGTAATCTCTTCCTCTCTTGAAATAAAATTAACATCCTTTTACGGATGTCATAAACTTTTGTAATCTATTCTGTTGTGGTTCCGCCGGAGGCTGTGGGGTTGGTTCCTTGGGTGGTGTGGCCAACTGCTTTAATTTTGCAACCAGCTCCAAGTTTTTTCGTTGCAATGCCTCATGACTCTCTTTCAGTGCTTCCGCCGCTTTTGCCATATCCACTTGCCGCTCCCCGATTTCATCACATAGACCATACTCAAAGCACTGAGTGGCCGTCAACCACGTTTCAGCCGCCATAATTTCTATAAGCTGCTCCTCGTTTAATTTTCCGCTGGACTTATCCAAGTAGGCTTGACGATTGCCTTTCATGATAGCGTCTAAATCCTCGGCATTTTTACGATGTTCTCTAGCATTGCCTATAGACATATTCCACATATCGTGTAACATTTGCATGGTGGGGCTTGCCATTACTACTTTGTCGCAGGCCGTTAATATATAGGATGCTGCCGAAGCCGCAAACCCATCCACATAACC
>JABNAD010001179.1_pt1 | contig 10556 bp, 5 predicted proteins | sample 7240381 | NCBI WGS metagenome assembly JABNAD01 (sample SAMN11332834, study PRJNA596920) | anaerobic digester metagenome | biome: digested sludge; isolation source: digested sewage sludge-derived enrichment culture grown on H2/CO2 | place: Germany: Goettingen | reverse complement strand
GCATGAACGTCAACACCCGTAAGAGGGGTTATAAAACCGACTTACGGGTGCTTTAGTGCAGTGCTGATTAAAACTTATCCGGATTATTTGATAACCCTCACTTTATACACGTCAATTTCGGGGATCATTATTTGTTTGGTTGGATTTATGGAGTATATGTTGTGGGTCCACCAGCTTATCTCACCCTTTGTATAGATGAGATGATCCGCTTTTTCGTCGTAATAGACCGACTTGACATCGGGCTCGTTCGCAAGGGGAGCAAAAGGCTCAAACGCATTGCTGTTTAAATCGAACTTCCATACTTTTTTCGACGTGGTTATCAGCAGCTGATTTTCCGAAGAGGCATACAGGTCATGCCCGCCCGTTTCCGGCAGTGTCCACTTCTCCTCCAGTTGTAAACCCGGGTTGGGAGTGTCCCAGTCAACCAGCGAATACGCCCTCAGTTCATCGTAGCCCAACGCATAGAGCAGGTTCCTTCCCGCCATCCAGGTAACGCCGTGGCCGGAATACAACGAATCGCTGAACAACACGGTATTTGAACGGCCCGCATCGTAAATTTCCAACCGGTTCCCCTTGTCGGCGGTAGACAATGCAACCGCTATACGGTTACCGGGAAGGTATTCTACGGAGTGCGCATTGGGTGTGATGGCGTAAAAGAGGCATTTCCGGGTCGCACGGTCCACCAGAAGGGTTCCTCCGCTTGAGGAACAGATCAGGATCTTGGTATGGTTATCTACCGATTTGTGATCATCCACGGTCCTCATGTGCCGGATCATTGTATCGGGCATGTTCGTGACTTCGGATGTCTTCAGGTACCAATTGACTTTCTTTACGCTGTCGGCCGAGTTGGCGAAATCCAGAATCATCACCACATTGTCTCCCCCGACGATTATTTCCCGCGGACGCTTCGAGTTTGATTCGCTGCACGAAACGGTAACGAAAAGGAAGAAAACAAGAGCGATCCAATCAACACATTTACATTTTGTCATCGTTCTTTTAGTTTAAGTTATCCCATCCGGGATTTTGTTTCAACATTTTATTTAACGTAAGCTCTTCAGTAGGAATCGGGTTGAGGTATTCCCAGTCTTTAAATTCGGGCAATTCTCTTGAGTAAGGTATTATTCTGCCATATTCCCCCTCACTCAATGCCGCCACATCCGCCAAACGAAAATACTGAACTCCTGCGATGCGATCGGACGGAGGAGTCTGATTATTTTTCAGGACATATAAGTCGGGACTCCCATCATTATTCAGATCGATATAGGTGTTGAATTCTTTTATATACATACCTTGATAACGATCCCTGAAGAGCTGTCCTTCTTTCCATCTTTTTAAATCTTCCGTTCTAAATCCTTCAAAAGCCAACTCCACCCTCCTCTCTCTTCTTATTTCAAGAATCATGGGGTCTGAAGTATTTTTATAATAATCATCCAAATAAGGATCCAGAGGCGAATTTATGGAAAGAGGAGGTAAATTTACTCTTTTTCTGATTAAATTCACAGAAATATCCAAGTCTTCTTGTGTTAAAATGCCTAGCTCAGCTTTCGCCTCCGCATAATTTAATAAAACCTCTGCATACCTGATCATGATCACATCCCTAAGTCCGCCGCCCTGATCTTCTATAGGGGGCCCTACTCTTTTATGTATCATATAACCGGTAGTATTCTGATTGAAATCGGTCAAAGCTTCGCCACTTGTCCCTACCCTTACGTATCCGGGGAAAACCAGGGTTTGCCATAGACGGGGATCTCTGTCCTTAAACTCATCCATATAAGGTAATGCACGCCTCTTGCTCTCATCGGGATATCTTTTCTGGAATGTCTCCCCATTACTCATCAAGTAATCAGAAATTAAAGAATAAGTAGCGCCATAGTTTCCATTCGAAGTGGATGTGAAATTAGGAGTATAATAAAAGTATTGGTTCTGTGTGGACCGGGCTAAAATAACCTCCTCCGTATAAGCATCCTTGGGCTGGAAAAGATTAAAGTAATCACGATGCGGATCTCCCGTAGAATAAATCGTATACATTCCGGATTCCATTAACTCCTTGCTTGCGTCAACAGCCTCCTGAAGAAGTACCTTGCAGGCATTTGCGTCCCTAAGCCCATGATATTTTGAATATGTTCCTTCGTATAACAGTATACGGGACTTCAACGCAAGTCCCATCCATTTTGAAATTCTGTTTTTTGTTTTTTCGACAGGAAGATACCGGATGGCAAAATCTATATCCTTTCTTATTGAATCAACAATTAAGGTACGGGGATCTCTCGGTTTAAAGATCAAATCTTCATCACTTGTCGCTAGCGGCTGGGAATACCAGGGGACATCTCCGAATTGCTGCACTTTCTTATAATAGAACCATGCGCGGAAAAATTTTCCTAAAGCTATGTGTTTATTTTTTACAGACGGATCCAGCTTAGAGTTATTCACGTTTTGAATGAAATAGTTGATATTCCTTAATTGAGACCAGTTCCATCCGCCACTGCCAAGTGCTGTAGGCATTGAATAAACGCCCCTGCGAAGAGCCGGAGGTGAAGTTTTGTGTTCGCAATTATCGCTTGTGAAATCTGCAAGAATATCGCCTCTATCGATGTAATTGTAGAAACTGTTCGAAAAAGTTTCAATGCTACTTTCATTTTCCCAGAATGCCTCGGATTCCGCCAGTTTTGTCAATGGTTTTAATTCCAAAAAATCGTCGTTGCAGGAATACAGAAATATTATTGCTGTAATTATTACGGTGAGGTGTAAATATTTTATTGTTTTCATATTTTCATCTTTTAAAATTGAATTTGTGCTCCGAAAGAATAAACCCTCTGGATGGGGTACGCAGTACCCAGGCCTACACTTCCCTGATTGGCGTCCGGATCCTTCATCAACCCTTCAGGATCGAGGCTGAAATGCAGTTTTGTATATTCCCAGAGATTTTGCCCGGAAACAAAGAATCTCAGGCTGTTCAGTTTGATTTTCTTCACTAGATCATGGGGTAAGGAATAGCCGAATGAAAAGTTTTTTAACCGTATATAGGCGGCATTTTGCATGTACTTGGTTTGAGGTTGCCCCAGGTCATTTCCCCCTAACGCAATATATCCCTGCGGTTTGGGAAAGTATGCATTCGGGTTTTCAGGTGTCCATCTATTTTCTATCACATGCTTTGTCATCACCTGATATTTCCGGTTATAAGGCCCCCAGAAATTAACGGCTTCGGCGCCGGGATAAATGTCCCTTTTCCCAACGCCATTAAAAAACACATTCATGTCGAACCCTTTCCAGGCACCATTAAGCGTTAATCCAAACTGATAACGGGGAGTCTCATTCCCGATAACCCTATAATCTCCAGGATTATCCAATGTCCTGTCTCCCCAACTAATGACACCGTCGTTGTTCTTATCTTCAAACTTTATCGTTCCCGCACTGGCATAGACCCTGCTGGTTGAGCTCGACGACAAGACCGCACTCTTTTTAGCCTCTTCATCCGTAAGAAAATACCCCAACGTAGTCAAGCCCCAGATTTCTCCAATAGTTTGTCCCACGTAATAATCTGCCAAATAATTTGTCGGATTATAATAATCCGTTATTTGGGACATGTAGTCCGACACGTTAAAATACACGCCGTACATAAACCTGTCATCCAGCAGAGTAAAAGAATCGTTCCAATTGACATTCAACTCCCATCCTTTCGTTCTTAAAGATGCAATGTTTTCTTTAGGGACATTTGCTCCGAAAACAGATGGTAATGACCTGTAGTTGGCAAGCATATCTTTGGTGTCTCTCCTGAAAACATCCAATGTCGTATTGAATTTACTGTTGAACAAAGAAAAATCCAGACCTAAATTGAACGACTCGACCGTTTCCCAGGTAAAGTTGTCAGACTTCGGGGCAGGAGCAGACGTCAGGTTAACGAGGTTTCCGTCCAACGAAAAACCAGATTGGCTCACACTCATAATAGGAATATAGTCATAAGAGCCTATATTCGCATTCCCCAATGAGCCGTACGAAAACCGCAATTTCAGATTAGGTACAACTGTCTTTAAAGGCTCGAAGAACGCTTCCTCGGATATTCGCCATGCAGCCGATGAAGAAAGATAGCCGTGTCCCCGCTTTTGTTTTTCAAATCTCGATGACAAGAAATAACTGGTATTAAATTCCACGAGATACCTGCTTTTCCAATTGTAGTTTAAGCGGGAAAAGATACTGCGTGACGAATTCCGATTGTCGTCATCCCGCGTGTTTGAAGCGCCCGTTGCCAGGTTGAGAGAATGTTGGTCTACAGGAAGTGGATACAGTTTTTCAGCATAAGAATACAAATAGTCATAATGTTCCTGGTTATACCCTCCCATGACCTTTATGTCATGGTCATTGATCAGTTTACTATACGTACCGTAGGCGTTAATGTTGGTCAATACGCTTTTCCAGTTACTCCGGTATATTTTGGCCGGCCCGGCATCCGAATAATAATCCAAGACTATGTTTCTGTTGTTGAAAGAATTTGACAAGTACGGCCCAACATTATCCCACCACCTTAGGTAGTCTGTATTTTCATTTTGGTATGTCCCGTCTATTCGTATTTCCAAATCCTTGTTCAACAAAGAAATATCCACTCCCAATGTGGTTTTCACATCATGCACATCTTTCTCAATACCCGATTGTTTTTCGAGAAATCTTCTGTAGAACCCGATATCGGTAGGCACCATTTTCCCATCGATATCTACATATTCAGGCATCATCGCGTTTGAATTCTCAATAAACCTGTATACATTGGAGGTAAAGCCATATAAATACTGGTTGGGATGCTCCTCATCCCTTTTAACCATTGTCGTATTATTAAACAAGGAAACATTCTTGTTGAGGTTGTACCTCAAATTAGACAACAAAGTGTATCTTTTAATTTTCTCGGGTTTGAACTTAATATTCCCTTCTTCGTAATTGTAATCTCCCGCCAGGTAATATTGAAAAGAGTCATTGGCTCCGCTGACACTGATCCGATGGTTTTGTTGAGGAGTATATTTGCGCAACCACTCTTTATAATAGTTATATACTTTTCCACCCAACAGCAAAGTCGATCGTCCGCCGATTATTTCTAATTTTGCCTGTGGAAGGGTCGGGTCCTTTTCATACAAGTAGGGATACTCCACCTGGGCATCGGTAAAATACGATTGCCCTATGTACTTATTGAATTCATTTTGATTTATATCGATATAATCTACCGGATTATCGTATATTTCAGGGACAATGGTAGCTTTGCTGAATCCGAAGTAATTGTTGTATTCCACCTTGGATTTTCCCTTTTTTCCTGTTTTTGTGGTGATAAGGATAACCCCAAACGATGCACGTGCGCCGTAGATAGTTGCCGAAGCGGCATCTTTCAATATAGATATATCTTCAATATCATTCGGCGATAAATTATTCAGACTATTGCTCGACTGAGGAACCCCGTCAATAACAATTAAAGGGTCGCCTCCATTTATGGAGGTAGTTCCCCGTATATTAAAAGACGAGAATCTTCCCGGCTTCCCGTCGGCAGTAGACACATAAACACCCGGCAGCTGGCCTTGCAAAGCCTCCCCCATCGTGTTTACATGAAGAGACGCCAATCGGCTTTCGGACATATTGTCCACAGCTCCTGTCAAATTCACTTTTTTCTGTGTTCCATAACCAACCACTACAACCTCATCCAATAGCTCTGCATCTTCGTGCATAACCACATTCATTGCGGAAGCACCGTCCCAGACAACTTCCTGCGCTGAAAAGCCGATGTACGTAAAGACTATCGTCGCGTTTGCGGGAACGTTGATCGAGAAGTTCCCGTCTACGTCCGTCACCGTTCCGTTTGTGGTACCTTTTTGAATCACATTCACCCCTATGAGCGGGGTGCCGGTAATGTCTTTTACAGTTCCCTTGAGGGTACTGTTTTGCGCAGCTGCTCCTGCTGAAAGAGCCCAAAATAACACAATCAAGCTTATAAACACACTTGACAATTTACTTCTAACCATAATTTTTTTTGTTAATCAAATTAAAATTTCCAATCGAGACGCAAAGAAAAATTATACATGTTAAGAAGCGGTTACTTTTTAACGAAGAATTTGTTACTTAACATTTGAGAATTGAACACAACCCAATAAAAACCCCTCAAGACAGTTTTGAACCGCCTTGAGGGGCAAATATTTACCGGTTTCATTGCCGGTGATATCGAGGAGTTTATTCAGACAACAGTTCCATCAACCTCCTCCTGTGCTCTCTGAACGCAGCTATGTTGTTATCATATCTATCAAAACTGTAAATCACTTTATCAATGATATCGCGAGCCGCTTCTGGATCTTTCTTTTCGAGCATCTTGAAAAGTTCATAATCCACAATTCCATCACGCATAGCTTCAAACCGGATTGAACTAAGAAGTTTATCACCTTTTGGATAAATTATCCAGGAGTCGCCTCCCGGTAAAATATTTCCTCCTTCATAATTAATTGAAGTTTGTTCATCCCAGGGATCCGTTCGCCAATGATTGAGCCCCCAATGCAAATAACCGGGTATGTTATACTTGAAGTTTAACCAATGTATATACCGGGTTTTAAGTAAAGGCAACTCAATAAACCGATTGGCGTATTCTCCCTTGGGAGACAGGCATGTATAAAACCATGCTTCTTTCCCTTCACTATTTTTATTGATGTTATTGTAAAAATCATAATCCTTGTTCATGAAATCCAGTTGAGGCACGTATATGTCCACAATATCCTCCAGATCTTTGCTGTGTGTAGCTTCAATAATTTTAATCTCCGGGTACACTTGCTTGACAAACCGTGCAATTTCCACATAACTTTGTACGTTAGAGGACGTAGGTTCGTCGGCAATATATTGTAAATAACTACCCTCCCACCCTTTTTCCTTCAGGTGATGTTTAAGAGAAGTGAAAAAATCAACGTAAAACTGCTGAGCTCGCTCATTGGATAATGGCAATTTTTCAAACCTATTTTCTGCGTTTCTGTTCACTGAAGGCACCCTCACCACAAACTGTGAATCCCAATTACCTTCTCTCGTCCCGATGTGCCCTCCTTCTAACCTGCCTATAACCCCTTCCTGTATGAAAATTTCCACCACCTTGTCGAATCGGGTGAAATCTACTTGCCACTTCCCATTTATGAATGCAAAATCAGATAAATCCAGTGGGGAAATTCTGGCCGAGTTCTGTCTGTATTCCGCCATCATTTTTGCCAGTTTCCGGATGTACTCCCAATGTTGTGGAGAAAAAGATTCAAAATCTTCACCCCGGTTCATCCATTTAAGTTGAGCCGCATCTATTGTGAACCAATTTGTTACCCATAAACTGGTTTTATCAATTGTTACAGGATAAACCCTGACAGAATAGTCCTTTTCGATATGAAATTCTTTGTTTTCAATATTCCCGTTTATTATCACCTTACCACGATACAATCCGGGGATGGCATCCGAGGGGATGGGTATAGTGATCCAAATTGGCTGTGAATTACCAAATTTCACATCAATCTCATCCTCTTCCAATAACGGATCGGGAAAATAACCCGAAGGTGAATTGATTCTGTCCCGGGAATAATCCCAGATACTTCGCCCAACTTTAACAAAACCAACAAATCTTACTTTCGATGCGGGGAGCAGTTTGTCTTTATTTGATGCTTGGGTAACCGTTACCCTTAAGTTGTTTATTGTATAGGGTGAGCGAACAACAAACTGTAGACTGGCATGTTCGCCTCGGACCACTTCACTAATTGCTTCTTGTGAACCCGGGAAAAAACTGCTTTCGGCAAGAATTTTCTCCATAGGGTCAACATATTCAAATTGAATCTCTTTACTGTCGCAACTAAAACCAGAGAAACAAATCACAAATAGTAAAATGATTGCATTCAAAAAAGTTCTTTTTACTGAATTAGACAGATAAGATGTGTTATTTTTCAACGTCATGTTCATCGATTTTTTAATAAATTAGACAAAACTTTATCACTCACTCCCAACCCGGGTTTTGCGTCAACTCACCGTTCAGTGATATTTGGGCAGGAGGAACCGGATATAAATAATCCCTGTCGGGTTTGAATCCGAACCCGTTTGACAGATTTTTCTGATACGGATCGAGGTAGCCGTCTTCATTCACAAAAATATCTTTTCCGGGAATTAACAAAGGGCCTCCATCTACATAGTTATCCTCACTATCCTGAACTCCCGTCCAGAAGTCCTTGTCGAACCAGTATCCAAGAGGACGTTTGCCAACAATCAAATGATGCGCCCTCCATCTCAGCAGGTCATCAGCCCTATATCCTTCACACGCCAGTTCTACTCTTCTTTCCCTACGCACCTCGTTAATAATGAGTGAAAGTTCCGGAAATTGCCAATCAGGATCGTTCGCTATGGAGTGTAAGTTTAGAGACGGCATACCTGCCCTTGAACGAATTTTGTTTATTGTCAAATCTATATCGTTTTGTGTTATAGTTCCGAGCTCCGCTTTTGCTTCCGCATAATTTAAAAGTACCTCTGCATAGCGAAAGATAGGCATGGATGTTTCCGATGCATTTTGTTCCGGTTGTCCTTTTGATTCGGTGTCAAGCCCCTTTTTCAACATATAACCCGTAGTGTTTCCTCCTTCCCCGCCCTGATCTATGTAAGGCCGGGTAAATTCATATCCGGGTACTGGAACTCCGTTTTGGGTTCTTCTGGGTTCTCCTTCTTTCCAATAAATCATTTGTCTTAATCGTGGATCCCTATTCTCCACTACCATTTCCAATGACTTGTCACCCCTATATAACGGGCTTAAAGATATAGGCTTTCCGTCCTCGCACAGGTAGCTCTCTATTAGCGATTTAGTCAATCCCGTTCCGGCGCCGCTCGTTGTATATCGTTGAAGATTATGCACTGTGTTCAGCGAAATATTATAATCCCTCGAGAGTAAAACCTCACCTATACCGCTTAGGTCATCACGGTTAAACAATGAAGCATAATCAACTTCGGGATTGCCGGTGGAGTATAGTTCTATCGTATTCATGTCCATCAGCTGCTTCGCCGCAGAGGCAGCGATTTCCAGGTATTCCTGTCCATTACTACCCTTCACTCCAAAGACAGTTTCCTGATGATACTTCTCCCATGTTCCTTCATAAAGAGCCACTCGCGATTTATATAAAAGAGCGGACTCCTTATTGATGCGATTACGTGTTGAGGCTGCTTTAGGAGGTAGTTTTTCTATTGCCTGGGAGAGGTCATCCAGAATGTAGTCGATAACCTCTTTACGGGGGGTACGTGCTGCAAAAAGTTCTTCTGAATCAGGGGTCAGCACTTGCGAAACATACGGAACATCCCCATACTGTCTTACTAGATTAAAGTATGCAAATGCTCTGAAGAAATATGCCTCACCCACATATGGAGCTATTTCAGACTCGGAAACACTCATCTCTTTGTATTTGTTTAACATGATATTGATGCTCCTGATTCGTGAATAATCCCAACTTCCGTTATTTGTCGTAATCGTGTTGGTTCCGGCTAAACGATTATCATAAAAGCGGCTTGCCATATTGTCACTGTTGTTATCTTCCCACAGATATCCTCCTCCCCAGCTGGGAAATTGAGGCAGCATCGTATAAAATTGATTAACGTATAGCTGCAGGTCCGATGCAGACTTCCAATAATCGACATCTGTAATGGAGTCAAGCGGTGTTTTATTCAGGTAATCATCCAAATCACAACTTGTGAGAACCGTAAAGGAGAATACTATTAAATATATAATTTTTTTCATACTTGTAATTCTTTTGTATTTTATAAATCAACATTTAATCCAAACGAAAAAGTTCTTCTCAGGGGATAAGCTTTTCCCGATCCGTAAGCCCCAACAAATGCAGTTTCAGGATCAAATGTTTTATTCATTTTAGTTAGTGTAAATAAGTTTTCACCCGTGATAAAAAATCTGATTTTCTCAATTGGGAATTTTATCTTTTTTTCTACCGGGAGTGTATATCCAAATTGAAAACTCTTCAACCTGAAGTAAGCTGCATTTTGCAGAAAACGAGTCTGAGTCTGAATGTTTTTTGAATGTTCATTCGTACCTAAATAGGGTTTTGGATAATAAGCGTTCGGATTTTCCGAACTCCAGTAATCCAGATGTTGAACGAAAACACTGCTTTGCCATACGTCTCCTGTTATTCCGTAAAACATATTACCCGACGGTGCTGCATCACGCTTGCCAACACCCTGACAAAAAACACTTAAATCAAAATTCTTCCAGTCAAGTCCAAGATTAATACCGTAGCTAAAGCGCGGAGTTGAGTTTCCAATAATAGACAAGTCGCCATGATCGTCTAACGTATTGTTTCCGGGATTAATTTTTCCATCCTTATTTAAATCTGCGTATTCGATGTCCCCCTCACCCCACCGTGAGAAGAAATATGTTTGATCGGGGCCAGCATCAGCTTCTTCCTGGCTTTGATAGATACCCACGGTATTATATCCCCAGATCTCCCCTATCTTACGTCCTACATAATAATCAGACAGTACTCCATTGTCATTTTTATACCTGGTAATTGTTGTCTGGTTGTCTGAAAGATTAAAAG
>JABNAD010001177.1_pt1 | contig 10594 bp, 11 predicted proteins | sample 7240381 | NCBI WGS metagenome assembly JABNAD01 (sample SAMN11332834, study PRJNA596920) | anaerobic digester metagenome | biome: digested sludge; isolation source: digested sewage sludge-derived enrichment culture grown on H2/CO2 | place: Germany: Goettingen | reverse complement strand
GCTCTAAAAGTGTATACTATGGAAAAAAACTATATATTAGGTGAAGAGGGAAGCATATACACAACCTATGGTATATCATGTATCATTGACGGGATGATTGTGGATCGGATTTCCGATATGTCTCAAAATCAATGCCTTGTTTCCAACTTTGCTGCGCTTTTAAACAAAATTCAGCTCAATCCAAAACGTTTTCGCCCTCTTTCTATTTTTCTTGCATCACAGATGGAAGAAGTCCTTGAAAGTATTGGATTGTTCGATATTCTGGAAGAGAGCCGGTCATTTGAAGAAGTGATCTGTTAAAAAAGTTATGAAACATCAGGAATATATTTGGAACGGAAAACCCGAAAGTGACTCAATCATACAATAGGGTGGGCATAATTGAAAAGCAGGTAGGTACAAGGCGGGCAAAAACGAAACCGGTTTCTAACCCCGCCGGTGCGCGGATATCAGCCTCCAAATCTATAAAGACGTCCCCGAAAACTACGGGAACGTTTTTCTGGATTTGAAAAAAGTAATAAACAAATATTTTGTTTGTTTGATTCGATGTAACCTGCTGGTTGTGTTTTGTGAAATCTGCGGTACGCTGAACGCAGAGGGAAGTGCGGGTCCGCTGGTTTCGGTAAAAGAAAAGAACAAGTCCCGGCTGCGTGTTCCGCAGCCGGGACTATATCTTAGCGCAAGCAAAACTGTAAGCCGGGTTCTGTATTTGACAGTCATCTATCTCGACGCGCCGTTGCCGACGCGCTCAAGCCACCTCCCGGAAGCGGTCGGGCCGACCTGTTGCTTCCCCACGGTGTTGCTCCGGATAGAGTTTACAGCGACGGACTGTCTCCAGCCGTCGGGTGAGCTCTTACCTCACCTTTCCATCCTTACCGTCTTTTGCCGATCCACGGAAACCGACTGCTCCGCGCCCCGCCCGAAAGCGGTACTAGCCGGCGCGGCATCAACTGCCATGGAACGGTAAAAGACGGCGGTATCTCTCTGTTGCACTTTTCCTGAAGTCGCCTTCGGCGGGCGTTACCCGTTATCCTTGCCCTGTGGAGCCCGGACTTTCCTCATAGACGGCCTTTCGGCCTGCCCACGCGACTGTCTGTTTTACTTGCTTATCTATTTTAACCGCCTTTTCGCCTCTTGTCAACCGGGGAGATCAAATGTAAATTTTGGCGAGGTCACATTGCTATTTTTCACAAGCTGAGGTATACTATTTAGGTAATTTTTCCGCCCTTGCGGGCGTTTTTGGAGGAACCGCTTATGACGTTACAGGAATACATCGCGTCCATTCAGGACAAATCCGTGGCCATCGTGGGTATCGGCGTGAGCAATACGCCGCTGATTGAACTTCTGGCAAGGTCCGGCATCCGGGTCACAGCCTGTGACCGGAAAAGTCGGGAGGCGCTGGGCAGTGAAGCCGAGCGGCTGGAGGCACTGGGCGTCTCTTTGAAGCTGGGAGATGGATATCTCAAAGATTTGACACAAGACATCATTTTCCGCACGCCGGGACTGCGGCAGGATGTGCCGGAGCTGCTGGCGGCGGTGGATCGGGGGAGCGTCATTACCTCCGAAATGGAAGTCTTCTTTCAGGTGGCTCCCTGCACGTTGATTGCCGTCACCGGGAGCGACGGAAAAACCACCACCACCACCCTGATCGCGGAGTTTTTGAAGGCCGCCGGGAAAACCGTCCATGTGGGCGGAAATATCGGACATCCGCTGTTGTGCGAGGCGGGAGAGATGGCTCCTGAGGATTACGCTGTGCTGGAACTCAGCTCTTTTCAGCTGATGACCATGACGCGCAGCCCTCACATCTCCGTTATCACCAATCTGGCGCCCAACCATCTGGATGTTCACCGGGACATGGCAGAGTATATCTCTGCAAAGGAAAATATCTTTACACATCAAACACCTGAGGACATTGCGGTGTTTAATGCCGACAACGCTATTACGGCAGAGCAGTCCGCCCGGGCCGTGGGTCGGATGCGCCTGTTCTCCCGGCAGTCTGAGCCGGAGGAGGGCGTGTTCCTGCGGGGAGACGCGATCATCTCCCGAAAAAACGGAGCGGAACGGGAGGTCATGAAAACCGGGGACATACTGATTCCCGGCATTCACAATGTAGAAAACTATATGGCGGCAATATCCGCCGTGGACGGCTTGGTATCCGACGAAGACATGCGTCATGTGGCTCGGACTTTTGCCGGGGTGGAGCATCGCATTGAGTTGGTGCGGACGCTCCGAGGCGCACGGTATTATAACGACTCGATCGGTACCAGTCCCTCCCGCACCATCGCAGGGCTGCGATCCTTCCCGGAAAAGGTGATTTTGATCGCCGGAGGCTATGATAAGCATATTCCCTTTGATGTGTTGGGGCCGGAGATCGTGGATCACGTGAAACTGTTGATCCTCTGCGGGGCCACGGCGGACAAAATCCGTGCCTGCGTGGAAAGTGCGCCAAACTATCAGGGCCAGCCCGAAATGATGACCATCCCCGATTTCAAGTCCGCCGTGGAAACCGCCTCTCAGCGGGCGGGCGAGGGCGACGTGGTGCTGCTGAGTCCGGCCTGTGCGGCCTTTGACCAGTTCAAGAATTTCATGGAACGGGGCAAGGTCTTCAAGCAGCTGGTGGAGGAACTGAAATAAGGAAAAGCCCGTCTCGCATAGAATCATTTGATGGGGTGATTCTATGAGAGGATATCGGTACTACCGGCGGCCTTTGACCCGCCGGGCGGCGGCGCGGCTGGTTCTAGTATTGTTGCTGCTGGGACTAACGGCGGCAATGACGATGGCGGGCATGCAGATGAAGCACCTTTTGACCCAGTTGGCCACCACGCGGGTCACCAACATGGTGAACCGAATTGTCACGCAGGCTGTGAACGAAACGATTGACAGTGGTGAGATCAAATATGATGATCTAATCTCCTTTGAAAAGGACAATGATGGGAAAATTACGGCAGTAAAGAGCAACATGCCGGAGTTTAACCGGCTGCAATCCAAAATTCTCAACGTGGTCTTGGAGCGCATCTCTGAGGTATCCACCAAGGATTTGTCCATTCCCGTGGGCAGTCTCACGGGCGTGAACCTTCTTGCTGGCCGAGGACCTATGGTGACGGTACGAATGCAGTCGGTGGGGTCCTCCACCGCCCATCTGACAAACCAATTTGTCTCCGCCGGCATCAACCAGACCAAGCACCAGATTCTGCTTGAGGTGGATGTGTCCGTGGCGATTCTGCTGCCGGGTTTTCGCACGGCAACGCAGGTCAGCAACGCATTCACCGTGGCGGAGACGGTCATCGTGGGTACGGTGCCGGAAACCTATACCTATTTCAATTCCAGCGGAGAGTTGGCGGAAGACGCCAAAGAGTATATTCTTAACAAAGACTGACAGGGAGGCCCACCTCCCGATTTCAGCCCCGGGCGGGCCGCGCGAAAGGAAAGAAACCATGGATTATCGGGAGGAAATGAAACAGCTGCGTTCCGAACTCAACGAGAACGCATACCGCTATTATGTTCTGGATGAACCCACCATGCAGGATTATGAATACGACATGAAAAACCGCCGCCTTCAGCAGCTGGAGCGGGAGCATCCGGAGGAGATCACTCCGGATTCCCCCACCCAGCGCGTGGGCGACAAGCTGAAGGCGGGCTTTGCGACCTATCACCACGAGGTGCCTCTGGAGAGCTTGCAGGATGTGTTCTCCGCTTCCGAGGTGGAGGATTTCTGCCGCCGGATGGAGGAGACTCTGGGACCGGATGTGGAATACTCTTTGGAACCCAAGGTAGACGGACTCTCTGTGGCTCTGGAGTATCGGGACGGTATATTCGTCAGCGGCGCTACCCGGGGCGACGGACGGGTGGGGGAGGATGTAACCGAAAACCTGCGTACCGTTCGCTCCATCCCCATGACTCTGCCGGAAAAGCTGCCCCGACTCATTGTCCGGGGTGAGGTTTATATGGCCCGCTCTGTGTTCGACGAGATCAACCAGCAGCGGGAGATTGATGGCAAGCCCCTTATGGCCAATCCCCGAAACGCCGCTGCCGGTTCCCTACGACAATTGGACCCCAAGATTGCCGCCCAACGCCGGCTGGACATTCAGATTTTCAATTTACAGCTGGCACAGGGACGGGAGTTTAAAACGCATTCCGAAACGCTGGATTATTTGGAAAGCCAGCATTTCCGGGTCATTCCGCACCGAACGCTCCGCACTGTGGAGGCTTGTCAGCAGGAGATCGTGGATATCAACGAGCGCCGGATGGACTACCCCTATGATATGGACGGTGCGGTTATCAAGGTCAACCGTCTTGCCGATCGGGAGCAGCTGGGCAGTACCGTGAAATGTCCCAAATGGGCCATCGCCTATAAATACCCACCCGAGCAAAAGCCCTCCACCGTGTTGGATATTGTGGTTCAGGTGGGCCGAACCGGCGTTTTGACGCCCCGGGCGGTGCTGGCTCCGGTTCATTTGGCGGGGACCACCGTCCAGAGTGCCACACTTCACAATCAGGATCAGATCACGGAAAAGGACATCCGTATTGGGGACACTGTGCTGGTTCAGAAGGCGGGTGAGATCATCCCTGAGATTGTGGAGGTGGATCTATCGAAACGTCCTGTCGGGACGGTTCCCTATGAGCTGCCAAAAATCTGTCCCGTCTGCGGTGCGCCGGTGACCCGGGATGTGGACGGTGTGGCTGTGCGCTGCACCGGCGCGGAGTGTCCCGCCCAGCTGCTGCGTAATATTACCCACTTTGCCAGCCGGGATGCCATGGACATCGACGGACTGGGCCCCGCCGTGCTTCAGCAGCTGATCGAAAACGGTCTGATTCACTCCGCCGCCGATCTGTATAGCTTGAATGAGCAGGATTTTGCGCAACTGGACCGGATGGGGGAGAAGTCCGCTGCCAACGCCGTGGCCGCTATCGAGAAGTCTAAGTCCAACGATCTTGGAAAATTGCTCTACGCGCTGGGTATCCGTCAGGTGGGCGCGAAAGCGGGCCGGGTGCTGGCTCTGCACTTTAAGACGCTGGACGCACTGGAGCGAGCCTCCTTGGACGAGCTGACTGCCATCGACGATGTGGGTGCGGTCACAGCTCAGTTCATTCTGGACTGGCTGGCAAGTCCTCAGTCGCAGGATCTTCTGGAAAAACTTCGCCGGGCAGGCGTGAACATGACTTGCACGGAGCAGGCGGTTGATGATCGGTTTACAGGGATGACCTTTGTCCTCACCGGCTCGCTGACCCGGTTTGACCGGAAAGCCGCCGAAGCGGAGATCATGGCCAGAGGCGGAAAAGCTTCCACCTCCGTTTCAAAAAAAACCAGCTATGTAGTGGCCGGAGACGCCGCCGGAAGCAAACTGCAAAAGGCGCAGGAACTGGGCATTCCAGTGCTGACGGAGGACGAGTTTGCCCATATGCTGGAATAATTACAAAAAAGAATCATTGCGATAAAAAAAGGTGGTATGGCTGTAAAGCCATACCACCTTTCATGCGTTGTATACCAGATTATTTGTCGAAAGACGGGTTCATATAGTACACATTTTTCTCGTTCATGCGATCCTTGGCCAGACGCAGACCCTCGCCAAAGCGCTGGAAGTGGACGATTTCCCGTGCCCGCAGGAAGCGAATGGCGTCGGTAACGTCCGGGTCATCAGAAAGCCGCAGGATGTTGTCATAGGTCAGGCGAGCCTTTTGCTCGGCTGCCAGATCTTCCGTCAGATCGGCGATGGTATCTCCGGTAACGGCAATGCCGTCGGCGCTCCAAGGGGAACCGGAGGCAGCAGTGGGATAGACAGAGGCGGTGTGGTCGATGAAGTAGGGGGCAAAGCCGCCTTCCTTCACGTCTTTCTCGTTGAGATTCCGTGTCAGCTGATGGACGATGGTTCCCACCATCTCAAGATGGCCCAGCTCCTCAGTACCGATATCGGTCAGCAAACCCTTCAACTCCGGATAAGGCATGGAGTACCGCTGGCTCAGATACCGCAATGACGCACCAAGCTCTCCATGCGGACCACCATACTGCAAGAGACTGCGAAAAGAAACCGGGTGTTTCTGTAAAAAGGCCCCATAGCGTTTTTTCTAAAAAGTGAGTCGATAGTGAATGCAGAGAAGATTTTTGGCCTTATCCCATGTGGCATAGTTGATGATAGCGTGGGCGGCCTCGTATGCCTGTTCCACGCCTGCGGCATCGCAGCGAAGGGTTTTTAGGGCGGTCTTGGCGGATTCTTCCGCTGCGCAGGAAGTACCTGACACGGCATTCTTCTCTTCAGCCTCTTCGATCTGCATGGAGATTTCAGTCAGCTTTTGCTGTGTGGCTTCCTTTGCATCCCGATATTCCTCCAATGAATCCGTACCGGATAGATATGCGTCCCGCAGACGGTCAAGCCGCCGCGCCAACGCATCGCGCTGAGTGCGCAGAGCGTTTAATTCCGCCTCGCCGCTGTCCTTTGCGCGGATCGCCTCAAAATCAATAGGGAGGTCAGACGAAAGATCCAGCTGCAAACGGCGGATGACGGCATCCTTTAAAAGCTCGGACGATACATGCTGAGAGATCCGACACGTTCCCCGGACATACCCGTTGCATTTCCAGTAGTGCGGCTTTGCAAAGATCATAGTCGAACCGCAGGATGCGCAGCGAATCAGCCCCGAAATCCAGTCCCTGCCGCACTCCGGCGGACGACCGTGGTATTTCCACGCAGCTTTTAACTCTGCCATGCGGGATTGAGCGGTATTCCAAGTGTCCAGGTCGATCAGAGGTTCATGCCTGCCATCGGATAGGACCACGCCGGGGTCTGTGAAGTCGCGGCGGGAAATGCCGGAGGGGTTCCAGCGGAGCTTTCCGATATAGACCGGATTGCGGAGGATGTATTCCACCGTCCGATTTTCAAATAGGTTTCCCCGGTGTGTCCGCACGCCCACGGAATTGAGCCATATGGCGATGGAATAAGTTCCCTCGCCGGCGCAGAAGCGGCGGAATATTTCTTTCAGATAAATGGCCTCAGGCTCTTTTGAAACCAGTATATTATTTTCTGCCGCATAGCCAAAGGAGGGATTGGATTGCAGCTCTCCACGCCGGTGCTTTTCTTCCATCCCGCGTTTGACCTCCTCGGCTAGATTGATGGAGTAATATTCGTCCATAGCCTCGATCAGCGCCTCCATGAGGATGCCCAGCTTCCCTTCGGCAATGGGCTCGCTGATGGAGACTACCTCAATGTGCAGTTGCTTGCGCAAAACGGATTTATAAAACACCGCGTCGTCCCGGTTTCGGGCGAAACGGGAGAATTTCCAGAGAAGAATTGCGTCAAAGGGCTTGGGCTTTGTCTTTGCCGTGCCAATCAGCCGCCGGAACGCATCCCGGCCCGTAACCTTGCGTCCGGAAATGCCCTCGTCCACGAATACGTATTTCTCCGGTACTGTCCAGCCGTTCTTTGCCGCCCATTTCCGAATCTCCACCAACTGGCTGGCGGGGGATAGTTCCACCTGCTCCTCCGTGCTGACGCGGATATACGCAGCGGCGATTTTTCTGTTTTCGGACATTGGATACACCTCTGTTTCAGATTCCCGAGCCGACCGTCTGCGGGAGGAAGTCTTTTTGCGCCGTCAGATTCTCTGGCCCTACACTCCCATCTTTATGTTCCGCTGCTTCAGAACAGCCCAAAGGAAACGCGCTGAAAAATGATTGCGGCAGGGTGGGCCGGTATTTAAACAGGCTGTTATTCGACGGTGGTGTGCGGCATGGCATAGAACAGTCCGACAAGCCATAGAGTAACAGGAATGACAGGGGAGTGGAGGCCGAATTTACCGCGGCGGGGAGGCAGAGCTATGGCGAAGCGCAATCAAGCGCCTATCCAGACAGAGGCATTTGTGACTATGGACGGGCAGGAAGTGAACATTGACACCCTGCCAAAGGAACAGCGGGATGCGGTGGGCGCAGCGCTGAGGGTTACATACCTGAACGCAATGCTTCGAGGGCAGGCGGTATTTCGCGTGCGAAAAACGCCGGAGGACACAGCGGGTAACGATGTGCCAAAGCGAGATCGAGATATGGATGCGTCGGTTTCCGACCGCAAAAAATAGAAACCGTCCCGGTTAGGGGACGGTTGAGCGCGGAACGGGGAGAAATTCAGGGATGGAATTTGCCTTCATGGTTGCACAGATCTTTATATAGCGGCATAGAGAGCATCGTCTTACTGAGTTCGTTCAAAAAGACGGCAAGGCAGAGAAAGCGGTCCTGAGGCATCGAGGTAAAAAAGTAATTTGCAATTGCTGCGATCAGTGCGTTTAATTCGCATGGACTCATGATTATCCCCCCAAGTCAGCCTGCCGCCCCGCAGGCCGTTGGGTTAGGCCGTTGGGTTTAACGGTGTCCGCACCTCCGGCACATGCGGGGACATACCACGCGCACATGTGCGGAAGGGATCTGCGGTGGAATACTCATCGTCATCACGCCGGAATATTGGATTCTTACACAGTCTCCGGGGCGGATGTGACAGGTGCAGCAGACGTTGACGATCACCGTCTGTCTTGTGCTGCAATCTCTGACAACAATTCTGGACGGTTCAATCCTAAGGACGGTCGCAAGCATAGTCATACAATCGCCTCCGTTTTAGCATATGAAAGGGCCAATCGGAATGTGCGATCCTATGAGAATAGAAAAAACCGCCCCGTGAGGGGCGGTCGAAAGGGTAACGAGGTTATCTTTTATTGCTGAAACAATCGCTGCAGTACACAGGACGGTCATCACGGGGCTGGAAAGGAACCTTGCAGGGTCTTCCACATTCCGCACAGACTGCATCGTACATCTGGCGGTCGCCGCGATTGGAGGTCATGCCCTTACGGGCCATACGGCAGGACTTGCAACGCTGGGGTTCGTTTGTAAAGCCTTTTTCAGCAAAGAATTCCTGTTCGCTGGCGGTGAAGGGGAATTCCTGACCGCAGTCCTTGCAGACGAGTGTTTTGTCTTGATACATGTAATACCTCTTAAAAGTTAGTTCGCCTTAGGCGATTACTTTACAATACACTACTTCAAACCAAAAGTCAAGTAAAAGAATACCGCCCCGGTGACGGGGCGGGTGCGAGAATCAGGGATTCGGATCTCCGACAGAGCCGTCGCCCTTCAATTCATGAAAAACCTTTAGCTCCGGGCCGGTCGTACCGCCGATGATCGGCTTTGCGTGTTCCTTCCCATGCTTGGCCTTGCCCTGAATCACCGGGACGGGCAAAACGTCGTTGCGGGGCTGCGTGTGCGTCCAGTCGGGACGCGCCATTCCCTTCTTTGCCATTTTATCACCTCCGGGCTTAGTATGCCCCATTCACAGATGATCTGAACACGCTGAAAAACAAATGCGTTGATATTTTTTTACCTTATTTGGCGCCGGATACTGCGGCACAGCCTGATTTTTGCAGTTCAGTGAAATACGGACCACCGTACTGGCTGATGATCAACGCCGCAAGCTTTGGATTGGTGGTTTTAATATTAACGGGGTATTGCAGCTTTTTTTCATAGACAAACATCAGCTGTTCCCTCCTTCATCCCAGGGCCACGGGTCATTCAGCCAGGTGTACTTTCCATCCTCTGTAATATCGGTCTGAAGCAGGGGGCCGTACATCTTCTGATACTTCTCCCGACCCTCTCGGGAGAGCTTGATATAGGACCAATAGAGGTTCAGAACTTCCTGATCCTTCGCGTGTGTGGTGAGATACAGTCCCAACTCGTCAATGGCAAAATCCAACGCCATCAACTCCGCCAGTGCGGTGTTGTTGGTTTTCAACTGGTCGGTCATGGCCGCCTTAAAGGGCAGGTCCAGCCCCGGAAACAGCGTCCCGGTCTGAAGGGCCAAGGCGTTTTCATAGCGGGGAGGATCCTGCTCCTGCATCGGGACATAGGGAAAGGCCAGCGGCGCGCACTTGCCGGGAAGATTTCCGGCGTTCTGGCCGCAGGAATTCATTTCAGGTTTTTCCATCTGCAACTAGACTCCTTCCATTGCACAGGTCGCGCGCGGCGTCGCGCGCTCATTCCCATTGTATGCCGGAGAATCTACGCAGGTACATCTTGCAGGGGGGAACAAAGCGGTGCTATAATAAACTATACACAAAAGCACCGCCTCAGGGGGTATATGGGAAAAGCCGTCCGTCATATCCTGCACGGGAGGCGATAGCCATGATCGTGTTGATACGTAAATCCCATCTGGGTTTTTCCGCACTGCTGTTGGCGGCGGTGGCCGGGATGGCGGCAATCCTGTGGCAGGGAAGCGAAAGTATTTCCACATTCTCGTCCGCATCAGGCGGCGAGTCCGCGTGTGTGGTGGTGGATCCCGGCCACGGCGGAGAGGACGGTGGCGCCGTGGCGAGAGACGGCACGGTGGAGAGCGGGCTGAATTTGCAAGTGGCTCTGCGGGTAAACGATCTGCTCCGTTTTTTAGGGCAGGACACCGTGCTGACCCGGCGAGAGGATATCTCCATCTATTCTGACGGGGCGCAGACGCTTCATCAGAAGAAAGTATCCGATCTTAAAAATCGGGTGGCGCTGGTAAACGGACTTCCAAACGCGGTTCTCATCAGCATCCATCAAAACAGTCTTCCCGGTTCTCCCAAGACTCACGGTGCACAGGTG
>JABNAD010000807.1_pt2 | contig 10594 bp, 6 predicted proteins | sample 7240381 | NCBI WGS metagenome assembly JABNAD01 (sample SAMN11332834, study PRJNA596920) | anaerobic digester metagenome | biome: digested sludge; isolation source: digested sewage sludge-derived enrichment culture grown on H2/CO2 | place: Germany: Goettingen | reverse complement strand
GAATAGTAGGCGAAATCTTCCGCTGTCATTCTCAGGTCAAGGTCTGCAACGTTTTCCGCTCCAAGATACTCTACGGCGGCCTGCCGGGCTTCTTCAGTAACCAGGTCGTCATTGACGAGGAAAGGGTATCCCTTGTCGATAAATACCTCGCAGGAACCACCCATGCTTCCGGCGATGGAGGTAGCCATTCTTTCGATCCTCAGATGGGCTTCTGAGCGCCAGGCTTCGTCGAAAGTGCGGAGCGTGCCGTCAAGCTTCACTTCATTGGGTATGATGTTGGTGCGTCCTTCGGCTATAAAGCGGCCGAACGAAAGCACTGCCGGCAGCTGGGGAGGAGCCGTGCGGCTGACAATCTGCTGCAGTGCAACAAGGATGTGTGCGGCAATCAGCACAGGGTCTACATTTAATTCAGGGGTTGCGCCATGGCCGCCTTTGCCTTTAACGGTCAGGTAGATCTCATCGGTGGAGGCCATGTATTTGCCCGGCTTCATGCCGACTTTCCCGGCTTCGAGCGAGGGAAGCACATGTTGTCCGAACATCTTCTGTGGGGCGGGATTTTTCAAAACGCCCGCTTTGATCATCATGGAAGCGCCTCCCGGAAATTTCTCCTCCGAGGGCTGGAAGATCAGTTTGATGCTGCCTTCAAAGTGATCTTTCAGATCATTCAGGATACGGGCCGCCCCCAGCAGGCAGGTCATGTGCACATCGTGACCGCAGGCGTGCATCACTCCGGGGTTTTGGGAGCAGTAGTCGACCTGGTTTTTTTCATTTATGGGCAGGGCATCCATATCGGCCCTGAGTGCAATCACCTGTTTGCCCGGATTTCTGCCTTCGATCAAGCCCACAACGCCATGCACCGCCATGCCGGTTGTGAAAGGAATCCCGTATCCGGCAAGTTTTGCCTGAATAAATGCCGATGTTTCCTTTTCCTGCATCGAAAGTTCGGGGTGCATGTGCAGGTGTCGCCGGATGTCCTGCAGTTCCGGTTTTAGATCAGCGGCTTTTTGTTTTATGGCTGTAATTAACTCCATTTGTCTCCTGGTTAGGGTTAACGAAAATCGGCACAGTGTATGTGATCAACAGCCGGCTGTCAGCTGAGAAAGGGGTTACTCATTTTTTCGTAGCCAATGCTGGTTTTGGGACCGTGGCCGGGATATACAGTATAATCATCAGGCAAGGTAAAAAGTTTCTGCTGTATACTTTCCATCAGTATGTCGAAGTCGCCGGTAGGGAGGTCGGTCCGCCCGATGCTGCCATAGAAGAGTACATCGCCAGCAATCACAAATTTCTGTTCGTGGTTCACCAGGCAAATGCTGCCATTGGCATGCCCGGGGGTGTAACGGACCTCAAGCGTGATGCCGCCGAATTTCAGCACGTCACCGTCTTCGGTAAATATTTCAGGTTTTATGATCTCCTCAACTTTAAGGTTAAACACTGAGCCAAATTCACGGGCTGTTTCCCAGAACATTCTGCTGCCGGTATGTCCGGTTGGTTTTAAACCATATCTTTCGCAAACAAAATGATTCCCGAGGATATGGTCAACATGAAAATGGGTGTTGATCAGGGCCATGGGCCGGAGCCGCTTTTCGTCGATGTAGCCCGAAAGTTTCTGCTGTTCCTGGATGTTCTCACAACCCGGGTCAATGATTACGCAGTTGCCATCCTGATCTGAAATGACAAAAGAATTTACTGAAAATGAATTGAATACAAAGGTTTTAACAGTTATCATAAAAGTGTGACTTCGATTGAAATGGCAAAGGTAACTGATTATTCCATCCGATTGCCTCTCCCGCTTTGCTGAAGCCTTGCCTGACAGTGCCATTTAGGGCCTGACCATGAAAATTTCTTTGCCTTGTGGATATATCGGTATGACATTTGCTGCGAAAGCACCTGTTTTCAGGCCGGCTTCAACAAGTACGGTGTTTTTGTGTTAATTTTACATCCTGGTTTTCGGATCGAAGATGAACAATTTATCTGGCAGGTACGGTATTTTTAAGCTTAAATTTTTGGGTACAATCCTTTTCGGATTGTTGTCCCTGATGCCTGTGCATGCCCAGTTCTATAATGGTTCACAGATGCCGTTCGGCAAAAGCCGTGTCCAGTACGGTGACTTTCTCTGGACATACTATCGTTTCAATGATTTTGACACTTATTTCTACCTGAACGGCAAGGAACTGGCCATTTATACTGCCCGGTATGCCAAAGAGATACTGCCGGAGCTGGAATCGTTGCTGGAAACGCGGATGAGTGATAAAATAGAGTTCATCGTTTTCAACTCCCTTACCGATCTGAAACAGAGTAACATAGGGCTGGTTAGTGAACAGCAGTATAATATCGGTGGTATTACGCATATTATTGAAAATAAAGTCTTTATCTATTTCGATGGCAATTATGCTAACTTTGAGAAGCAGATCAGGGCGGGAATGGCCAGGGCATTGATAGATCAATCAATTTATGGGGGCTCGGTGGGCCGGCAGATTACCAATGCCACGCTGATGAGCATGCCCGCCTGGTTTATCGACGGCCTGGTATCTTATATAGCGGAAGACTGGAATACCGAAATTGACAACTATATGCGCGAAGGTATTCTCTCGGGTCGCTACCGTAAATTCAATCATCTGAAAGGAGAAGATGCCATTTATGCCGGACATGGGATTTGGAAATACATCGCTGACAAATATGGTAAACAGGCGATTCCGAATATCATTTATCTGGCAAGGGTCAGCCGCAATGTTGAGACCGGATTTCTTTACGTGCTTAATATTTCGTTTCGTAATCTGGTTAAAGAATGGTACGAATCATACCGCGGTCAATACCTCAACAGCGACGAAAACAGGCTGAAGCCCGTTGCCGCTCCGGTGCAGAAGAAGGTTAAAAAAGCTGTAGTTTATGACCGGGTGCGATTAAGCCCTGACGGAAAGTATATGGCCTGGATCAGCAATCAGGACGGACAAGTAAAAGTGTGGTTGCATGATACCCGCAATGGTAAATCTAAAGTTGTCTGCCGTCAGGGTCACCGGCTTGATGAGAAAAATGACCTTTCCTATCCCCTGGTAGAGTTTCACCCTAACGGGAATACCCTGGGACTTATAACAGAACGCAAGGGCGAAATGAGGTTTTACCAGATTAACCTTGAATCGCACAAACGGACCTGGCAATTTATTTACGGTTTTCAGAAAATTGTGGATATGGCCTATTCGCACGATGGGCGGAGGTTTGTGATGTCCGCCGTCAGGAAAGGGCAGACCGATATTTATGTCTACAATATCGCTGCTTCCGCGGCCGAGCAGATTACCAGGGATGTTTACAACGATCTGAACCCTGTATTTATCAACAATTCCCGGCAGATAGTCTTCAGTTCCAACCGGCCTTCGGATACCCTCACCGAGGAACCAAAGATCAGTAAACCGGGATTTGATCATAAGCATGATCTTTTTCTCTATGATTACGCCGCCAAAAGCAAAGTGCTTCGTCGCATCACGGATACACCCTATGCCAATGAAATTCAGCCCGTGGAATATGAAAACGGCTATATCTCATACCTGGGCGATGAGAACGGGATATACAACCGTTACCTCGCCGGCTTCGACAGCGTGATTACCCATGTTGATACGGCAGCGCATTACCGTTATTTTACCCGCACATACGGGCTTACCAATTACGCCCGTAATATCGTGTCGCACACATCTTCGCCACGTTCGGCAAAAATGGCGGAGATCATCCACTCCGGCCAGTTCAGGACCATCTACAGCTACGATCAGGCGCCTGCGCGCGGCATTGAGCGCTTATCGCCGCCGCTTACCGGCTACATGGAGCAAAAAATGCTGGAAATCAGCATGCTGAAAGAGAAAGAAAAGTCAGCCCCGGCACAGGTCAAGCCTAAGGAAAGGCGCAGGCGATTCGTAAATGTGTATACCGGCGACCCGGAGTTACCGGCACCCGACAGCCTCATCGATCTTGATCAGTACCGGCTCGGCAGGGAAGGGCTGAAACGGCCGGGCAGTCAAAGCGGGCTTTCTTCGGTTGATGAGAAAGATAATTTCGTGATTCCCAAACAAAGAAATTACAATGTGGAATACCGGATTAATGAATTGGTGAGTCAGCTCGATTTTAATTTTCTGAGCACATCCTATCAGCCTTTTTCAGGAGGAGGCGGCCCTATTTTTCTTACCCCCGGGTTAAATGCCTTTTTCAGGATCGGCTTGTCCGATCTGCTTGAGGATTACCGGATTGTTGCAGGTGTGAGGCTTGACTTCAACCTGGTGAATAATGAATATGTTGTCAGCATTGCCAACCTCAAACATCGCCTCGACAGGGAGATCTATTTCCACCGCCAGTCAATTGAGCAAACCAGTCTTTACTCAATTGTAAGGTACCGTATTCACGAACTGCATTACATTCTGAAATATCCCCTGAACCCGTTGCTTTCTGTAAAAGGTACTGCCACGTTGCGCAAAGACAGGGCTGTTTTTATGTCGACCGACCAGTATAACCTGCGCGAACCTGACATCAACCGTTACTGGGTATCAGGTAAGGGTGAACTGACCTATGATGCCACAAGGCAGCTGGGGCTGAACCTGCTCGATGGATTGCGTTACAAGGTTTTCGGAGAATATTACCAGCAACTCGACGGGGACAGCAAAAACACCAATATGGTGGTCCTGGGATTTGATATCCGCCATTATCTGCCCATTCACCGGAACTTTATATGGGCTAACCGTTTTGCCACCAGTACCTCATTTGGCAAAAGCAGGCTCATTTATTATATGGGCGGGGTAGATACCTGGCTTGCACCGAAGTTTACTACCGATGCACCCATTGATTATTCCCAGAATTATGCCTACCAGACCCTGGCTACGAACATGCGCGGTTTCTATCAGAATGTGCGGAATGGCAACAGCTTTGCGGTGATCAATTCAGAGCTTCGTTTCCCGGTCTTCAGTTACCTGGCCAACCGCCCGCTCCGGTCTGATTTTCTTACCAATTTCCAGCTGATTGCCTTCGGCGATCTTGGAACAGCCTGGACGGGAGCCACTCCTTATGCCGATGAAAACGCCTTATTTACCCGGGTAATCAGCCGCGGCCCCCTGCTGATTACCATCCGTGAGCAACGTGAACCACTGGTAGGCGGGTTTGGCTTCGGCGCCCGGACAAGGTTACTCGGTTATTTTCTCAGGGCAGATTACGCCTGGGGCATTGAGGACATGGTTATCAACAAACCGGTGTTTTACATATCCCTCAGCCTCGACTTCTGATTCAGGCCCTACTTCTTTTTTATTTCTATTTAATCATTGATAATGAGTATGATATAAACGATTTGCGAATTGTCCTGCCTGTATCTTTTTCCTTATTATCTTATAATCAATGCCTCAGGTTATTCACCATGACAATTGTTAATAACTCCTGACCGATTGTGGAAATTTTAAACGTATCCCAAAGCTAAGTTTGACGACATTTGCATTCCGGCTACGCCTGCGCGGCTTTCAGCTTCTATATTGATAATCAGTTTCTTATTTCTATCTGCCAATACCTGATGCAACTAACCAGAAAAGCCCTGCCGAAAAATAATTATTAATAATATTTCTTTTTCGGTTTCAATCAATTACGACAGAAACCGGGGAGATTGTTGAAAAGTCAATCTTGCCACTCACAACTAGCTGTTGTATATTGGTCATTCGGATCGGAAGCAAGTAAAATATCTTGTAATTGTCTTCAGATCAGATAAATATAAATCGGCTGTTAACGTATTCAAAAACCATCACTAGAGCCTTAAACTATGGATATCAACTTGTTTGCAAATCTGGAAGAGGTTGCTGAAACAAAAGAAAAGGAAAGAACAGGGGATTATTATAATGAGATGCTTGAAAAGCGCGTAAGGCCTGCTGTGCCGGAAAAAATTGAACTTCAACCGGAACAGAAAGTTAACAAAATGGAAGAATTGGTAATTGAAAACGAGCCTATAGTGCAGGCGGCTGACAAGAAGGCCCCTGTATCTTATTCGCATGAAGAAATCCTTGAAAAGGCCACGGAATATTTCAGGGGCGATACACTGGCAGCCAATGTGTGGATGAACAAGTATGCCCTCAAGGACAGCGATGGAAATATTTATGAACTGACTCCTGATGATATGCACAGGCGTCTTGCCGCCGAGGTAGCCAGAATTGAACGTAAATATCCCAATCCGTTAAGTGAAGACGAAGTCTTTGAACTTTTCCGGAATTTCCGCTTTATTATTCCCCAGGGCAGCCCCATGGCGGGGATGGGCAATAATTTCCAGGTTTCATCCCTGTCGAACTGTTTTGTGATAGGAGGTGATGGAAATTACGACTCTTACGGCGGCATCATGAAGATAGACCAGGAACAGGTGCAACTGATGAAACGCAGGGGAGGTGTAGGCCACGACCTTTCACACATCAGGCCAACCGGCAGCCCGGTGAAGAACAGCGCGCTTACCTCAACCGGTATAGTGCCTTTCATGGAACGGTATTCAAATTCCACCCGCGAGGTAGCCCAGGACGGCCGCAGAGGAGCCCTGATGCTTACCATTTCGGTGAAACATCCTGATGCAGAAAGATTTATTGATGCCAAACTGGAACAGGGCAAAGTTACCGGTGCCAATGTATCGGTAAAAATTGACGATGAATTCATGCAATCGGTCATAAGCGGGAAGCCATACCGCCAGCAGTACCCGATTCATGCGCACAATCCGATGAAAATTCAGGAGATTGACGCTCAGGCATTGTGGAATAAAATTATTCATAACGCATGGCAATCGGCAGAGCCCGGTGTGCTCTTCTGGGATACGGTTACCCGGGAGTCGGTTCCCGACTGCTATGCTGACCTTGGTTTCAAGACCCTCTCCACCAATCCATGCGGCGAAATCCCCTTGTGCCCTTATGACAGCTGCCGCCTGATCGCCCTTAACCTGTTTAGTTACGTGGAGAATCCATTCACTGCTGAAGCCAGGTTTAATTTTGACCTTTTCAGGAAGCATTCAGCCTATGCCCTGAGGATTATGGACGACATCATTGACCTGGAATCGGAAAAAATCGATGCCATTCTTGGTAAAGTAAATTCGGATCCTGAAGATGAAGAGATCAAACGCATTGAAAGGAAGATGTGGGAAAATATCAGAACAAAGACCCTGCAGGGCCGCCGGACTGGTATTGGAATAACTGCAGAAGGCGACATGCTTGCTGCCCTTGGATTGCGATATGGTACTGACGAAGCCACGATATTCTCTGTTGAGGTACATAAAACGCTGGCTGTTGAGGTTTACGGTGCCTCTGCCGACCTGGCCGGCGAACGTGGCCCATTCCCGATTTATAACTCCGAGCGCGAGAAAGGCAACCCGTTCATTCAGCGCCTCAGGCAGGAATCTCCGGAAGTGTATGAAAAGATGGTAAAAAACGGCCGGCGCAACATCGCCATGCTGACCATCGCACCAACGGGGAGTGTAAGTATCTGTACGCAAACCACCTCGGGAATCGAACCGGTGTTTATGGTAAGCTATAAACGCCGCCGTAAGGTGAACCCCAATGATAAAAACGTCAATGTTACCTTTGTTGATGAAATCGGAGATTCATGGGAAGAGTATAATGTATTTCACCCCAAATTCATTGACTGGCTGCAGATAAATGGTTACGACCCGGATCAGGTAAAGTTGTACGAGGAAGCTAAACTTCAGGCCATCATCGAGAAATCGCCTTATTACAAAGCTACTTCCAATGATATTGACTGGGTAAGCAAGGTGCAGATGCAGGGCGCCATACAGAAGTGGGTGGATCATTCCATCAGTGTAACGGTTAACCTGCCGAAGGAGGCTACCGAAGAGCTGGTAAGCCAGGTTTATAAGACCGCCTGGGAAAGTGGCTGTAAAGGAATGACCATTTATCGCGATGGTTCACGCTCGGGTGTGCTGGTTGGCGCCGACAAGAAGGAAGATGCAGTTGAGTTCCGCGAAACAAAGGCCCCTCCCAGACCGCAAAAGCTCGAAGCCGATGTGGTCCGCTTCCAGAATGATTATGAAAAATGGATAGCTGTTATTGGTTTGCTTGATAATAAACCTTATGAGGTTTTTACAGGGAAGGCCGATGGTTTTTATTTGCCTCCATGGGTGCAGAAAGGGTGGGTATTGCGCAACAAGGTTGAAAATGAACCGGCCAGGTACGATTTTCAGTTTCTTGATAAAGACGGATACAAAGTAACCATAGAAGGGCTTTCGCGGTCTTTCAATAAGGAATTCTGGAATTATGCCAAGCTGATATCCGGAATCCTCAGGCATGGGATGCCCCTTCCATTCCTGGTTAACCTCGTTGAAAACCTGAATTTTGACAATGACAGCATCACCACATGGAAGAATGGGGTTGTCCGTTCGTTGAAACGCTATATTCCCGATGGCACATCGGTGAGCAGTAAAACGGAGTGTCCGAGCTGTGGCGAGAAAGACGGCCTGATGTATAAAGAGGGTTGCCTTACCTGCAAGCATTGCGGCTATTCCAAGTGCAGTTAATGGTTATGGTAAAGTGCAGAAAACCCCGCGCTGAAAAGGGCGGGGTTTTCTGTATCTGTGCATGAAGGATAGGCTGATCAGAAATGAATTTTATGGTAATCAAAGGTCTGATTGTCCCTGAAATGCCTGATTTTGGCAGCGATCATCAGAAATATTTTCAAATCATGCCGGGTGAGCCAGGCAATGGCTTCAGGCTGGTTATGACAGGCGTCGGATAACAAGGCCAGGAAGTAATGTTTGTGGTAATTCAGCCAGTCATAGGCTTTTTTGTCGTCATCAATTGCTGAATCAAGGGCGGCAAGTTCGGGATAGCCATTGGCCATCAGCCATTTGAATGCCTGCTCACTGCCCCTGATGGCACTCGACAAGGCTGCCAACTCCGGATAGCCGTTATTCAGCAGCCAGTTCAGCAGCTCTTCATTTCCGGTGAAAGTCTCACCGAAAGCAATCAACACCTTTACCGGATAATCTACCATTTGACGAATTTACAGAATTGTATCATTGGTTCCCTCAATCACCCCGGTAAACCCGATAATCAGAGAGGAAAACCTGTTTACAACAAATTGTCGATCGCGGCAGCCAAGGCATAATCCTTTTCAGTGACCTCATTGCCGGCATCATGCGTCGACAGGCGGATGATGACCTTATTATAAATGTTTGTCCATTCCGGATGATGATCCGATTTTTCAGCGAGCAGGGCCACCCGGGTCATAAAAGCAAAAGCCTCACTGAAATTACTGAAAGTAAAGGCTTTTTCAATGGCAATTTTCTGGCTTGATTCCAGTACAATTTTCTCCCACATACCTGCAGTTTTAGTATGTCAGATCAACAACAGCGGTGCAGCTAATGTTCATTGATCAGAACACCTCGTAAGGGATAGACAGGGGTTCGAGCCGCCGGGCGATGTCCAGAAGTTCTGCCTGTGAAATTTTCTCAATTCCCTGTTCGGGCGTGTTTCTTTCAATGGGATAGATCATGACCAGTGAAGGCCTGATTTTCTCGAGATAACCCAGCCAGGGGCCGATTTCAGATTCAATGGTATTGTCAATGGAAACCCCGTTGATCACTCCCCTGAGAAAAAGGGTCTGAATCACAACTTTTCCCCCGAAGGAGGCAAGCCGGCTGACGATATCTGCCAGTTTTACGGGTGAAGCAGGGCGGTTGATCAGTTCAAATGTTTCCTGGGTTCCGGCATCAAGCTTAAGTACATTGTTGTCGATTCTCAGCAGGGCTTCCCTGACTGCAGGGATGTGCAGGCGGGTGGCATTTGAGAGTACGGTAATTTCAGCCTGCTGAAAGATTTCATCCCTCAGCCTGATGGTATTATCAATAATGGTTGGAAAGCCGGGATGCAGGGTAGGCTCACCGTTCCCGGCAAAAGTAATATTATCAGGCATTAAACCACTGTTTTTCAGTTCCCTGAAACGGTTTTCAAGGGAGTTGATGATGCTTTCGGTATTGTTGAGTTTTGCTTTTTTATCCTGGGCAGGATGGGTAAGTCCGCACTCGCAGTATACACAATTGAAAGTGCAGAATTTCATATTGAGGGGAAGCAGGTTTACCCCCAGCGATACGCCAAAACGCCGGCTCTTGACGGGGCCGAAAACAATATCATCAAACAGAAAACAGGCCATAACAGACTTTTGTGCAAATGTACAAACTAATTATAATCACAAATGTGTGGTATTGGCGGCCATGACGATCCGGATCTTTTCAAAATTATTCACAAAACAGGTAACCGACTGCTGTATTGGAATATCTTTGTACCTGCTATCGTTTCGCAAAGCCTATGACGCCCTCACTCAATGAAATAAAAGCTCCGGTCGGGGAACACATTACGGAATTTGAAAAAAAATTCAGGAATTCCATGCGCAGCAATGTGCCGCTGCTCGACCGCATTACTGCATACCTGGTAAAGCGGAAAGGAAAACAGATAAGGCCGCTTTTTGTGTTTCTGACAGCTGAAGCATGCGGGACAGTCAATGACGCGACATACCGTGCTGCCTCGCTGATTGAGCTTTTACACACTGCCACCCTGATTCACGATGATGTGGTGGATGATTCCAATGAAAGGCGCGGCTT
>JABNAD010001176.1_pt1 | contig 10596 bp, 7 predicted proteins | sample 7240381 | NCBI WGS metagenome assembly JABNAD01 (sample SAMN11332834, study PRJNA596920) | anaerobic digester metagenome | biome: digested sludge; isolation source: digested sewage sludge-derived enrichment culture grown on H2/CO2 | place: Germany: Goettingen | reverse complement strand
CGGGATGCCTGCGGCCGACATGACGCGCCGCGACATGGCCTTGTCGGCGGCCGCGGCCAGGGCACCTTCATCGGATCCGGTGCAGGGGATGCCCGCCTTGCGGCACAGGGCGGGCGCGATGCCGGCCAGGCTGGCCTGCCCGGCGAAAGATTCCACCAGGTTGAAGGCCACGTGGGGGGCTGTCCGGGTGAGTTCGTCCTCGAAGGCCCGGACATCCTGGCCGAGGAGCACCTGGCGGGCCGACCAGCCGCACCGTTCGAGGCTCTCACCGACCGCCTGCGCCATCTCCACCGTGTCCAGGGCGTCGGCGGGCGCGTTGTCGCCCACCTCCTCGCGCATCACCGCGACACGCATGGTCACGCGGCGGCGCCCATGCCCCGGGCCTTGGCCCGCTGGGCCGCAGACTCGACGATCTGGGCGATGAGCATGTCGTATTCCAGACCGATCTTGTGGCAGAGGATGGGCAGGTCCGAGCTTTCGGGGTTCAGGCCGGCCAGGGGGTTGACCTCGATGAAGCGGGCCCGCCCCTGGGCGTCCAGGCGCACGTCCACCCGGCCCGCGTCCAGGCAGCCCAGGGCCTGCCAGGCGGCCAGGGCCACGTCGGCGGCCTGCAGGGCCTTGTCGTCGCCGACCACGTCGTAGCGGACGCGGTCGCGCCACTCCTGCTTGTTGGCGTAGGTGTAGGCGCTGTGGTCGCCGTCTTCGGTGGACAAAACCTCCATGACGCCCAGCACCCGTGCGGCCCGTCCGCTGCCCAGAAGGCCCACCGTGAACTCCCTGCCCGGCAGATAGGTTTCGACCAGGGCGGGCTGGCGGTAGGTCGAGAGCACGTGGGCGCAGATCTCGCGCAGCTCCTTGCGGGAGCGCACCAGGGACCTGGCGCTGATGCCCTTGCTCGACCCTTCGGCCACGGGCTTGACGAAGAGGGGGAAGGGCAGGTCGATCTCCTCCACGGTTCCCGGATCGTTCACGATCCAGAAATCGGCCGTGGGCACGCCGTGGGCGTGGACCACGGCGTTGGTCCAGCCCTTGTGCAGGGTCAGGGCCAGAAGCTCGGGGCCCGAGAAGGTGTAGGGGATGCCCCACGCATCGAGCAGGGCCGGGACCTGGGCTTCGCGCCCCAGGCCGTTCATGCCCTCGGCGATGTTGAAGACGAGATCCCAGCGGCGGCCTTCGGACAGGGCCCGGACCAGGCTCCCGATGCTGCCGATCCGCTCCACCGCGTGTCCCTGGGAAACCAGGGCGCGGGCGATGGCCTCGACGGTGACGGGACTGTCCAGCTCCGCCACCTCGTCGGCCGTGAAGCCCGCGGCCAGGTATTCGTCCTTGAGGTCGTAGGTCATGCCGATACGCATCAGCCCTCCCGTCCCGCAGTGTCGGGATACCGGAAAACCCGGCCTTCGTAGTTGCGGAGCATGACGTCCCGTCCCTCACGGTCAAAGGCGTACTGCGGCTGGAGCGGTACCTTGCCGCCGCCGCCGGGGGCGTCGATGACGTAGGTCGGGATGCAGTAGCCCGAGGTGTGTCCGCGCAGGCCCTGGATGATGGACAGGCCTTTCTCGACGGGCGTGCGGAAGTGGGTCGAACCCGGGATGGGGTCGCACTGGTAGAGGTAGTAGGGCCGTACGCGGTTGCGGATGAGACCGTGCATCAGGCGCTTCATGGTCTCCACGTCGTCGTTCACGCCGGCCAGGAGCACGGTCTGGCTGCCCAGGGGAATGCCGCCGTCGGCCAGGCGGTTGCAGGCCGCCGCGGTTTCGGGGGTGATCTCGTCGGGGTGCGCGAAGTGCAGGCTCATGAGCAGCGGGTGGTAGCGGCGCAGCATGCGCACCAGGGCGGGCGTGACGCGCTGGGGCAGCACGGCCGGGACCTTGGTGCCGATGCGCACGATTTCCACGTGGGGGATGCGGCGCAGCTGGGACAGCAGCCACTCGATCTTCATGTCCGGCAGGGTCAGGGGGTCGCCGCCCGAGAGGAGCACATCGCGGACCTCGGGGTGGGCGCGGATGTAGTCCAGGGCCCGCTGCCAGGAGCTCATGTCCGAACGGTGCCCGCTTTTGCCCACCAGGCGGGAGCGGGTGCAGTAGCGGCAGTAAGTCGAGCAGAACTCCGTGACCAGGAAGAGGACGCGGTCCGGGTAACGGTGCACGATGCCCGGCACGGGGCTGTGTCCGTCCTCGCCCAGGGGGTCGGGCATCTCGAAGGGGCGGATGTCCTTCTCGCGCACGTCGGGCAGGATGCAACGCGTCAGGGCCGGGTTCTGCGAGGCCGTCAGCAGATAGTACGGCGTCACGGCCGCGGGGAACGCCCCGGCGCGGTCGAAGCCCAGAGGCGCGGGCACGCCGAGGATGGCGGCCATGCGCTGGGGCGAGGTGATGCGGTTCTTGAGCTGCCACCGCCAGCTGTCCCAGTCCTTCTGTGTGGCGCCGGGAAAGTGGGTGGCGAGAAAATTTCTGTGTCTGGCCCAGAAGGCGAGCTCCTGGCCCTGGAAGGCACGCGGGGTCGATAGAGAGGGAGGTTCGGCCAGTTCCTGGCCGGTTTCGGGAGGCTCTTCAGCGGCGTACTTGGTCACGCTCATGTCATTCCTCTTCGGTCTGCTGGAATTTTTCGGCAGGCGGGATTGCCCTTCGAAAGTTCGACATGCCAAAGCATCGGGTGTGCCAATAATTCAATATCCTGATTTTTAAATGTTTATCTGTTCGACGACTGAGGCTGGATATTCTTGCGGAACTTTCGGTTCCTTTTTTCTCCAGCGAGTTCGGTCTGTAGATGGCCTGCGCGGAGGGTTTTCGGCGAGGACTGGTCTGCCGCGTTCTGGTCTGGATGATTTTAGGCCATAAAAATAGGATGTTATGGAAAAAAAAGAACTTTTCTTTCTGACCTTGGCATTTCGGAATATTTTTTTCCTCAATGGGCAGCAAACCGGTTTTTCGATGCGAAATCAGGCGCATGGAAAGTAAGTATCCACCCGTATTCATGTCACGGGGTGAGCACATTATTTCGTATTCGGGTGTAGTGCTTTTCCTTCAGGTTCAGTGGTGCTGCGTATTGTCCTCATCTCCCAGCTTGTGCAAAAAATTCTCATTTCACGTCGCGACCGGCATCAGGTTCAACCTTTTCCAGACAGGCAGGCCTCCATGCGAAACATTGCCGCGGGTTCAGCAGGGGAGTCGTTCGACGCAGCCTTCGAGTTCATCGAACTGGCTGGACCGCCGTGCGTGGACAACCTTGAGAGCCATCTCGGCGGGAGATCTTTCATGGGCATCAGTCGGGCCGCCAACCCCGACTGGCCAGGCTGGATCGTTCTCGATCACGGCCGGGGCGTTTGCCCTTCAGGGTTCGATCCATCCTCCGTCGATGGCGTGACCGGCGGGTGCACGGACCTGCGGCGGCTGGTTCGCTCGTTCTATCTGCACCATTACTGGCATGGCGTGTTCGCCGACACGATGCCGTGGCCCCTGTCCGTCGTAGTTTTCGACAGCGCCGTGGTGCATGGCCGGAACAGGGCCGTGCGCATGCTCCAGGAGGCCCTGAACAATCTGTACGGCTTTCGCAAGCTGGAAGTAGACGGCATCTTCAGGCGTGATTCGCGCAACGCGCTCGCGGTCATCCTTTCGCGGCACGAATGGTACCTGAGGACCCTAGTGGCAGAGGTGCTGCGCATCAGGCAGGGCTACTGCGATCTGGTCGCCTGCGGCGACAGGCAGGCCATGCCCGTATGCAGGCAACGGGCGCTCGCTTTGCGCCGCCTGGCCGAAAGGTGCTTCGAGGATGATGTGTTCGTCATGCCCGCCGACACTTCGGGCCTCGGGCTGGCCTGCTGATCGCCCCCCTCCCGATTCCCACGGAAATCCGCCCCGAGGGGCCCTTGACGGGGCGGTCCGGGTCTTCGGCTCCTTGAAGCTCCACATGCGGCGTCTCAGCCATTCGGATGAGTCCGCAATACGGTTTTGCCTGCCTCCCGTCAGTCCGTTCCGAAGTCTCCGGTTATCCCGCTTCTCCGATGTTCCCTCCCACGGTGCGGGAGATTAGAGCCGCGCCCGACTTCCGCTTTCCGCTCCGCCGCATTGCGCTACGTCCCATCCGGCGCTACCGTGAAACCTCGGCGGATCAAGTCCCGTGTTTACCCCCCTTTTCCGGATGATCCTGCGAGGCCTGGATTCATGACAGTCCCCCCTGAAGATCGACGCATGCTCTGGCACACCCTGGGTGCCGCGGAAGTTCTGGCGCTGCTGCGCGCAGGAAGCGGCGGGCTGTCCGGTGCAGAGGCGGGCGTGCGCCTGGCCGCGCACGGCCCCAACGAAATCGCCGAGGCGTCCGGCGTGAGCCCCGTGCTGCTCCTGCTGGGCCAGTTCAAAAGCCTCATCGTCTGGGTGCTCGTGTTCGCGGCGATCGTGTCCGGTGTCATGGGCGAAGTCGTTGACGCCCTGGCCATCCTGACCATTGTCGCGCTCAACGCCGTCATCGGCTTCTGGCAGGAACTGAGCGCCGCCAAATCCATCGCGGCCCTGCGGCGGCTGGCCGCGCCCCAGGCCAAGGTCCTGCGCGACGGCCACGTGGTTGCCGTCGGGGCGGCACATGTCGTGCCCGGCGACGTTCTCGTGCTCGAAGCCGGCGACCTGGTGGCGGCCGACGCCCGGTTGCTGACGGCAACAAGCCTGTCCTGCGTGGAGTCGGCCCTGACCGGGGAGTCCGTGGCCGTGAGAAAGGACGCTGGATTCTGCGGCGCGTGCGATACGCCCCTCGGGGACCGGGCGAACATGGTCTTCCTGGGCACGAGCGTGGCCACGGGCACGGCCAGGGCCGTGGTCGCGGCCACGGGCATGGACACGGAACTGGGCCGCATCGCCGGCCTCATCGAGACGGGGGAGGAGGCCACCCCCCTGCAGAGGAAGCTCGATGCCTTCGGCCGCGTCCTCATCTGGGCCACGCTGGGCATTGTCGCGGTTCTTTTCGTTCTGGGCCGCATGCGCGGCATCCCCCACATGGAACTTTTCCTGGGCGCCGTGAGTCTGGCGGTGGCGGCCGTGCCCGAGGGGCTGCCGGCCGTGGTCACGGTCGCCCTGGCGCTGGGCGTGTCGCGCATGGCCCGTCGCAGGGCGCTGGTGCGCAGCCTGCCCGCCGTGGAGACCCTGGGTGCGACCACGGTCATCTGCACGGACAAGACCGGGACGCTGACATCCGGCGAAATGACCGTGCGGGCCCTGCATGTTTGCGGATGGGATTTCGATGTCGCGGGAGACGGCTACAGCCCGGAGGGCGAGGTCAGCATCGACGGGCGGGCGCCCGACTCCCGCCAGCGGGAAGCCCTCGGGGCGCTGGCTTCGGTGCTCGCGGGGTGCAACAATGCCCATCTGGTCGGTGAGGACGGGGCGTGGCGCGTCGTGGGCGATCCCACCGAGGGCGCCATGCTGGCCGCCGCCGCCAAGACGGGAGCGGACCCCGGACGCGTCGAGGCCGACATGCCCCGCGTGCTGGAAATTCCCTTCGATTCCGACCGCAAGCTCAGCACCATCGTCCGCCGTCTCCCGGACGGCGCGATGCGGGCCTTCGTCAACGGCGCCCCCGATGTGCTCCTCGCGCGCTGCGCACACATCCTCACCCCTGGGGGCGTGCGTCCGCTGACCGCGGAAGACCGGAACGCCCTCCTCGATCGCAACGGTCGCATGGCCCGCGGCGCCCTGCGCGTCCTGGGTTCGGCCTGGCGCGACGTGGCCGAGGAAGATCTGCCCGCGGCTGGGGCTGGCGGCGCCTTGGACGTCGCCCCTGGGCCTTCCGACTCTTCAGCACCCGGCGCGTCCGACCCCGGAGCGCACTGTCCCAAACCGTCCGTCCTGGAGCAGGGCCTGACCTTCATCGGTTTCGCCGGCATGCTCGACCCGCCGCGCCAGGAGGCCAGGGACGCCGTGGCCACGTGCCGTTCGGCCGGCATCCGCGTGGTCATGATCACCGGCGACCACCCGCATACGGCTGCGGCCATCGCCCGTGACCTGGGCATCTCGGACACCGGAGAGGCGGTATCGGGCATGGAGCTTGACGCCATGAGCGACGGGGAGCTGTCCGGCCGCGTGGCCGGCATCGACGTCTTCGCCCGCGTCACGGCCGAGCACAAGCTGCGCGTCATCCGCGCCTGGCGTTCGGTCGGGGCCGTGGTGGCCATGACCGGCGACGGCGTCAACGACGCCCCGGCCGTCAAGGGCGCGGACATCGGCATCGCCATGGGCCGCAGCGGGACGGAGGTCACGCGGCAGGCCTCGGACATGATCATCACCGACGACAATTTCGCGACCATCGTGGCCGCCGTGGAAGAGGGCAGGGGCATCTTCGACAACATCCGCAAGACCCTGCAGTACCTCCTGGCCGGGAACACCGGTGAACTTCTGCTCATGGCGGTCTGCATCGTCATCGGCCTGCCCGTGCCGCTGCTGCCCATCCACCTGCTGTGGATCAACCTCGTCACCGACGGCCTGCCCGCCCTGTGCCTGGCCACGGACCCCATCGACCCCGCGGTCATGGCCCGCCGCCCGCGTCCGCGCAGCGAGTCCATCACGGACGGCGGATTCTTCGGGGGCATGCTTCTGACGGGATTCCTGACGGCTTCGGTGGCCTTTGCGGCCTATCTGCTGGCACTGAAGGCCGACGGCGTCGAGACGGCCCGCTCCTGGGCCTTCACGGTGCTGGTCTTCGCGGAACTGCTGCGTTCCTTCGGTGCGCGCAGCGCGACCAGGCCGATCTGGGGCATGGCCTCGCGGGCCAATGTGAGCCTATTGCTGGTGGTGGGCCTGACTCTGGCGTTGCAGGTCCTGAGCCAGCACAACGCGGTCATGGGCAGTTTCCTCAAGACCGTGCCCATCGCCTGGCCGGACGGGATGCTGCTCTTCGCCCTTGGAGCCTTACCGCTGCTGGTCCTTGAAATGACGAAGGTCGTGCGTCGCACCCGGGGGCCCATGCGATGACTGTCCGGGGCGCGCAGGGACGGGCCTAGTTCAGGTCGATCTCCACGCCGTTGCCGGAGACGCTGAAATTCCGGGTGGCGACGAATCCGTGGCCCACTATTTTTGCGGCGTATTCACCTTTGGGCAGCAGGGCTTCCTTGGGCACGTTCTGATCGATGTTGCTCATGAGAACGAGGCGCCCTGAGGGCAATGCCCGCACGGTGACGCAGACCGGCCGCCGTGAGGAGAAAATGACTTTGGGCAGGGGGCCCGTATTCGCCGCTTCCAGGGGGAAGCATTGCGGCGGACCGCTTTCGGGCATCGCGCCGGTGGGCGCTGCCGTCTGCGTCCGACGCGGGGCCTCAGCCTTCCCTTTGAGAGCGCGGATTTCATCGGGATCGGGTCCGACGACCTCGATCTGGCTGACCTGCCACCAGCGCGACCGCTTTTTGGACTTGAACCCGCATTCGAAGGTTTCGCCCTGACCCGTAAAACTGTTCATGCGCACGGTGACCTTGTGGGCCTTGCCTTCATCGTTCAGGACGTGGATGACGGCCTGGAACGGAGTCCTGGCGGGGCCCCCGCTGACTCTCCCGCTGACGCGCACCTCCGTTCCCTTCTGCCAGGCGTGGACATTGGAGAAGGCATGACCCTTGACCTGCAGGATGCCTTCGGCCGAAGCAGTGGAGGAGAGGAGCAGGGCCAGGAAGATGATGCTGATGCCGCGCTGCGTCATGGGAAACTCCTGCGGGATGGCGGGTTTTTGTTCGTTCCCCGTATGTCTATGGTCGGCCGGGCTTCGGTTCCATCCGTGGCGGGCCGATTTTTCGTGGCAATGTCTTAGAATATTCCGTATGTTTAAGCCGTTGGATGTAATTATCGATTTGTAAGATTACTCGGCGAGCGGCCATTTCCCGTTCAGACTCACGCACGAGGTATCCCATGACCCGTTCCAAGCCGCGCCCCAGGGTGGACAGGAAGAACCTGATCATCCGCCGCGTTTCCACATATCTGCGCACCCTCGACCATCTCCAGGCCAAGGGGGTCGCGATCATGTCGTCCAGGGATTTCGAGAAGATCGAAGGGGTGACCCAGAGCCTCGTCCGGCGCGATCTCGCCGAATTCGGCACCTTCGGGGTCAGGGGCGTGGGCTACCATGTGTCCGAGCTCCGCGACCAGCTGGCCCATGTGCTCGGACTGGACCGCCGCCGCAACGTCGTCCTGATCGGCGCGGGGGGGTTCGGCAGCGTGCTGATCCATTCGGAATCGTTCAAGAAGCGCAATCTCGAAGTCGTGCAGATCTTCGATCATGACCCGGCGCACATCGGCGGGTCCATCGAGGGCATCCCGGTCCACGACATGGCCGCCCTCGAACAGGACCTCGATGCCGACAGGATAGACTTGGCCATCGTCGCCGTCGCGCCGCCCGAGGTCCAGGGCGTCATCGACAGGCTCGGCAGGCTCGGCGTGCGGGGCGCCCTCTATTTCGCCTCGCGCGCCGTGACGGCTCCGGAGAACATGGTGGTCCTGAACATGGACATAACCGTGGAACTCGGGCTGCTGACGTACCTGCTGGGCTGACCGGGAGTCCCTTCGCCGCCGATCGGAAATCGAAACGCCCCGTTCCGCAATGATCCGGAACGGGGCGTCGTCGTTTTCGGCGCGGCAGCGCGCCGGGGGAAGCGATGCCTGCGGCCTGCCATGCACCGCGCTCTTCCCGATCCTAGAGTTCGAGGGCTCCCCTGGCGGCGATGAAGCTGACCCGGCGCGTCCGGACTGCGCCGTCCTGCAGAATCCTGGCCGTGTAGTGGCCTTTCCCCAGTTCGACTTCCCGCGACTCCCCACGCTTGAGTTCGAGGCTCAGCACCGTTTTTCCGTTCTGCTCATCGATCAGGGTCAGGGACGTGTCCCTGGCGGCCGTGACCCTGAGGATGCCGGTGGCGTCGGACTGCGGCGCCGCGTCGGTGCGGATGGTCTGCTTTCGCGTGACGACGGCCTTGGACGGGGCTTCGCCGGTGAACCAGGTCACGGGGTTGAAAGGCATGTCCGGGAATTGCGTCGTGTTGTGCAGCACATGGGCCCCGCCCGCCAGGACCGACGCCATGGCGGCGAACTTCAGCAGGTTCATGAAGCGCAGGTGGCTCGGGCCCGTCCGCCCTTTGGGGCCGGCCTGCCCGGCCCGGGGCCTCGGCGCGGCGGGTCTGCTGGACATGGTTTCCGCGATCCGGGCCGTGATGGCCGCAATGTCGCTCTCGGCGAGGATCGGCATGTTCCTGGACGCGACGTAATCCGCAAGCCCTTTGCCCCGCGTTACGTTGTCGGGCATGGGGTGGGCGAATCTGGCCTCGTCAGTGAAGGCGATGACGGAGAACATCTTGTCATCCCCGATCCCCGCCAGGTTGCCCAGGGCCAGCTTGCGGTCGAAGTTGGGGCGCAGGGGGGTGGGGAATTTGGTGGTGTCGCCCCGGAACGTGCGGGTCCAGTCCGGGTCGAAGGCCTTGCCGGCGATCTCGCCGCGCTCGTCCATGCTTGCGATGACGAACACGCCAAAAGGGGAGACGAGCACATGGTCGATGTGTACGGCGCCCTCGCGGGCCTGGAAGCCGACATCATGGAACTGGCGGTATGTTGCGGGGTCGAGGAGGGTGCCGATGAGCTTGCGTATTTTCCGCGCCGCGCGTTTTTCCGTGCCGCGACGGGAGGTCAGGAAGGCCATGGCCGCGACCACCACGGCGATGAGCGCGACCCACGGGGCAATCGTCATGGCGAAGGGCCCGGCTTCCTCCAGGCGGGCGGTCCACGAGGAGGCCGCCCAGGCAGCGGGAACGGTCGGAAGGGGCAGCATCGAGCTCATCGGGGCGTTTCCTTTTGGGACCTTGCCGGAAAAGGCCGCGGGTTCTTTTCGGACCTCAAAAAATACCAGCGCGTCCCGGAATGATCAAGGCACCCGACGACAGGTCTTGCTCTGACGATGCCCCGATTCGGCAGGGGGCTGCCCTTGCCCGCAAAATTTACACCTTTTCGTCAAATTTCGGCACGTTATCTTTCAAAAACGTCATTTGTCGAGTTGCCGGCACTGGTCGGTTCGGGCGAGTTCGACAAGCCTGCCGAGATCGACGTCCGCGCCCAGGACGCCGGCAAGGTTTCCGGCGGCGTCGAAGACCGGGGCCGAAACCGTGAGGCAGTAGGCGTTCGTGGCGGCCGAACGGTAGAAATCCGAAACGTAGGTCTCCCGTTTTCCGGCCGGATGGCGGAACCACGGGCGTCCGGACCAGTCCTTGCCGAGCCCCGTATCGCCGTAGGCGGTCGCGACGAGGCCGATGTTGTCGACGATCTGGCGCCCCTTGGCATCCGTCACGTAGAGGAGCTCGAAGAGCCCCTGGTCCAGGGCGCGGCGCAGGGCCGCCTCCACGCGGGGGCGCGCCATGCCGCGCACGTCGTCGCCCCGGACCAGTTCTTCGACGGACCGCCGGGCCCGTTCGTGGGCGGCGAAGCGCAGACGGCCCACGGCCGCGAGCTGGCTTTCTGAGGTCTCGTTGACCTGCCTGGCGTGATCGGCCAGGGACTCGGCTTCGGCCGCCTGGGAGGCGCTGCCGTCGTGCAGGGAGGCGAGACTCTCCTGAACCGCGCCGACCGCCTCGACGATGCCCCTGCTCTGGCC
>JABNAD010001175.1_pt1 | contig 10598 bp, 7 predicted proteins | sample 7240381 | NCBI WGS metagenome assembly JABNAD01 (sample SAMN11332834, study PRJNA596920) | anaerobic digester metagenome | biome: digested sludge; isolation source: digested sewage sludge-derived enrichment culture grown on H2/CO2 | place: Germany: Goettingen | reverse complement strand
TAGTATTGGTAACGCGAACACCCAGATCACCATTTTTTCAAATGGATCCAGCCAGCCCGAGATCATGGGAATCAGCATAAAAATGCCGGCGAATAGAAGGAATTCACGTCCCGGCGATACAGGTTTCGTAGCTCCGGCAATGAAATTCCGGGAGACTGTCCGGTGTTCTCTTTTAATTAAGATCAACACCATCAGCGTGGCCGCACCCATCAGTATCCATTGCAGGATTTTTATTCCAAGGATGGTTTCGAAGATAAACTCATCCCCCGGTGATTGCCTCACAAACTCCATTGCAAAACGAAATAAAGCATACAGGGCAACGACAAAAACAAACCTGTTTCCGGGAGCCTTCCAATATTTCCGGGTAAGCCAGGTCAGAAAGATGATGAACAGGCAACAGAGGATGTCGTAAACCTGGGTGGGATGGACGGGCAGCGACAGGGAGCCGGATGCCGGAATGAACAGCTGGTCAGCATGTAACTGAAAAGCCCGGGAGGCGGGGCCGTACTGTATGGCCCATGGAACTTGTGTGGGTGTTCCATAACAGCAACCACCAAAGAGGCACCCAAGCCGGGCGACTGCCATTCCGGCCGGCAGGGCATAGGCAAGGTGGTCAAGTACAGGTTGATTAAACCGCAGCCACCGTTTAGCAAGCATCACCCCGGCAATCAGGCCCAGGATCAACCCCAGCACTGAACGACCGCTTTCAGGCAGGGAACCGCCCTGGAATAATTGTGCCCATCCTGTAGCATCAATGGTCACGATCTTGTTTCCAAGGATGCCTGCCAGAATCCCGGAAAGCGTAATGATGAGCCAGGTTACGGGGGTATAATGATTCCGCAGCCCCTGGTAAATAAATATCCCGGTTGCCGTCAGAAAGGCGGCTCCGTAAAAGATGGCGTAGCAGAATCCATTGTGAGGATCAGAAAGGATGAACAATGTTTTCATAGCAGTTGGTTTTTTATCACATTTGTCCGGCCAGATAAAGTAACTTTATGTCTGAGTTTACTGTTTCACAAATTTTTGCACCTGTACCCCCTTGTTATCCAGCACCCTGACAATATAAACTCCAGGTGGTAAAGTGTTAATGCTTATCACCGTTTGTGGCTCTGTAATCTGACGCCGGATAAGTTGCCGGCCGTTTATGCTCTGAATGGATAGCTGGCTTTTGCGGAATAATCCGGAAATTGAAATTGTGATCAATCCATCTGAAGGATTCGGGTAAATTGAGATGTTTATATTATGCTCAATCTCCGGCATTCCAACCAGGGGAGCGTTGCCCAGGTATAATCCGTCATAATAGCCGTCGTTGTTAGTGCCATTATGCCTTAACGAATGTAAACGGACATCGACCTTCCGGGTACCGGGAGGGACTGATAATGCCGAATCGATCCGGAGCCAGGTTTGGGTTTGAGTGAAAGGTCCAAAGTTAAAGGAGGTAAGTAAGGTGTTATTGGCATTCATGAAATGAATGAAAATATTCGATTCATCTGCAGGCGATTGGGCAAATGCTCTCACATAACCAGTAAAATAGTAGATTTTGGTACCGCTATCGATTTCTGATGAATCGTTCGAGACGTCAATAACCTGTCCCAGCTCAGCAGTTGCATCCGCACCCGGGAAAAAATAGGCCACACCGGAGTTTGGAGCCGGATTTTCGAGCCTTTGGGTCCATTTGTTACCGGTTAATTCGCTCCAGCCGGGAATTTCTCCTTCGACCAGCGTGTCATCGCAGCCCGGATTCAAAATCAGGTTCTGTGCATTTGGTGTAAGACTCAATATTATTAAAACCGGAAGTAAAGTGTAAATTTTTTTCATAACACATCTTTTTATTGCTTAGATTCAGGTTTTCGCTTGAATAGCATTTTTATTCAATCATCAGCTTCTTCCTTATTTCCCCTTGGTTAGTCTTCAGTTCAACGATGTACATCCCCGGCCGGAGTTTTGAAATATCCAGGGCATTGTTTGCCGGTTTGCTTTGCAGCACCTTTTGGCCGGTTTGGCAGTAAATAACTATTTCCTGGATAGTTGTAGCGTTATTGCCTGAAATCGTTAATGTTTTACCGGCAGGGTTGGGGAAGAGCTTAAAATCGTTGACAAAACCGGCCTGCTCAATGGCCAGGGGACAGGCTGCTTTCACCTCTTCCTCACTGTTGCAGCCGGAGGCGTTATTGCGAATTTCAATTGTGCCGCCGGGGGCCGACAGGTAGGTGCAAATGGACTCTACTGCACAGGTTGACAGAGATTGATTGCTATTGATGCTCAGGCTGGCAATAGAACCTGCTTCAATATTGTTAAGCCCTGATAAGCTGGTCAGTGCGTTGTTTTCTGAAATCACCAGGATTCCCCCGATGGAAACCAGGTTTTCCAGTGCCGTCAAACTATTCAGTTTTTCATTCTGAGCAATGAAAAGTTCAAGTCCGATATGGGTTAAATTATTAAGTCCTGTGAGGCTGGAAAGGGAATTGTTGCCGCCGATAAAGAGGTTACCGCCCAAAAAAATCAGCGACTCCATTCCTGCCAGGCTGGTCAGGGCATTATTTCCCCCTCCTAAAGCCCCCAGAAAGAAGTCGCTCCCGATTGATGTCAGATTGTTCAGCCCTGTTAAACCGGACAGGGCATTGTTTGTCATGAGGCTGAGGTTACCTCCGATGGTAGTCAGTGCATCCAAACCTAGCAGATTTGTAATATTACCTGTAAATCCATCACTGATGGTTACATTCCCCTCAATCGCCGTGCAACTGGGATAATTGACCTGAAAATTATCGATCTGAGACTGGGTTGAGAAGGTGATACCTTCGGGAAGGCAGGGCAATTGAGAATTAGCTGCTATGTTTGTAAACAGCAGAACGAAAATTGAAAATACCAGTCTTTTCATTTTGACCTCCCTTTTTTTGTTGTTTGTTACTGGTCACTGGCTTCCGGAAAGGAAAACAAGCAACCAGCCGCCAGAAACCAGTAACGGCTATTTATTGTTTCACCAACTTCGCCACCTGTACCACCTTCTCATCCTGCACCCGCACAACATACACTCCCTGCGGCAGGGTACTGATGTCGAGCTGGATTTCGTTATCTGTAAGCTGCTTTTCCATTGCTTTTTGCCCGTTTACGTTGAATATAGAAATCTTTGCCGTGCCAGTCAGTGCCGGCGAGGAAACGGTGATTTTATCGTTTGAAGGATTGGGGTAAATTTTTAGGTTGTTTTCAGTGTCTTTATTTTCCTCAAGAGAAGAAGGAATGCCATTTTCGTTAAACAAAGCCATCCCTTCAAAAGTCCCTATCCACTTTGTCCCGTTTTCGTCAATTGTTATGGCTAAAACATTATCACTTGGCAAGTCAGAGTTGGAGGAATTATATACTATCCAGTTTGTCCCGTTAAATTTCACTATGCCTTCATATAAAGTCCCAATCCATAATGCTCCATTTTCATCAGTAACTATCGAACTAACGTCGTTATCAGGTAAACCTGAGTTTAATGTGTCAAATATTATCCAACTTGTACCATCAAAGTTTGCCATTCCTCCGTTTTCAGTTCCAATCCACTTATTTCCATTTACATCAACTGTTATTGCGTAAATAAAGTTATCAGGTAAGCCTGAATTTGAGGTGCTGTAAGTTGTCCAATCTGAACCTTCAAATTTTACTATTCCGCCTCCATAGGTTCCAAACCATTTAATTTCATCTTCCTCTAAGGTTATTCGATATACATTGTCAACGGGTAATCCCGAATTTGACCTATTGTAAATAGTCCAGTTTATCCCGTCAAATTTTGCTAATCCGTCATTAAATGTGCCAATCCATTTATCCCCGTTTGCGTCAATAGCTATTGAACTGACACAGTTATCGGGCAAATTCGAATTTGAAATGTTGTAAAGTGCCCAGTTTGTTCCGTCAAAGCTTGCCATGCCGCCACCATCGGTCGCGATCCACTTCACACCGGTTCCATCAATTGCAATATAATTGATACTATTATCAGGCAAGTCTGAATTGGAAGTGTTGTATATGGTCCAATTTATACCGTCAAATTTTGCGATGCCACCTCCGCTTGTACAAATCCACTTAGCACCATTTTCATCAATGGTTATAGGGCCGACATAATCGCTGGGCAAATCTGAATTTGAAGTGTTGTAAATAATCCACTCTGGGATTTGAGCAATAACAAAATTCAACAGGCTTAAAAATACAGCTAAGAGTAAAATTTTGTTTTTCATTTTAACCTCCATTTTATGTTGCTTGTTACTTGTTACTGGTCGCTGGTTAACAAGAAACAAGAAACCAGCAACCAGCAACGGTTTTTTTATTGTTTCACTAACTTCGTTACTTCTATCATCCTCTCATCCCGCACCCTCACAAAGTACACACCCCGTGGCAGGGTGCTGATGTCAATTTGGATTTTAGAACCGGTACTCCTCAGTTCCATCGCCTGCTGACCGGAGAGGGTAAAGAGGGTGATGATGGTATAGCCGCTAAGCCCGGGTGCTGAGATGGTCAACCGGTCGTTTGCAGGATTTGGGTAAATATTAAAACTGTCAGCGGTATGGTGGCGTACCGGAGGCTCAGCGGTGTAGATATCGAAAAAGTTGAGTATCCTTTCCAGCAAATGCTCACGGGTATTCGGGTTTTCTCCGTCCTCAAGTTCAGCCAGGGCATAGGAAAAACAAAAAGTGCGGTGAGCGCCGGGCATATTATTCTGTATGGCCACGGTGCCATATCCATTCTCGATGAATGCAGCTTCCCCATTGGCAGATGGTATATACCTGTCGATGTAGGAAACTGAATGCTGGGTACTGCCTGTGAACAAAATCAATTCAGCCAGGGTTCCTGTTTGTCCATGAAGGCTGTCGATCGGATTGGTTGTTCCATCAATTGAAGAAGCTATTCCGAACAATCCCAGCAATTGGTTATTACTGGCCTGATCATAACCCAGGGCATCGCCACCCTCCAGATAAACATAACCACCCCCGGTAAGATAATCGCCGATGGTTTTAGCCATAACTGCATCCAGGGCGGTATATCCTGATTCATAATTGCCAAATGAAAGAAATACAGCCGAGAATCCATCCAGGCTTTCCGGCAGGTTGTTCCGATAGGTGACCGTGTAAACATGCTCCTGAAGATAGTCCCTGATAAACGAACCACTGTAATCGTCACCACCGGCAACCCCTTCAAAAACCAAATAACCGGTATTGATTCCGATAAAACCTTCCTTCACCAGGGTATCAGATTCCAGTTCATTCGAAACAATCAGCCTGACATCAAAAGTGCCCGGATCATTGTAAGTCCAGGCCGGATGCTGAACCTGTGAGTCTATGATTCCGTCGTTGTTAAAATCCCATTGCCATGACAAGGGTGGATGTCCGGGATCTGTCAGTGTAAGATCGGTGAAGCTGACATTCAAAGGAAGTCCACCCACTTTTTTATCCGCCATGAAATTTGACAGGATATAATTCTCTGGCAGTATCTCAAAAAAGTCGAGCACCTTTAGCAGGACATTGTTTTTTGAATTTACAGGATCGGTGTCAACAAGTTCTGCCAGTGAATAGCCGAAATAAAAAGCTTTATGGCCATAGGTTGCAGTACCGTCGAACATAATGGAAACATTGCCGTAATTGTATTCATAAAACGGGACGATGGCATCTTCTACCGGGGTAAGTTTATCAATATACCAATTGTATAACTGGGTTGAGTTATTGAATTCAATCCCTTCGAAAGCACTGCTTTCCGACCCTATCAGTGAATCGAGCGGATGTTCAATCATCACGATCTGATTGCTGCTGACTCCAAATAGCTGTTTCATGGCAGCATAATTCGGATAACCAAGGTATTGCATCCCCGTGAACATCCCTCCGGCTTCAATATACAAATTGCCTCCGTTCTCCAGAAATTCCTGGTAGATCATAGTATGTTCCTCCGTTGGAATAGTACCTTCGGAAAGCGTTTCGCCGAAATTTGCATGGGAGAGGAATACGTTGTCAAATCCCTGCAACGTTGCAGGATAAGTGTTGGAATAGGTATAAGAAATACCCAATTGATCTAACACACCTTTGATAAAGGTTCCGCTGTAATCCCGTTCGTTGGGTTCCCCTTCAAAAACAAAGATGCCTGAGGGCGCCACCAGGACTTCAACAAACTGCTCTCCGCCGGTAACAATCTCTGCATCACCATCGAATGTAATGGTGAAACCTGCAAAATGAGAGGTGGCATCTTCACTGACCAAAAACCGAAACTGATTTTCAATGGTGAAGAAACCATCCGGTAGAATATCTACTATTGCAGTATCATTCAAAATAGTAATATACTCATCTTCAGTACTTAGTGTAACTATGACCTGATCATCGCCTGCATACTGAACAAAATTTCTGAATGTAGGATTCAGGATTATTTCTTCACCGGGTTCATTGATCAGATTGCCGTTCGCATCTGCAATATCCATACTCAAGAGTCCTAGCTTGAGTATCTGAGGCAGGGTTACACTCTCTTCCGACAGAAAACGAAAAGCATTTACCCGGCCGGTTCCAAGCTGATACGCATAGCCGGGATTGAGGGTATCGATGTCATCGGCAGTTCCCAGCATTTGGTTTATGAGTTGTTCATTTGTCCATGTGGGGTGGAAAGATTTTAACAGACCGAAACAGCCGGCAATCAGGGGTGTTGCCATAGAGGTACCTGATGACAGTCCATAAGTGTTTCCGGGCAGGGTACTTAAAATTCCGCCTTCAAGCCCACCCCCCGGTGCAGAGATATCCACACCCGGACCAAAAGAAGAATAAGCCGCTTTGGTGTCGTCCACGCTGACAGAGGCAACCGATATTACGCCAAGGTAAGAGGAGGGAAAATGTAAGTCGTCGTTGTTGTTGTTTCCTGCTGCAGCCACCACGATACTGCCAAGCCCTGTGGCATAATCAATAACTTCCTGGCTGGCGGCGGAATAAAGAAATCCTCCCCAACTGTTCGAAATGATATCAGCGCCGTTTTCGGCAGCATAAATAATACCATCAAAACCATATTCGAGGGAGTTGTTCTGATCTGCACAAACCGGCATCAGGGTCAGGTTCCAGCTGATGCTGGCAATTCCGGTTCCATTGTTGGTAGCTCCGTTCGAAATACCGGCACAATGGGTTCCATGATTCCCGGCTGGATTGCCAGGGATTGGATTGGGATTCCCGTTGTTTGTGATGAAATTCCATCCGATCAGGTCGTCGGTAAAACCATTGAAATCGTTGTCAATTCCGTTCAAATCGCCGGGATCAAGCATCCATTGAATCCCGTTAAACTCCATAGTGTGGCCGTCACCATCGGCATCTTCCGCCAGATTCTGCCACACATTGCTTTGCAGGTCAATATGGTCCCAGTCTACTCCGGTATCGATGATGGCTATAACAATCTCTTCAGCACCGTTTTCACCTTTGTGGATATCCCAGGCCTGGGGTGCAAAAATCTGGGGAAGATGCTGCAACTGCTCATATAATACGTCATCGGGGACCTCCAGCACGTGCCCGGTTGGAACCGGCTCCGCGTATTCCACATTCGGGTCGGATGAAAAGGCTTCTGCCACCTCCTGTACAGGGAATCCGGCCGGAAAAGAAAGCTTATAAATTCTCGAAAGGTCGGGCAAATCTGATCGCAGTTTTGAGGGGTTATACCTGAATCGCTTATCCAGTTCAAAAACGTCAAAATCAGCAACCTTTTCGTCCAGCGATTTGATTCCGAAATGCACATCCCCGGTTTGTCTCTGGAATTCAACGATACCTGGTTTCAGTTTAACGATAATTTGTCCCGCAACATAACGGGGACCTGTTTCTTTTGCCGGTATAAATTTTCCTGTCTGACCAAATGAAAGACATACAGTACAGAGAACGGATGCTGAAAGTAAAGCGAATGTTTTCATAATGGTTGAATTATTTGTTAAACAATGTTTTTTGCTATTCCTTTATCAGCTTTATTACCGCCGATGATTTTTCATCCTGCACCCGCACAACATACACTCCCTGCGACAGGGCACTGATGTCGAGCTGGATTTCGTTATCTGTAAGCTGCTTTTCTATTGCTTTTTGCCCGTTTACAGTAAAAATTGTAAGCCGGATAATGCAGGTTATTGCAGGTACTGAAACCGTGACATTGTTTTTTGAGGGATTGGGAATGATTGTAAATGAGATTCCGGTGTCTGCTTCTTCCACCGGTGTAAGGCAGGCTTCAATTACCTCTTCAGGGCTATTGCAGCCGGGGGCGTTGCCGTAGATTTCAACAATACCAAGGGGATCCTCCAGATATCCGCAAATGCTTTCAATGTTGCATTCAGCCAGTGTCCGATTGTAAATGATTTCGAGGTCCTGAATGGATTGGGAAGTGATGTGCTCCAGACCGCTGATGTCGGAGAGGACATTATTCCAGCGTATTTTCAGACTTCCGCCTATGGATGTAAGCCGATCCAACCCATGAAGTGACGTCAGCAATTCATTCAGATCGAACCAGCAATGTTGGCCAACAGAGGCGAGAGAATCCAGGCCGGAAAGATCAGCCAGGTTATTATTCCCGGCTACAAACAGGCCTCCGCCAATGGCGGATAGTCGTGTAAATCCGTTTAAATTTACGAGCTGCGGATTTCCGAATGTGAAGCCATAAACAAACTCTATCCCTCCCAACTGCAGGTTTCCCCCGATATGGGCCAGATGCTCCAGGCCTGAAAGCGTAACCAGTGAATAATTGCCGCACAGTTTAAGGTTCCCCTGTATGGAAACCAGGCTGTTGAGCCCGGCCATGCTGGTAAGTAAAGGATTCCCCGTGCTATACGGGTATTTTCCCCAGGCAATATCGCCGATGATCAGGTCACCGTTGATGTGTGACAGGTTTTCAAGACCCAGAAGATTTACAAGTGAGTCGTTTTGCTCGATGCGCAGATTGCCACCAATGGAATGGAGCACACCCAGGCCATCCAGGCTGGTGATATCAGCACCTGAAATGATTACATTTCCCTCAATCTCCGTGCATCCCGGATTGTTGGCCTGAAAAAGGTCAACTTCATCCTGAGTATTGAAGGTGATGCCCTCCGGCAGGCAACCCTGAGGAAAAACTACCTGTTGGCTAATGACAAAACCAATGATGAAGGGCAAATATTTCTTCATTATACGTTTTCTTGATAAATGATTTGTAAAGTAGTTGCAGCAGTTATGAATTTCAGGCTTAAATGATCCGGAAGTCATAATAAATTTACCCTCCAGGAATGGAAGCGCTGCCGGAAAGATTGAAAAGATGCCAGCAAAGTATGAATAAGGGCAGGAAAAAGCAGGAAGAAAGCCAACAGGCTTCTATAGGCGTCAAGGTACAAATTATTACTCAGAATTCCAAGTAATTGAACCGGATTTTGCATCAGAAGCAGAATCCTGAAGCATTTAATTGCCTCAGATCCCGGAAACGGTATTTCCCCCCTTCAGGAATCCTGCAAAAAGACTTTCCAGCTGAATTTTGTCCGGCTCAAAATAACTTATAGCAAGTCTTTGATTATGGTTTGTATAAATCTACCGGTTCAAATATTTTGAAACAAATCCCGGAGGTATCCGTTAATGAGAATAACGCTTTTGATGCAGCGGTTCAAAACCAGCATTTACAATCAATGACCAGTCCGATTTCCATTACCGCACTTTCATTCGAGTATCTTGCACCGCAAGCGCTGAATCCTGCTTCAACCCACCGCCACGACCATGAAGAGTTGTGGATCATCACCCATGGAAATCCTGAATACACGGTTGATTTCGTTTCTGAAACCCTGGAAGCCCCGGTAATTGTATATGTTGCCCTGGGGAAGGTACACTCATTCCTGCCCGACCAACAAACGCGCGGCTGGCTGATTCGTTACCGGAATGATTTTATCCCGCAAAGCCGCTTTAATTTCTTTTCCGGATTTATTGAGAAGGTTCAATACCCGCTGAGCCACGATTACTGCAGCACCACCCTGCATGCGCTATGCGAGATCATGCTGAGGGAAAGCGCTGAACCAAATCCCGACTTTCAGGTACTGCGCCACCTGCTCAGCGCAATACTGGCTAAACTTGAAAAAGATGCACACACCGAATACCTGGGAGAATCCGGCCCGGCCAACACACGTCTGATCACCTTCAACAACTTCCTGAAAATCCTGGAGAATAACTTTCACCGGCCTGAAGGCGCGGACTTTTATGCCGAAAAGCTGAACATGACTGCCCGCAATCTCAATCTGATCACCCAGGCTTCGTTCGGTAAAACAGCCACAGAAATCATCGAAACCCGCAAACTGATAGAAGCGAGAAGGCTGCTGCTGAACACCGAAAAATCCGTTTCGGAAATCGGTTTTGAGCTCGGATATAATGAAAAGTCCTATTTTACCAGGGTTTTCAAAAAGAAGACCGGTATAACCCCCACCGGTTTTCGCGAAAAATCATTCGCCCTGATTTCCTGAGCCTGTATTAAAGATCTTTAAAACGGCTACACAGCCACAAATCCACGAAGATTATTCACAAAGGAATCTGGACTCAGCATGAGCATCTTCATGCTAAAAACTTTGTGAACATTAGAGTCTTTGAGACTTAGTGGCTAAAAAATATGTTAAACATTATAAATTGACA
>JABNAD010001173.1_pt1 | contig 10607 bp, 7 predicted proteins | sample 7240381 | NCBI WGS metagenome assembly JABNAD01 (sample SAMN11332834, study PRJNA596920) | anaerobic digester metagenome | biome: digested sludge; isolation source: digested sewage sludge-derived enrichment culture grown on H2/CO2 | place: Germany: Goettingen | reverse complement strand
GGGGCTGAACGTATTGAAAACGCCGGAAAATTTCAACAACGACATTGGCACGCCCCTAACGCTGTTTCAGCTGACACCGGAGCATCAGGTGGCTGTGATCGAAACGGGCATGAACCACTTTGGCGAGATCCACTATTTGGGGGAGATGGTGCGGCCAGACATCGCCGTCATCTCCAACGTGGGCGACGCCCATATTGAGTTTTTGGGCAGCCGAGAAGGGATTTTGAAGGCCAAAAGCGAAATTTTTGATTTCCTGAAACCCGGCGGCGTGGCGATTCTCAACGGAGATGACGCGCTGCTGGATACGCTGGAGCTGCCGTTTACCACGCTGCGCTGCGGACAGTCAGAGCACTGCGGTGTTCGTGTCACCGATTTAAGCGATCACGGGCTGGACGGCATTACCTGCCGGGTTACCACTAAGAAGGATACCTATGATCTGACCATTCACGCACCGGGACAGCATCTGGTGTACTGCGCTTCCATGGCGGTGGCCATCGCGGAAAAGTTGGGCCTGAGCCATGAACAGATCGTCTCCGGCGTTGCGTCCTTTGAGGGGGTGGGAAACCGGATGGAGATCGTCCGGCTTCCCGGGCAGCGCATCATTTTGAACGACTGCTACAACGCAAATCCCCAGTCGGTGGCTGCGGGCTTGGAGGTTCTGGCAAAGAGCACCGGCCGGTATAAGCTGGCGATTTTAGGAGATATGGGCGAGCTGGGAGAACACGGCGAGGCTGCCCACTACAACACCGGTGCTCTGGCAGCCATGCTGGGAATCGACATGGTGATCGCCATTGGACAGAAGGCAGAAAAAATTGCGGAGGGCGCTCTGGCCTCCGGCGGCAGCGCGATTCATTTTCCCGACAAGGCCTCGGCTGAGGAAGAGGTGCTGCGTCAGTTCGGACCGGATACCAGCATTCTGGTGAAGGCGTCCCATTTCTCCATGCACTTTGAGACAATTGTGAATTTTCTGAAAGAGCAGGATTATCAGGATTAAGGATTACCAATGATAGAAATACAGGTAGAGGGGCTGGTAAAGTCCTTTGATTTGGAAAAGAAAATACTGGATGGGCTGACCTTCCAGATTGATGAAGGGGAGCGGGTTGGCCTTTTGGGCCCCAACGGCGCCGGAAAGACCACGCTGTTTCGCATCCTCACGGGAGAGTTGGATTATGACGAGGGCAGCGTGGCTCTGGCAAAGGGCCACCGGATGGGATTGATTTCCCAGATCCCCGTCTATCCGGAGGGATACACCGTAGAGGACGTGCTGCGCACGGCGTTCTCCCGCCTTTCCGCTCTGGCGCAGGAGATGGAGGACATTGCCCAGCGTATGGCGGAAGGGGAGAGCGACCCGGCGCTTTTGAAGCGGTACGGGGTGCTGACGGAGAAATTTGAGACTTTCGGCGGATATGACACGGAAGTGGCTGTGAACAAGGTTGCAAACGGCCTGTCCATCCCTCCGTCCATGCGTAACGAGCCGTTTGACCGCCTTTCCGGCGGAGAAAAGACTCGGGTCAACTTGGGACGGCTGATTTTGGAGGATACGGATATCCTCCTTTTGGACGAGCCGACGAACCATTTGGACCTCCATGCCACGGAATGGCTGGAGGATTATATCTCCCACTTTAAGGGAACCGTGGTTGCAATTTCCCATGACCGGTACTTTTTAGATCGGGCGGTGACCCGCATTATTGAGATCAACGGCGGAAAAGCAGAGTTTTACAGCGGGAATTACAGCTTCTATGCCGTGGAGAAGGAAAAGCGATATCAGGAGAAGCTCAAGCAGTACGAAAAGGAGCAGGCCAAGATATCCCAACTCACCGAGGCGGCAGACCGCTTGCGGTTGTGGGCGTTCATGGGCAACGATGCCATGTACAAGCGGGCGTTTTCCATGGAAAAGCGCATTGAGCGGATGCGCACCACCGACCGGCCAACCAAGCGACGGAAGATGGATGCACGATTCTCCTCCGTGGAGTTTCGGGGAGACGAGGTATTAACACTGCGCAATTTGGCAAAATCCTTTGGAGACAAGCACCTGTTCGAGGGCATCAGCCTAAAGGTGGAGGGCGGCGAGCGCATCGCCCTGATCGGAGACAACGGCACCGGAAAATCCACCCTCATCAAAATGATTATGGACGAGGAGTACCCCGATGATGGGCGTATCAAGCTGGGGCCTGCAATCAAGCCTGCGTACCTTCCTCAGATTATTCACTTTGACCATCCGAACTGGAATCTGGTAGAGAATCTTCAGGCCGTGAAAAAAGGCATGACGGAAACTAGCGCGCGAAATCGGCTGGCCTCCTATGACTTCCGGGGCGAGGATGTGTTTAAATCCGTCTCCGTTCTCTCCGGCGGGGAACAGAGCCGCCTGCGGCTTTGTATGCTGATGGACGAGGAGATCAATTTCCTGATTTTGGACGAGCCGACCAACCATCTGGACATCGAGTCTCGGGAGTGGATTGAGGACGCGGTGGAGAGCTTTGACGGGACGCTGCTGTTCGTTTCCCATGACCGGTATTTTATCAATCGCTTCGCCACCCGTATCTGGGAGATCGCAGACGGCACCGTTACCGACTGGCCCATGGGCTTTAGCCAGTACCGCGCGGAAAAAGCAAAAGAAGTGCTTCAAAAGCATGAAAACACAAAGTCTGTAAAGGAAAAGAGCATTACTGAAAAACCACCCCGTACAGGCCGGGAACAGACTGCCGCACGCAAGCAGCTGGTAATCTGTGAGCGGCATATCTCTGAGACGGAGGCGCTGATTGAAAAGCTGGACCGGGACATGATCGACGCAGCCTGCGACTATGAAAAGCTGAATGGGCTGATGTCCGAAAAGGATGCTGTGCAGGCGGCACTGGACGAGTTGTATGAAAAGTGGGAGGCACTTTCGGAGGCCGCAGAATGAAAAAGAGCGTGCGGATTTCACTGGCGGCGGCAGGCGTGTTCTTACTGCTCGGCATGGGGCTTTGGTTTGTCCCCGGCGTGAAATTTTCCGCCCAGCTGTGCGTCGGGATTGCCGCCGCCCTTGTCCTATGGGCGGTGCTGCTTCGATGGTCGGAAAAAAGCAGGAGCGGGAAAATCTGTAAAGGTATTTTCCTTGCATTTGTTTTGGCGGGTTTTGTTGGCTTTTGTTCTTTGGAATTGCTGCTGGTGACACAGGGAACGGCAGACAATTCCGACCGTCCATCGGACGCGGTGATCGTGCTGGGCGCGGGCGTTAACGGGACCGTCCCGTCTCTGGCCCTTGCCACGCGGATTGACGTTGCGGCAGATTATCTGGAGGCGCATACGGATGTTCCGGCCATTTTGTCCGGCGGACAGGGGCCGGGTGAGGACATCACCGAGGCGCGGGCTATGTATGATGCGCTGACGAAGCGGGGAATCGAACCGGGCCGCCTGATTTTAGAGGAGCGTTCCACCAGTACGGCGGAGAATTTTCGCTATTCCGGGGAACTGCTGGCGGAGAGCGGCATGGATATGGCAGAGAGTACCATTGCTGTTGTAACCAACGATTTTCATTGCTTCCGGGCGGGAATGATCGCACGGCGGGCGGGACTTACCGTATTTGAACTTCCAGCGGAACTGCCGTGGAAATGGCTCAGTGTGAACTATTATGTTCGAGAGGCATTCGCGCTGGTGAAATCCGTTCTGTTTGACTGATTGCGGGTGTGCCCGCGAGACGACCGAGGAGGGCCTATGAGCGATATTTTATGTATGTATTTCTCCCGGACGGGGAACACCAAAACAGCTATGGAAGAACTGGCCGCCGCACTGGGCGCCGAGCTGGCGGAGCTGCGGGACGGCGTGGACCGCAGCGGTACGAAGGGATATCTGCGCAGCGGTATGGATGCCATGCGCCGCACGGTGGCGCCGGTTTTGCCATTTGAAACGGAAAAACCGCTGGCAAACTACAAGCTGGTGATTCTGGGGACTCCCGTCTGGGCCGGACGGTGCAGCAGTGTAACCCGAGGCTTTTTGAAGGAGCAGGGACATCTCCTGACCAACGTATCCTACGTACTTCTCCGGGGCGGCAACGGCAAGTGTGAGGAGGTCTATCAGCAGATGGACAACTATCTCTCCCAGCCCCATTGCACCGCCGTGTCCCTGCGGGCCGGGTCCGTGGGCTATCACTTTTGGCAGGAGGAGTTTCTCCGCCAGACCCGGGCGTTTCTGGAAGCACAGGAGGTTCGGGATTAGCCGTTTTCCCGGTTTTGGGCGGTGGAGCGCGTTTTGCGGCGTATGCCGGCATGACGGAGCGGCCCGGAAGAAAAAGGGGAGGCGGAAGATTTGCTTGAAAAACTGCGGGAAATTGCGGCGCGGTACGACGCACTGCAAACCCAGCTGAGCGACCCGTCGGTCTACGGTAACGCAGAGCGGCTGCGGGTGGTCAATCAGGAATTAAAAGAACTGACCCCGGTGGTGGAGGCGTTTTCCTCTTGGGAGCGGGCGGAGCGCCGCCTGCGGGAGACGGAGGAATTGCTGGGCGACGCAGAGCTGCGAACCATGGCGCAGGAGGAACTGCCCGCCGCGAAAGCGGAGGCGGAACGTTTGGAATCGGAACTGAAACTGCTGCTTTTGCCCCGGGACCCGGAGGACGGGCGGAACGTGGTGGTGGAGATTCGGGGCGGCGTCGGCGGGGAAGAGAGCGCGCTGTTTGCGGCGTCCCTCTTCCGCATGTACAGCATGTTTGCCGAGCGGAAAGGCTTTTCCGTGGACGTGGTCAGTGAAAACCGCACGGAGCTGGGCGGTGTGAAAGAAATCAGCTTTTTGGTGAACGGCGACGGGGCTTGGTCCCGGTTCAAGTTTGAAAGCGGCGTTCACCGGGTCCAGCGGGTGCCGGAGACGGAGTCTGCCGGGCGCATCCACACCAGCGCAGCCACTGTCGCGGTGCTGCCGGAGGCGCAGGAGGTGGAGTTTTCCATCGACCCCGGCGATTTGCAGATCGACACCTACCGTTCCTCCGGCGCGGGAGGCCAGCACATCAACAAAACAGAATCCGCTATCCGCATCACCCATCTGCCCACGGGCACGGTGGTAGAGTGTCAGGATGAGCGGAGTCAGTACAAAAATAAAGACAAAGCGATGAAGGTGCTCCGTTCCCGGCTGTATGAGGCGGAAAAGGCCAAGCAGGACGCAGCACAGGCGGCGCAGAGGCGCAGTCAAGTGGGCAGCGGCGACCGGAGCGAACGCATCCGCACCTATAACTTCCCGCAGGGCAGGGTAACGGATCACCGCATCGGACTGACGCTCTATAAACTGGACGCTGTGATGGACGGCGATCTGGACGAGTTGATCGACGGGCTGATTGCCGCCGACACGGCGGAAAAACTGAGAAAACAGGAGAAATAAAAGCGGGTGCGACCCGTGTGAAATAGAAGGTATGACCACATGGAGACAAAATTTATTGATTTAACAAACATCAAGGGCCAGCAGCGTATCGTGGAGGAGAAAATCGAGATGGCGGCGAATATCATCCGCACCGGCGGACTTCTGGCCATCCCCACGGAGACAGTGTATGGTTTGGGCGCCAACGCGCTGGACCCGGAGGCGGTGCGCCGTATTTTTGAGGCGAAGGGCCGCCCGCAGGACAATCCCCTCATCATCCACGTCCCCTCCGCCCAGTGGCTGCCCCGATTCTGCGAGGATGTGCCGCCGCTGGCGTATACTCTGGCGCGAAATTTCTGGCCGGGTCCGCTGACTATGATTTTAAAGCGGAAATCCATTGTTCCCGATGTGACCACAGCGGGGCTGGATTCCGTGGGCGTTCGGTGCCCGGCCCACGCGGTGACGCAGGCCATCATCCGTTATGCGGGTGTTCCCATCGCCGCGCCCTCCGCCAATACTTCCGGCCGACCCAGCTGCACCACGGCGGAGGATGTGATGGAGGATATGTCCGGCAAAATTGAGGGCATTGTGGACGGAGGCCCCTGCACCGTAGGCGTGGAATCCACCATTGTGGACCTGACGGTGATGCCGCCCCGCCTGCTCCGTCCCGGCGGACTGCCGCTGGAGGACTTGCAGCGGGTGCTGGGCGAGATAGATGTGGATAAAGCGGTTACCGCCCCGCTGGAGGAGGGCGAACAGCCAAAAGCCCCCGGCATGAAGTACCGCCATTATGCGCCTAAGGCGCCTGTCACCGTGTTCACCGGAAATCCCCGGCGGACGGCTCAGACCATGGTTCAGCGGATGACAGCGGGCAGCGGTGTGATCTGCTTTGACGAGTTCGAATCTTTGTTTCAGGGCCACGAGACGCATCTGCTCGGGCCTGTGAACGACAAGGAGGTTCAGGCCCAGCGGGTATTTGACGTGCTGCGGACCTTTGACGAGAGCAGTGTGACCGAGATTTTGGCCCAGTGTCCGGACAATCGAGGACTGGGGCTGGCTATTGGCAATCGCTTGAAAAAGGCGGCGGGATTCCATGTCGTGGAGGTAGGAGAAGAGAGCATTGTTCTGGGCCTTACCGGGGGCACCGGCGCGGGCAAGACCAGTGCGCTGAAGGCCATCGAGGATTTGGGCGGACTGGCGCTGGACTGCGACGCAGTGTATTACGAGCTTTTGAACACGGACGCCGGACTGCGGGCCGCCATTGCAGAGGCGTTTGGCGCAGAGGTTTTCAACTCCAACGGAACCTTGAACCGCAAAGCTCTGGGCGAGTTGGTCTTTGGAGATTCCGACCGGCTGGATCAGCTGAACGACATTGTGTTCCGCTTTCTGCGGCCGGAGCTTGAGCGCCGCATTGCCGCGTTTCAGGGCAAGCTCTGTGCGCTGGATGCCGTGAATCTGTTTGAGTCCGGTATCGACAAGCTGTGCGACTGCACGGTGGCGGTGACGTCTCCCATTGAGATGCGGGTCCGGCGGATTATGGAGCGGGACGGCATTGACGAGAAGTACGCCCGCCTTCGCGTTTCAGCCCAGCAGCAGGATGACTATTACCGGGATAAGTGCGACCGGGAACTGAGCAATACCGTGGACACCCCGAAGGCATTTCGGGAGACTGCGAAAGAATTTTTTGACCGTTTGATCGGACAAATCAAGGAGGACAAGGCAAATGGAAGAAGATAAAAAGCTGAAGGAGCTGCGGAAAAAGTTGCTCTCCGACAGAAAAAACGGCTATGATCGATTTAATTCCGGGGACGAAGCGGCCATGGAGTCCTACTGCTCGGATTACAAGGCGTTTTTGGACGCGGGTAAGACCGAGCGAGAGTGTGCGGCAGAACTGGTGCGACTGGCGGAGAAGGCGGGCTTCAAGCCCTATTCCCGGGGAATGCAGGTGAAGGCGGGAGACAAGCTGTACCTGTGCAACCGGGGCAAGAGCGTGTATTTGGCCTGCGTGGGCAAAAAGCCGCTCAGCGAGGGCGCGCAGATTGCCGCTGCCCACATCGACTCTCCCCGGCTGGACCTGAAACCCAATCCTCTGTATGAAGACAGCGAGCTGTGCTACTTCAAGACCCACTATTACGGCGGAATCCGCAAGTATCAGTGGACTACCATCCCCATGGAGCTGCACGGTGTGGTGGCTCTGAAAAACGGCAAAACTGTCTCCGTAAACATCGGCGTGGACGAAGGGGACCCGAAGCTGATTATCACTGATCTGCTGCCTCATCTGGGTGCGGAGCAGAACAAAAAGCCTTTGAGCGAGGCTGTTCCCGCTGAGACGCTGAATCTTCTGCTGGGGAGCCGTCCTCTGCCGATGGGGGAGGGCAGCGACCGGGTAAAGCTGGCGGTGATGCAGCTGTTGAACGAGAAGTACGGTATCGTGGAGGATGATTTCACCTCCGCCGAACTGGAGGCTGTCCCGGCGGCGAAGGCCTGCGACATTGGTCTTGACCGCAGCATGATCGGCGCTTACGGCCACGACGACCGGGTTTGCGCCTACGCGGCGTTCCGGGCGCTTTTGGATTTGAAGGAGACACCGGAGAAGACCGGCGTGTGCATTCTGGCGGACAAAGAGGAAATTGGGTCCGACGGCGTGACTGGCATGCAGTCCGCTGCGTTCGACACCTTTATGGAGGACCTGTGCGAGGCGCAGGGCGTTCCCGTTCGGGCTTGCCTTGAAAAGTCCTTCTGCCTCAGCGCCGATGTGACGGCGGCCTTTGATCCCAACTATTCCGATGTGTTTGAAAAACGGAACGCCGCCTATTTGAACTACGGCATCGGCCTTTGCAAGTACACCGGCGCCCGTGGCAAGTCCGGTGCATCCGATGCCGACGCGGAGACGGTGGCCTATGTTCGCAGCCTCTTTGACGAGGCGGGCGTTCTTTGGCAGATCGCGGAGCTGGGCAAAGTGGACGCCGGCGGCGGTGGAACGGTGGCCATGTATATGGCTAACCGGAACATCACCACGCTGGATGCGGGCGTACCCGTACTGAGTATGCACGCTCCGTTTGAGACGGTGGCGAAGCTGGACTGCTTCGAGACGTATAAGGGTATGACCGCCGTGTTTCAGGCGAAGAACTGAGAATGAAATAAGCGCAAAACAGCCCGCCGACGCACTGCGTCGGCGGGCTGTTTTTTATCTGGTGAAAGGGTGTCGTGGGGGTATGGCTCAATCTGCAAAATTGGGAGACGGCGAAACAAACGGCAGTCCCCGCGATTCTTAAAAAGCCAGCTCAACACCGCACAGGGCTGACGGCATCGCTTACAGGAGGATGATCCCTGCCTGCTCGCAGGCATCCGCCGTCTCCTTGTCCCAAAGGCTGGCCTGCACCTCGCCGATGTGGCAGGAGCCAAGCAGCAGCATGCACAGCCGGGATTGGCCAATACCGCCGCCGATGGATTGGGGCAGCTGGCCATCCAGCAGCATCTTGTGGAAGGGGAGCGTCCTGCGCTCGTCGTGGCCGGAGAGAGTCAGCTGTTTGTCCAGTGCCGCTTCATCCACACGGATGCCCATGGAGGAAACCTCAAAATTCCGCTCCAGAACGGGATTCCACATGAGAATGTCACCATTGAGCGTCCAGTCATCATAATCCGGGGCGCGGCCGTCATGGGGCTTGCCGGATTTCAGCTTTCCGCCAATCTGCATCAGGAACACGGTGTGGTGATGCTGGCACACGGCTTTTTCCCGCTCTCCCGGCGTCAGGTCGGGATAGCGGTCCTCCAACTCCTGCGTGGTGATGAAAAACACATCCCGGTCAGGACGGAAGGTCAGGGCGGGATAGGCTTTGCGCAGACCCTCGGCAGTGTCGCAGATGGAGGCGACGATGGTGCGCACGGTATCCTTCAGATACTGAAGGGTTCGATCCTCCCGGCGGATGTTCTTTTCCCAATCCCACTGGTCCACATAGACCGAGTGGAGATTGTCCACCTCTTCGTCCCGGCGGATGGCGTTCATATCGGTGAACAGGCCGGTACCGGTCTTGAACTCATACCGCTTCAGCGCCAAACGCTTCCACTTGGCCAGAGAGTGGACTACCTGCCCATCGGTCCCAACGTCCGGAATATCAAAGGTCACAGGCCGCTCCACGCCGTTGAGGTCGTCGTTCAAGCCCGTGGCCCCGTCCACGAACAGGGGGGCGGAAACGCGGTGCAAATTCAGCCGCTCCGTCAGGTTCTTCTGAAAATCGGCATGGATGAACTCAATGGCGCGCTGGAGCTGGTTGTTGGTCAAGGGCATTTTATATCCGGCAGGAATCACTATTTTACTCATGTGGGTTACCCATTCTTTCTGATTTTATAGTTTGATATACCGGGACTCAACCCAGCAGGGAAAGGCCATGATTCAGCCGACGCAGCGTTTCGTCCCGGCCCAGAATCCGACAGATCTCCACAGCGCCGCCGGGCGTCACCAGCTTGCCCGCGGCAGCGATGCGCACGGGCCACATCAGCGTGGCATTTTTCACTTCCAGCTTCGCGGCAAGGTCGATCAGCGCGTCGTGAATGGGGTCGGTGTCCCAGACGGGCAGAGCTTCCAGCACAGGGATGGCGGCGGAGAGCATTGCCTTGGAGATATCCTTGTCGGTCTTGGATTTTTTGTTGACATAAAACTCAACATCATAGTCCGGCAGTCCGTCAAAGAAGTCCACTTTTTCAGGGATTTCCGTCAGCTTTTCGCACCGGGCCTGCAAGAGAGCCGCGATAGCGGCAGCGTCAATGGAGGGATTTTTGACGCTTTGGCGGATATACGGCTCCGCAACGCGGGAAAAGTCCTCCGGCGCAAGGGCGCGGAGATAGGTCGCGTTAAAATAGTCCAGTTTGGCCAGATCAAAAATGGCGGGGGATTTGGAGATCCCCGCAATGTCAAAAGCCTCCACCAACTGATCCAGAGAGAAAATCTCCTGCTCGCTCAGATCACCCTTGGGTGCCCAGCCAAGCAGGGCAACATAATTCAAAACAGCCGTGGTCAGATACCCCTGCGCGATCAGATCTTCATAGGAGGGGTCGCCATGGCGCTTGGACATTTTGTTGTGCGCGTCCCGCATGACGGGGGAGCAGTGGACATAGGTGGGAATCTCCCAGCCAAAGGCTTCGTACAGCAGATTGTATTTCGGCGCGGAACTGAGGTACTCGCTGCCGCGCACCACATGGGTAATGCCCATCAGGTGGTCGTCCACCACGTTGGCAAAGTTATAGGTGGGCAGCCCGTCGGACTTGATGAGCACCTGATCGTCCAG
>JABNAD010000580.1_pt1 | contig 10622 bp, 8 predicted proteins | sample 7240381 | NCBI WGS metagenome assembly JABNAD01 (sample SAMN11332834, study PRJNA596920) | anaerobic digester metagenome | biome: digested sludge; isolation source: digested sewage sludge-derived enrichment culture grown on H2/CO2 | place: Germany: Goettingen | reverse complement strand
CGGCTGTCGGTTTTTGGGGTCTGGCTTCTTCCTTGCTTTTTTTCTCCTCGACGGACAACTCAGAATCGGGAAGATCACCGATGATGATATCGATGGCTAAATCCTGCCTGGTTATATGGGCCACGGAGTTTTTCAGCAGATCCATATATTTTTGCTCAATGATCTCGCGGATCATCTTGTTTGGTACACTTAATGTGAGTTTTCGGTCTGCGATTTTCTCCGGCCGAATCGGTAAAAACCAGGTTTTGAAACTGACCGGGGCCATTATTTCATCTTCAATAATCTTTAGCACATCCTGCCAGATGCCTTCCAGATTGTCCCTCATGTTCGATAGTCTCCTTTGATCTTATGTTGATAAGTTCAATCCACAGCTGTGTATAATGTTACGGTCGCGTTCGTTCTTCGGAATCTATGCACAGGGAACCCATGATGCTTTTCCACTGGCCGGATGACCGCTGCATCTTTGCGATGCTTGATTTTATGTCGTGTGGCTTAAATTTTCTCCAAAGTAATTTCACATGTTATCCACAAGTTAATCACAGGCCCGAAGTTATCCACAGGATCTTGTGATATAATGGGGATAAAATAAAATGAGGACCCGCTGAGAATCTAGTGATTCCAATGGGTTCCGCAGTTTTCGTGTTTTAATGATAACATAGTTGGGTTTACTAAAACAATAAGTTATCCACAGAAATCTGGGCTAAAATACCCTGGACCACTTGGGCATAACTTTCTTGACACACTAAAAACACATGAGTATAATAATCTAGTATCACTTAAAATGCATTAATTGCGAATAGACCCGGAGGAGGTGTAGATATATGTTCATGACGTATCAGCCAAAGAAGAAGCAGAGAAAGAAAGAACACGGCTTCAGAAAGAGAATGGCAACCAAGAATGGAAGAAATGTACTTAAGAGAAGAAAACTTAAGGGCAGAAAAAGATTAACAGCTTAAGGGCCGCATTATGTGGCCTTTTTCTGTAAGGAAAGAGGAACACTTCTGTGAAACATGAAAGACTCAGGAAAAACCAGGAGTTCCGGAACGTATACAGAAGAGGCAGGTCTTGTGCCAGTGATATGCTGGTGCTCTACAAACTGAAGAATCCACGAAATGTTCTGAATGGAGAACCGTTCAACCGAATTGGGATCTCCGTCAGCAAGAAAGTTGGAAACAGCGTTACCCGAAGCCGTGTAAAACGGCTGATCCAGGAGGCCGCACGACTTTCCAGGGAAGATACAGTCCAAGGATTTGACCTGGTATTCGTCGCCAGAAACCCCATCGTTGGCAAAACTTATCATGAAGTGCTGTCATCGGTCCGCTATTTGTATAAGAAAGCGGGAATTAAACATGAAAAAAGTACTAATCAGCCTGGTTAAGTTTTATCAGAGAAATATTTCTCCGAATACACGACCCAGCTGCCGGTTCATCCCCACTTGCTCCCAGTATTCGCTGGAAGCGATCGAAAAGTATGGAGCTCTCAAGGGTTCCTGGATGGCCGTGAAACGGATATTGCGGTGTCATCCCTTTTATCGGGGAGCCATTTATGATCCGGTTGATAAAGACTAGGAGGAATTCCGTTGCAACAGAGTATTAACAATGTGTTCAGGACAGTTTTTGACATCCTGAATCAATTTTTGGGCAGCTATATCGCTGATCCCGGAACACGATGGGGATTGTCCATTGTGCTTTTCACAGTTCTTTTCAACATCATCGTCTTTCCGCTGAACTGGAAAGCCATGGTGAGTTCGAAGAAAATGAGCATGATCCAGCCGGAGCTGAAGAAGATCCAGGAGCGTTTCAAGAATGATCCTGCCAAGCTTCAGGAAGCACAGTCCAAGCTGATGAAGGAAAACAACGTCAGCATGTGGGGTGGATGCCTGCCCATGTTGATTCAGTGGCCCCTGTTCATTGCGCTGTTCAACGTCTTTAATCAGCTGGCGAAGGATGGAACCATCGGTGGGATGGGATTCCTCAGACCCTTGATTAATGATCTGGCAGACAACAATAATCTGCCACTGACCATTCTGACCGTTCTTACCATGCTCCTCTCAACCTGGATTACTCAGAAAGCCAATGAGAAGAACATGTCAGCCGAAGCAAAGGCTCAGGCCAAGCAGATGAATACCATGAACTACGTCATGGCACTCATGATCGGCTGGTTCACCTGGTCCTCCCCCGCTGCTCTGGGACTGTACTGGATCACCGGAAACATTTTCCGGATTTTCCAGCAGCTCATCATGAACAAAGTTCAGGGGAATGAACCAAACCCTGTGATCGTCCCTGACCTTCCGGAACCGGAAAAGAAAAGGAAAAGAAATAAGGTGATCAGAAAATAATGGAAGCATTGAAAGCAACAGGAAAAACACTGGAAGAAGCTGTAGAAGCTGCCAGAGCCAGCTTAGGCTGCACATTGGACCAGATGGAATATCAGGTGCTTGAAGAAGGCTCCAAAGGGATCCTCGGATTCGGCGCCAAACCATTCATCGTTCAGGCGACCCGCAAAGCGGAACCCCTGACCGACAAGGTAAAACACTTCATCCGCTCCATCCTTGATAAGATGGGACTGATGGCGGAGATCAGAGTACGCGAAGAAGACGGCAATATCCGTGTCAACCTGGCCGGACCCAAGATGGGCCTGATCATCGGCTACCGCGGGGAAACGCTGGATGCGCTCCAGTATCTGACGAACCTGGCAATCAACAAGGAACGGAGCCGTGAGGAATACACCCGAGTCATCATTGATACCGAAGGTTATCGTGAAAAGCGGGAAGAAACCCTCAAGCATCTGGCTGAGAAAACCGCCTGGAAAGTCACCAAGTACGGCAAGAGCATCAAACTCGATCCAATGAATCCCTACGAGCGTCGAATCATCCACTCCAGACTGCAGGATTATCCGAATGTTAAAACCCATTCCGAAGGGGAAGAGCCTTACCGGAAGGTTGTTGTGGAACTTGACCAGAAATAACCAACTGAATGGAAGCATAAAACAAAGACATTATCCTGCCGGATGATGTCTTTGTTCTATGCCTGGAAGAAATGACGGCAGGTGTCATTCGTTTTTTTGACAGATCAGATATAATGATAAAGAACAGTTTCCTCTGGGGGATCGCTGCATTTCATGCAGCAATCCCAACAGTGGAAAATACATGGTCAACCGCCGGTCCGATCAGGGATCACCGCGGCAGCCTCAGCAACAGCCGGCCGGAACGTGCTTCATCGAGTCGAGGGCCCGGCAGAAAGATATGGTGAACAGTAATGATAGATAATAAGACCATAGTGGGAGTAGTCACTTCGGCCAGTTTAAGTTCCATCAGCGTGATCCGGTTATCCGGGGAGGCGGCCCTGCCCGTTGCGAGCCGGATTTTCCGGGGCATTCGGGGACGGCAGCTGACGGACATCAGGCCGTTTTCCATTCGCTACGGCCACATTCTTCAACAAGACGGCAGTGTGATTGACGAGGTTCTGGTCAGCTACTTCAAAGGACCCAGAAGCTACACCGGAGAGGATGTCATCGAGATTTCCTGCCATGGCGGTCCCCTCCCCGTCCGCCGCATTCTGGAACGAATTCTGGAGCAGGGCGTTCGGCTGGCTCAGCCCGGAGAATTTACCAAACGGGCATTTTTAAATGGGCGGATTGACCTCTCCCAGGCGGAAGCAGTCATGGACATCATTCAGTCCCGGACCGATGCCGCTCTGCGCTCAGCCAACGATCAGAGCCGGGGCAAGCTGTCCCGGCGCATCCTGGAACTGAGGGATGAACTGATGAACGTCATGGCCAAAATAGAAGTTACGCTGGACTTTCCGGATGATGATCTGGATCGGTCCTCCGATCTGAAGCTGGCGCAGGAACTGGAGGCAATCCGCACCGAAATTGAACAGCTTTTAGCCACTGCGGAAAAGGGCAAGCTGCTGCGCGAGGGCATCAAGGTGGTCATTGCCGGCAAGCCGAATGTCGGAAAGTCCTCTCTGCTCAACGCGCTGCTCGAGGAACAGCGGGCCATCGTCACCGAAATTCCGGGAACGACGCGCGATGTCATTGAAGAATACATCAATCTGGAGGGGATTCCGATCCGTCTGACCGACACGGCAGGGATCCGCGAGACTCAGGATCTGGTGGAATCCATCGGTGTGGAGCGATCCCGCCGCAGCCTGGAAGAAGCGGATCTCATTATCCTGGTGCTGGACCTGTCCAGACACTTAAGTGAGGAAGATCATGAACTGCTGGAGCAGACGGCCGGCCGCAAACGAATCCTGCTGCTTAATAAGGAAGACCTGCCCAAGATGGCTGAAATTCCGGAGGACATCCTTCAAGATGCCACTGTGATCTCGGCGCTGAACAATTATGGGCTGGACCGGCTGCGGGAGCGCATTCATGCCATGAGCCTGGAGGATGCCTCCGGCTTTGATGAAACACTGGTTACCTCAGCCAGACATAAGGAAGCACTGATGCAGGCCCAGCAGGCCCTTATGGATGCGGTTGCTGCCATCGAGCTGGCTGTGCCGATGGATCTTGTAACCATCGATGTTCATGCAGCCTGGTCCAGTCTGGGCGAAATAACAGGTGATACGCTGCAGGAGGATCTGGTTGACAAGATCTTCTCCGGCTTCTGTATCGGAAAGTAGGTGAAATAATGCCATATCAAGGACAATCATACGATGTCATCGTAATCGGCGGCGGCCATGCGGGAGCGGAAGCTGCTCTGGCCAGTGCCCGCCTGGGGATGAAAACCATCCTGCTGACCATGAACATCGATTCCATTGCCTTCCTCCCCTGCAATCCAAACATCGGAGGAACAGCCAAGGGTCATCTGGTCCGGGAAGTGGATGCCCTGGGCGGACAGATGGGCCTGAATATTGATAAGACTTTTATCCAGTCCCGGATGCTCAATACATCGCGAGGTCCCGCGGTTCATTCGCTGCGGGCCCAGGCTGACAAGAAACGCTACCAGGAAGAAATGATCAAGACTTTGGAAGCTCAGGACGGTTTGACCCTCTATCAGGTAGAGGCAACCGCTTTGAATGTGACAGACGGAGTCATTCAGGGCGTCACCACCAAGAACGGGGCATACCTTCCGGCAAAAGCCGTCATCCTGTGCACCGGAACGTATCTGAAAGGAAAAATCATTATTGGAGAAACCAGTTATGAGTCTGGCCCCAGCGGACTTCAGCCGGCTCGGGACCTCTCCCAGAATCTGCTCGACCTGGGCATTGCCCTGAGACGGTTTAAAACCGGTACCCCTGCCCGGGTCCATAAGCGAAGCATCGACTTTTCCGTCATGGAGGAGCAGACCGGTGATTCCGAGATTTACCCGTTCTCGTTCCTGACCGAAACGCTGGACCGGGTGGACCAGGTCAGCTGCCACCTGACCTATACCGCTCCCCTGACCCATGAAATAATCCGCCGGAATATCCATCGCTCCCCTCTCTACAATGGATCCATCGAGGGGGTCGGGCCGCGCTACTGCCCTTCGATCGAGGACAAGCTGATGAAATTTCCGGATAAAGAACGTCATCAGATCTTTATTGAACCGGAAAGTGAATCCAGCCAAGAGATGTATATACAAGGTATGTCATCATCGCTGCCGGAGGATGTCCAAATTGAATTCCTCCGTTCTGTACCTGGTTTGGAGCAGGCGGAAATCACCCGTCCGGGATACGCCATTGAATATGACTGCATTGATCCCCTGCAGTTGAAACCGACCCTTGAATTCAAAACAATCCGAAACTTGTTCAGTGCCGGCCAGATCAATGGAACCTCTGGCTATGAGGAAGCTGCCGGTCAGGGAATTCTGGCTGGCATCAATGCCGCATTGGCCGTACAGCATCGGGAGCCCGTGATGATCGACCGTTCTCAGGGGTATATCGGCGTACTGGTGGACGATCTGGTCACCAAGGGGACCAATGAACCCTATCGAATGATGACGGCCCGATCGGAATATCGTCTGGAGTTAAGACAGGACAATGCGGATCTTCGGCTGACGGAACTTGGCCGACAAGTTGGTTTGGTCAATGATGAGCGCTGGGCCCGGTATATGGAGCGCAAGGAAGCCATCGGTCGGGAGAAACACCGGCTGAAGGAAGAGGTCCTTACCGGCAAGGCGGACCAAAACGAAGTCATGATTAAACTGGGCAGCACTGAGATTAAGAAAGCCACGAGCCTGTATGACCTGATCAAGCGCCCAGAACTGGATTATGACAAACTGTCTCCCTTGGATCCGAACCGCATGCCATTGAGGAAGGATATCCGGGACGAAATTAATATTCAAATCAAATACGAAGGATACATTCAAAAGGAACAGGAGAAAATCAATCAGTTCCGCAAGATGGAAAATCGGTTGATTCCGGATGAGGTTAACTATTTAACAATCAAAGGACTGCGCAAGGAAGCACAGCTGAAGCTGGATCAATTACGACCGCTGAACCTGGGCCAGGCATCTCGAATCTCGGGAGTCTCCCCTGCTGATATCAATGTCCTTTTAATTTATCTGGAATCCAGGAGGTAATATGAACCAGCACTATGATATGCTCCGGCGGATCGCTGAACCAATGGAAATGGATGTTTCACGTGAAACATTTGAGCGATTTGTTCTTTATAAAAATCTGCTGCAGGAATGGAACCAACACCTGAACCTGACAGCAATTATCGATGATGACGGAATTTTCCTGAAACATTTCGCAGATTCGATCACTATTTTCCGCTTGAATGAGGTCAAACAATCGAAATCTGTCATTGACGTTGGTACGGGGGCCGGATTCCCCGGCCTTCCGATGAAAATCCTGGATAATTCGATTGAACTGACTTGCCTGGATCCACTGAATAAACGACTGACCTTTCTAAAGGAAGTTACGAATCAGCTTGGTTTAGCGGGTGTTCATTTCATTCATGGTCGAGCTGAAGATGTTTCACGTGAAACATCTCATCGCGATCACTATGATTTGGCGGTATCCAGAGCGGTGGCAGTACTTCCCACACTGATGGAATTCTGCTTGCCCTTCGTCGCACCGAATCATTATTTCGTCGCTATGAAGGGTCCGGGTATTGATGCTGAGGTTAAACTGAATCCCAAGCTGTTTCATGAATTGTCTTCAAGTCTTGTCAAAATTGAACAGGTGCCTGATTTAGATGAATACGAGCACAACCTGGTATTGATCAAAAAAACCAACGCAACCAGCTCGAATTTTCCAAGGAAATTCGCCCAAATTAAAAAAGACACGGAACGATACAAGACACTTCTGGGCAAAAGTTAAAATCCAACTAATTCTCTGTAGACAGTACTCAGAAAAACATTCTCCACGGCAGCAATGTTTCACGTGAAACATTGCTGCCGTTTTATAATTCATCTTTGTAATCTATTTTTTGTGATCCGTCTTTCTAAGATCGGATCATATATGAGTTGAAGACAACCCGAGTCTGATCGCTTTATAATAGGAGTCTTGTAGAATGTCTGGACAATAGTTTCAGGTTATCCATTGAATAATTGAAGTAATCAAGAATCAAATTCTTGATCTGTGCATAAGTCCATGATTTTCGTTGGTTTATGAGCATCTGAGTCAATTAGAAACTATTCACAAAATAATCCACTGATTTATCCCCAAATGGTCCATATAATGTGGATAAGTCGGTGGATTACTCAGAAAAATTGTTAATATTCATAAAAATGCCCTAAAATACTTCGTTGGAAACGTACTTATCAACAGGATACACGCATGTTTTCTGAAGAAAAAAATGATTATAACCTTTTGTTTTGGTTACTATTATGTTTTATCCACAATTTTAGGTTCTCATTGTGGATAAAACATCTTCATTTCTGCTTAATAATGGAATGAGGAAGAATATAAGTTCAACGTGAAACCAACTGGTGTGGATAACATGATAAAAAAGAGCATTCATTTGATTGAAGCACAAAGCAAAACCAATTGATGGGTAAAGATATCCACAAAATCACGCAATGAATGTGAATATCTACTCCACATGAACGATCTTCCATCGTACTTGGAGATGAACTGGAAATGAAAGCTGTATGAGGTGCTAAACACAGAGGTAAAAACCAATTGACGGGCATATTATTATTGTACTGGCAGGCAGCAAAATTATGATCCGATGCAGGAGCCATTGTACGGATCCAGGAATGAAATAATAAATCATAGTATACCTGTATTGGTTCTGTGAAAGCGCCCAAATGTTTCACGTGAAACATTTGGGCGCATAATTTTTGTGAAGAAGCGCGATAATTGATCATTAGGACGACCTTAATCATAATGATAAGATTCCTGGTATTCTGTCATCAGCATAAGTACATGCTTTAGCTAAGTCATTTGCTAAAACATGGAAGAAAATGTTTCACGTGAAACATTTTTTCTTAAAGTTTGATACAATACCTTAAAACTGATAAAAAAAGCTTGAATTTAATTGAATACTAATCCAGTAAATCCAGATCGATTGGTAGATTAAGAAGCCCCGGGGAGCGAGGATGTTTCACGTGAAACATTCATTCGGCCATACTGTGAATAGTATTTAAAGAGTGGAAGAACAGGTAATATCACAGCTGGGCTAATTTAGCCCAAAGCATGAATGGAACTGTTGGAAATTCTTTTCGATTTATCGGGATAGATGCATAAATAACTTGGTATTTATGGTAAAATTAGTAGAGCAAAGGTCCAAATGTTTCACGTGAAACATGTTATGAGCACAAAATTTTAGCCCAAATTTCCGAATTGATCAAACTGATTATGAAGATCGAATCAATGTTCGAGAGTGGGATAATGATTTATCAACTGCTTCGAAGGAATATTGACAAAATAATCAACTGATTCAGTGGATAAATAGGATATGCCTAAAAAACAGATTCAAAATTTACTTGATTTGGAAATAAAAAAATGGACTTGTACGACATTTGTAAAGTTCGCTGAAATGCTTTTCACAGCCACTCAGACGGACGGCTTTTGGTTATAATAAATTAAAGTAAGGGAGAATGCCATTTGAAAGTAATCAGTATATTCAACCAGAAGGGCGGCGTTGGCAAAACCACTACCAACATCAATCTGGCCGCGGGTCTGGCGTTGAAGAAGAAAAAGGTACTGACCATCGACATGGATCCGCAGGGAAACACAACATCCGGACTAGGCATCGATAAGCGGGAACAAACCCTCTCTACTTATGATCTGCTGCTGGGAGATATCCCGGTCAGTGACCTGATTCAGCCTGTTGAAACTGTCCCGGGGCTCTATATAATTCCTGCCAGCATGCACCTGGCTGGAGCGGATATTGAGCTTTCGCAAATCAAAGACCGGGAAAAAGTTCTGGCTGAGCGTTTAAAGGAAATTGAGACTCGTCAGTTTGATTATATTATTTTGGATTGCCCACCCTCACTGGGACTGCTCAGCATTAATGCGCTGACGGCATCCGACTCTGTGATTATTCCCATGCAAAGTGAATTTTATGCTTTGGAGGGAATCAGTCATCTGCTTGATACCATTCAAAGGGTCAATAAAGGCTTAAATAAAGACCTGGCAATCGAAGGAGTTCTCCTTACGATGTACGACCCACGCAAAAATCTTCATCTGGAAGTAGCTAAAGAATTGAAAAAACATTTCGGTGCGCTCGTATACCGCTGTACGATTCCTCAGAATGTCCGTCTGGCAGAGGCACCCAGTTTTGGGTTGCCCATCTATCAGTTCGATGCCCGCTGCAAAGGGGCAGAAGCCTTTGAGGATCTGGTAAAAGAGTTCCTGAAAAAGAACAAGGAGAAATAATGAGCAAAAAATTCGGTCTGGGAAAAGGACTGGATTCCTTATTGCCAACGGAAGACCCGGCGAAAAAGACAGAACCCGCCGTAAAGCCTTCGGATAAAGTAAGCATCAATCAACTGAAACCCAATAAGGAACAGCCAAGAAAACATTTTGATGAGACAAGGCTGCTTGAACTGACCGAGTCCATCAAAGAACACGGAGTCATTCAGCCGATCCTGGTTACCAGGGATAAGGCCGGAAGCGATTATATCATTGTAGCGGGAGAACGCAGATGGAGAGCGGCGAAAAAGGCCGGCCTCAAGGAAGTTCCGGTCGTAGAAATGGATCTGACCAATCAGGAACTGATGGAAGTATCTCTCATTGAAAACATTCAGCGTCAGGATCTCAATCCGATTGAAGAAGCCGGCGCGTTTAAGAAACTAATGGATGATTTCAAAATGACGCAGGAAGCGATCAGTCAGCGGGTGGGAAAGTCGCGAGCAGCGATTTCCAACACCATCCGACTTCTTCAGCTGGATTCCAGAGTGCTGGATTATCTGGCCGACGGCGTTATTTTTGAAGGACATGGCCGGGCGTTGCTCGGGGTCGATGATCCGGATCTGCAGTACAAGATCTGTCAGAAGATCATTGACGAAGGCATGTCAGTCCGGGATGCCGAAAATTACATAAAGAATTATGACAAAATGAAAGACCTTCGATCCAGAGAACGGAAAAAGGATATTTTCCTGGCGGATCTGGAGAAGCAAATCGGCGGTTATTTCGGCACGAAAGTGACATTTCGGCAGAAAACCAAAAACAGGGGCAAGATCGAAATCGAGTACTACAACCAGGAAGACCTGGAGCGAATTCCCGACTTACTGAAGGCAGAGG
>JABNAD010001171.1_pt1 | contig 10625 bp, 7 predicted proteins | sample 7240381 | NCBI WGS metagenome assembly JABNAD01 (sample SAMN11332834, study PRJNA596920) | anaerobic digester metagenome | biome: digested sludge; isolation source: digested sewage sludge-derived enrichment culture grown on H2/CO2 | place: Germany: Goettingen | reverse complement strand
GTCAATGAGGTGACCGCGTTCCGGGATGTCATTGCCTTCTTCATCCAACGGGGTGAAAGGTCCGATATAATGCTCCGCCTTTTGAGTCAGGGTTTCTTCCTGGTCAAGGTCCAGTTCCAGGGCTGGCTCCACCTGATAGGCCGGTTCATTTTCAACCCAGAAGGAAAAATCATCGGCTTCCGATGCCTCGGGCAATGGAGCCTGATCCGTCGGGTAGACGGGGGTGAGTTCCACCGCTTTGGCAAATGGGTTTTTCGACAGCGCAGTCCGGTAATTATGCACTCGCAGATAATCCAGATAGACCGCTGTGGTAATTTTGGCGCCGTAGACCGGATCCTGTGCGTTGACTTCGAAGTGGTAGAAATCATTGAGGTCTTCAATGCCAAAGTCGGTCAGTTTCGGGTATAGGTTGCGGGCCAGCGTTTCAGTATCGATGGCATCCGTCAGCAGGATGGAATTGGAATGTTCCCTCAGCCAGGCGTTGGCGTAGCTTTTATCGTGGATGATCAGCGGGAAGTCCCGGGTATAGGTCTTGAGATATTTCAGCGCGTCTTCCAGTTCCAGATCGATGGCCTTGCTTTTCTTTCCCGGGCTTTTTAGCGGCAGGTACAGGCTGTCGGTGAGATAACCGCCTTCATAGCGGACGGCCTGGATGGAGTAAACCCTGGACTTGTAAGGATCCTCGTCATCTCCGTCAAAATACAGTGCGATGAACCGAGGGAACAGGGGAGCCGTCAGCTGGGGTTCCCGCAGCTTGGACCTGGGGTTGAACAAAGGTTTTTCCATCAGCATGGCCCGGTAGCTGGTCCGTTCCTTATTCAAAAGGATCTTGAGGAGATCAAAAAACAGGATGATCCCAGTCGACACCAGAAGAAACCGGATGCCGGCCGCGCTCAGATGGGATGATTCACCCCCTCCGGCGATAAACAGGATCAGAAGGGCACAGCCCAGTGCAATAAAGCTGAAGAAATAGGAGCGGGTCAGTAGTTTACTAATCATGGATGAAAGCCTCCCGATGGTAATATGGCAAAAAAAGATTCAGGAACTCCTTCGCGGTCGAGGCCGGCAGCATGTGTTTTTTTCCTGTCCGGTCACCGAATCAAGCGGAGCATAATCCATCGTTTTATTGTACAATGGGGTATGGGATCTCTGGATCCTGAATGAAGTCATTGCAATTATTATACACAGAAACAAAAACCCTGGGTGAAAGATATGAAAAAAAGTAACAATACAACCGAGCGCAGACTGTTTAACCGCTATACCGCTCTGTTTCTGATCATGCTGGCGGTTATGGGGCTCATCGGCCGAACGCTGTTCGGACTTCAGATTGTCAGCGGCGAAGAATTTCAGAATAAGGCAGATGCCTATTCGGTGAAAGATATCAGTGAACCGGCGCCGCGCGGAGAAATCCTGGACCGCAACGGCGAAGTGCTGGCGACCAATCTCTCGTCCTATGACCTGATTTATAATGAAACCCGAGAATCGGCTGCTCAATTCTACAGCGTGATGGGAGAATTCTTCCGCCTCCTGGATCGAACCGGTGAGGAACTCTATGACACGTTTGAACTGAAGGCCGAACCGGCCTTCGCCTTCGATTTTAAGACCAGCAGTCCCAGTGCCTCCCAGGCCCGTGAACTTCGCTTTAAGAAAGACCGCAACATGGATTCCTGGATCCTCAAATCCGGTTACGGCAAGATGATCGGGAAAACGCAGATCAAGGATCTGAGCAATGAAGAAAGCGAGGAGCTCAATAAAATGCTGCTGGCGGTGACACCGGAGGAGACCTTCCAATATCTGGTGCGCTATCATGGCCTTTATAAAATCCTGGGACTGAGCAAAACCGAAGAAGCTGCCCTGCTTAAGCTGACGGATCGGGAAGTGACCGAGACCGTACTAAAAAAACTGTCTGTACCGGAACTGCGCCGCTACATGGTGATTCGGGATCAGGTGCGGATGAAAGTCTATCAGTCCAACAAGTCCGTACCGCTGGTCAAGACCATGACCAAGCAGAACGCCTTTGTCTTCATGCAGAAAGCCAATCTGCTGGCCGGCATTGATGTGCAGCTCAGCCCCACCCGGATCTATCCCTATGGAACGCTGGGGGCTCATGTGCTGGGTTATTTGTCCAACATCAGCGAATACAATAAGGATAAATACGAATCCATGGGCTATGACCTGAATCAGGACATGATCGGGGTTTACGGCATTGAAGAAGCCTTTGAGCAGGAACTGCGCGGAAACAAATCCGTCACCACCGTCAAGGTCGACAAACAGGGACGAACGGTCAGCGAGCTGTTCAAGCTGGAGGGCTATCCCGGATCCAGCGTCCAGCTGACCCTGGACAAGGATCTGCAGTATACAGCTCAGATGGCGCTGGATGCCACGCTGAAGAATCTGCGCACCAGCTTTGTGGATCATACCCAGGGCAAATCCAACAACGCCACCCGCGGCGCGGTGGTGGTCATTCAGGTGAAAACCGGCAAGGTACTGGCCATGGCCTCGAATCCGGATTTTGATCCCAATGTGTTCATCGCTCCGGGCGCGCTGACTCCTGAACTGTATTCGACCTACTTTAATCCAGATCTGGAGGCTTTCGGCACAAACCTGATCCAGAACTTGCCCATTCCGGGCAAGACCCTGGATGACATCTTCCCTAAAAATAAGGAAGGGGTTCGCCAGGATTATTATGACAACTATCCCAAGCCATTCCTGAATTACGCCACCCAGGGCCTGTCCCCGGTGGGATCCATCTTTAAGCCCTTTACCTCACTCGCCGCCCTGCAGCACGGCGTGGTCGACAAGAACACGATCATCGACGACACCGGCGTATACGAACGGCCGGAGTTGAAAGGCTATCGCCCAACCAACAACAACAGCATGCCCTACGGTCTGCTGGATCTGACCGAGGCGCTGAAGCTGTCTTCCAACGTCTTCTTCCTGGAAATGGGCTGGCGAATGCATCAGAAGTCTGGTCCCAACGCCATCGCCGAAACCGTCTGGAAACTGGGACTGGGCCATGATCCCACCGAAGGGGTTCATTCAACGACCGGCATTGAGATTAACGAGAATGTATACGGCAACATCTTCAACTTTGAGTCCCGCAAGCAGATTATCGGGCGAGCCGCCTATGGTGATCTGGTCAATGTCCTGAAAAAGGGAATTGCCCGGGACGGCAAGCGGTTTAAGCCGCTGGACGTGTCGCTCAAGGATACAGATTCCGAGAAAATGCGGGAACTGAAACTCGAGATGGACCGGGGCCTGCGGGAATACTGGAGCAAGGCTCAGTTCAACGATCCCCGGACTGTTGATGAGAAATTCGATGAAATCCGGCAGATTCTTGACTATAACCTCAACTACATCATATCGCTCCTGCCCGCCGAAGAGCAGGAAGGCATGGCCGACTCGACCTACCTGGCGGATCAGGTTGCCAGTGTCCTGGTGTATGACCGCGGCCGCGAACTGACCACCCCGGTCAATATCATGAATGCCAGCATCGGTCAGGGCGACGCGGAACTGACACTGCTCCAGATCGCCAATGCCATAGCCACTCTGGCCAATGGCGGAACCCGCTACCGGACTTCTCTGGTTGACCGGATTCTTGATCCGGAAGGCAATCTGGTCAAGGTTGTGGAGCCGGAAGTCCTGGAAGAGGTCAAGATCAAGGATGAACACCTGAAACTGATCTATGAAGGCATGCACAAGGTCAATACCGTCGAGGGCGGAACGGCCTACCGCTACATGAAAGACTTCCCGATCGAGACCGCCGGAAAAACCGGTACGGCTCAGTATCGCGAAAACAATATGGCCAACTATGTCGGCCGTCACCAGTACGGAACCTACATTACGTTCGCGCCCCTGGAGGATCCGGAGATCGCCATCGCCGTCATCGGGTATGACGCCATCCACGGTTCCTTCATGATCCCGGTCGCCCGGGCCATCTACGAAGAATATTTCGAGGAACGGATCCAGAAGGAAGCTCCGGATTATGTCCGAAGTTTTGACTACCAGCTCAAGCCGGTCATGAAAGTGGAACCGTCTTTGCTCAAGCTGGAGGAGCCGACGGAACTGACGACAACGCCCGTCATCGACTCCTACCTTCCGGGAGTGCCGGTTCCGGCTTACCTCAATCAGCCGGTCAACACCCGCCCGGACGGTACACCGCCGCGGATCAAAACGCCTCAGGGAGAGCAACCGGCAGAACCGGAAGCACCGGCGGATCCAACAGGTGATTAAATAAGGATAGGACCAAACGGAGAAGCAGTCAGATTGACTGCTTATTCCGGAACCTTAATTGAGAAATATTATCAATAGTCCAGTGCAAGGAGTTTGCCATGAACGAATCACGCATTGTCATTCTGGGGGCAGGCTATGCCGGAATCCGGCTGGCCCGGCGTCTGCTGGCGGAAAAGCAGTACGATCGGCTGACGCTGATTGACCAGAATGACCATCATACCCTCATCACCAACCTGCATGAAGTCGCCTCCGGTCGGGTGGAACCCCAAACCCTGGAGATCCCGCTGGATCATATCCTGGAGCATGCCCGGGTGGAACGAATCCGTGACCGGATCCGCTCCATCGACCTGGAGTCCAGGATCCTGACCGGGGAGAGCGGCAGTTATCCTTATGACCAGTTAATCATCGCCTCGGGAGCGGTCCCCTTTTTCTATGGAGTGCCGGGTGCGCAGGAACACAGCCTTACCCTGAACACTATGAAGGATGCCTTGTCGATCCGGCAGTGGCTGAGGCAAAATCCCGACGGCCGGATCGTACTGTGCGGAGCGGGTTTGACGGGAGTCGAGCTGGCAGCAGATCTGAAGGCCATGGCGCCGAATCTTGCCGTGACGCTGGTGGAAGCCAGAGACAACATCCTGCCGGATCTGCCCCTCCCGGTTCAGGAAAAAGTGAGGCGCAAGCTGGAACGGCGGGGAATCCGCCTGATGACGGCTGCGCGGGTCACGGAAGTTTGCGAATCCGGCGTTCGGCTGGAAGGGTGTCCTGAAGCCGAGCTCCAGGCGGACCTGGTCGTATGGACCAGCGGAAATCGGGCCGCATTTCGTCTGGATGCGCCCCAGGGGGAGGCAGCTGAACCGATTTTGGATGACGCGCTGCGCCTGCGTAGCCATCCGGAAGTCTGTGCAGTGGGGGATGGCGGCGATCCAGACTGGGCCTGCGTGGAAAACGGACTGCAGTCCGCGGATCTGGTAGCTAAAAATCTGCTGACCGGGGAGGGTGACATTCACTCCTATCAGCCCAGCCGGCGCGGACTGATGATTTCACTGGGACCCTCTGATGGGGTGACAACGACCCGAATCCCCTTGTCGGGGTGGCCGGCGGTCGTACTGAAGTTCCTGGTGGATCTGTATTATGTGTTTTCCGTCGGCGGCCTGGGTTCGGCTGCCAATTATTTTACCGGGCACCTGGTTCGTCCAGCGCATGGCCGGACTCTGACCGGACGCCTCCTCTCCAGCCGGGGACAGCGCTTCTGGCTGCTGCCGCTCCGCCTGTACCTGGGCGGTCTGTGGTTTCTGGAAGCCTGGAAAAAAGTCATTGGACCAGCTCAGTTTGCCAAAGCTGTCTCGGCTCGTGATTACCTCACCGTGGGCAGCGATTCGTGGCTTCGTCCCGGAAACCTGCAGGTGCCCTTTGCCTGGCTGCGGGATGTCGATGCCGTCAGCAGTGCCACCATGGCAGGTACAAACGGTCCGGTGCTGGAAGAGCTTCCCGTCTGGTATGAAGCACTGATGCGCACCATTATGCCCACGCCCGCTCTGGGAGCCTTCTTCCAAAGTCTGCTGGTATGGGCGGAATTTGCCGTTGGCGTGGGACTGATTCTGGGTCTTGCGGTCTTTCTCTCTGCTCTTCTGTCCTTCGCTCTGACGGTCAACTTTTTCCTCTCCGGCGTCGCCGGCTGGCAGCTGCTCTGGATTCTGCCGGCTTCACTGGCTCTGCTGGGCGGTGCCGGCAGGATCATGGGGCTGGATGCCTGGCTCATCCCCTGGATCCATCGGCAGCTGAAGATTGATTCCCTGTAATTCAGCGCAAGGGCAGAAATCTGAACCCCGCCAGCCGAGTGATGGATCCGGCCGGCCTTGATTTCAAACTTCATGGATTCCCGAATTCGATCATTTCTGAATTTGTTGATCCAATGGCCAGATCGTCCTGAGGATGTTCCGGTGTTTCAGAACGTGCAAATTTTAAGCAATTTTTACCGGGAACTGGTATAATGTAGTATTAGAAACCAGAAAGGAATGAAATCAGTTGAAATACTTTAAAATAAAGCTTCTGGATATTGTCCTGATCGGGCTTTTGATCCTTGCTTCCTTTATCCCCAATGCCGTGTTTGCCTATCAGGCTATGAGCAGCCCGGCACAGAGCGATGCCATTTATGTGGTCATCAAGATCGACTCACAGGAAGTGGAGCGGATCCAGCTGGATGAAACCAAGGCGGCTTATGTCCATGAAATTGTCACCCCCAAGGGTGAAAAAAATACGATTCGAATCGACGGCGGCACAGTAACAATGATCACAGCCGATTGTCCGGATCAGATCTGTGTAACGGCATTCCCCCCTATCTCCAAGGATGGCGAGCAGATCATCTGCCTGCCCCATATGCTGGTGGTTGAGGTTGAAGGGGGAGACAAAGCAAAAGGAGATCTGAACGCATACTGATGAGAAACAATAAAAATGTCTACAAGATGGTGTATATCGCGCTCCTGGTCGCCCAGGCCATGGTCGTCTTCAAGCTGGAAGAGTTCATTCCGGTTCCATTCCCCGCCATACCGGGGGCCAAGCTGGGGCTGGCAAACATCTTTACCATGGTGGCGCTCTATACCCTTCGTCCGGGCGAGGCCTTCGGCGTCGTTGTCCTGCGCTCGGTTCTTTCGATGCTGATTTCCAACAATCCCGGAGCGTTCATTTACTCCTTTTCCGGGGCGATGCTGTCCTTTGTCGTGATGCTGCTGCTGAAAAACACCTTCGGGGACCGGCTTTCCCGGATCGGAGTCTCAGTCGGCGGGGCATTCAGCCACAATCTGGGGCAGCTGCTGGCCGCCGCGCTGATGGTGGCCGAGCCGCGGATTCTGATGTATCTGCCGGCTCTGACGATCATCGCCGTACCGACCGGTTTCTTTATTGGCATGACCGCTAACTTCATGCTGGAGCATATGGGAAAACTGGGCATTATGAGGGAGTTGAAACGCTGATGGGATTTTGGCAGGACCAGCCGAAACTGAACGAACGACTGAATCAGATCCAGGAAATTATGCAGGCTGAGGTCCCCCGTACCGGGCGGTTCTCAGCCGTTTTGACTCCATTGACGGCCCAGTCGGGAAAAATGCTGCGCCCGGCGCTGCTGGTTCTGTCCGCCGGATTCAGCACCAGTCCGTGGGAGGTCAATCACCTGGCGGCGGCGCTGGAATTCCTCCATCTGGCTTCATTGATTCACGACGACATCATTGATCATGGCCGGGAACGGCGGGGACAACCGACCGTGGTCCGTCAGCATGGAACAGCCATGGCCCTTTATGCCGGCGACTACCTGATTTTTCTGGCAGCACGGTGTCTGTACGGGCTGGAGGCAGACCGCCTGCCCCGGCTGCCGATGGACTTCATGGGACCGCTTCTGGAGGCGGAGGCAGAGCAGCTGGAGTCACGCTTCAGCATGGAGCAGACACCCGCTGGCTATCTGGCCCGAATTGAAGCCAAGACCGGGCTGCTGTTCTCCCTGGCCAGTTCGGCGGGATTTGCCGTCAGGCAGGAATCACCCCATGACATCGAACCGATGAAACGGGCCGGCCTGGATTTTGGAATTGCCTTTCAACTGCGGGATGATCTGGCGGATCTGTCGGATTCAGCTTATTCAGATCTGCGGGAAGGTAACTTTACGCTGCCGGTCATCTTTGCCCTGGAGGAAGATCCCGCTCTGAAGGTTGAACTGGCTGATTTGGGGCCAGGGATCCCTGATGAGGCTGCCTTCGACCGGATTGTCCGGCGCATCGAAGGTACTGGTGCCATCCGGCGCACCCAGGCCGTCATCCGCGACCATCTGAATCGATCAGCCGCTGTATTCCGCAGTCACCTGGGGGCTGAGGAATGGAGGAATTACGAATGGATGAATCAACAACTCTTCGGGGGATATTATGAAGATCAAAGCCTATGCGAAAATTAATCTGACCCTGGATGTCACGGGCAAGCGTGCCGATGGGTATCATCTGCTCCAAATGATCATGCAGACCATTGACCTGGCAGATGATGTTTCGGTGGAGCTCGCCGGCGAGGGCATCGCCCTGACCTGCAACCTGCCCTATGTCCCGGTCACTGAAAAAAACATCGCCTATCGGGCGGCGGTTCGTTTTCTGGAGGCGACGGGAATTCAGTCGGGTGTGCGCATCCATCTGGAAAAACGGATTCCGGTGGCTGCCGGGCTGGCCGGAGGGTCTACTGATGCGGGCGCTGTTCTGACGGCACTCAATGGACTGACGGGCCATCCCCTGACGCAGGAGAAGCTGCTGGAGCTGGGGCTCAGTCTGGGCGCGGATGTTCCCTTTACCATGACCGGCGGAACCGCTTTGTGCGAAGGAGTCGGTGAAATCATCACACCGCTGCCGGATTTTTGCAATCACTGGGTGTTGCTGGTGAAACCTCCCTTTGGGGTGTCCACCCGGCAGGTATTCACCGACTTCAGACTCGACCGGGTCCGGCGCCATCCGGCCACTCAGGCGGTGCAGGCAGCCATTGCCGCCGACGATCTGGCAGGAGTTGCCCGGCATTTGGGAAATGTGCTGGAAAATGTGACGCTGACTCGGCACCCGCTCCTGCGCAATCTGAAAACGGAGCTGATCCGGCGCGGAGCGTTGGGCAGCCTGATGTCGGGGTCTGGACCCACCGTGTTTGGATTGTTTGACAGCGAAGCAGCCGCCCGCGACGCCTATGTCTGGTTTCACGGGAAGTATCCGGAGACCTTCCTGGTTCAGACCCTGGGCCGACAAGCTGTCGCAAACGGTTAAGCCAGAGCAGAATAGGCTCCCCACCGATCCACCGGCAATGAAAGGTTAGCGGTGGATCGGCGGGGAGCCTTATTGCAGCCGGAAAGGAGTTTCCTGCCCATAGTGGTTGAACTGAAGGTTAATGCTTTTCCTGGGTTTCGTCCAGGAGCTGAGAGATTTCTTCATCGCTCAACTCATAGAAATCTTCATCCGAGACTTCTTTGGAGCGGCGCCGCAGGAATTCCATCAGGCGGGATGTCATTTTATTGGACTCCAGCCTGGTTTTCGCATCATCGAAAAGACCCTTTAATTTCTCATTAAAGCCTTCATCTTCCAGGGTATCGGCATTGGGAACAGCTGTTTTATTCTGACGGTGGAAGTCATCGACCATGAGTCGAAGCAGTCCATAAATTTTTTTCGTAGAATCCGGTTTGGCAAAAGCGCGGATCCGATCCGTCATATCTTCCAGCTTATGGGGATGGAAGAGCAGCGCTTCAATCTGGCCGGCACTGTCTTCTCCGTCACCCAGATCAATGGCCAGCTGGTTTTTCAGAAGAAAGTGCTTGTTCTGTTCCTCCTGCCCGCCGATGGCTTTAAAGATCGCCATGGGTGTTCCGGTGATGAGCGCTTCTGTGACGGTCAGGCCGCCGGGCTTTGTGACCAGAAGATCAGTGGCCTGAAGCAGGGCATCCATGAAATGGCAGAATTTTAAGACCGCGATATTCTTGTCGGACTTCAGTGAAATTTCCAGGGCTTCGTCATACAACTTCTGGTTATTGGCAGCTACCACAACGATATTGAACTGCCGGGGAATGGAATCCAGTTCCTTCAGGATGGTTTTGATATGGCCCAGAGCCAGTGATCCGCCCATCAGGGTTACCGTGGGCAGCTGTTCATCCAGGCCGATGCCGGACAGGGTCTGACTGCGGTCATACGGGTTCAGGAAAGTGGATCTGAACGGAATGCCGTAGGGAAAAACGGTGCGCCTGTCTCGTCCGGTCTTGGTGAGTTCCTCGACGACGGACTCGTGGGCTACCACATAGAAGTCGATGCCGGGATGTACCCACAGGGCGTGACTGCCGTAATCCGTGATGATGGCCAGGGCCGGCAGATTGAGGTGTCCTGATGTTTTGAGAGCGCTGAGCATCTGGGTGGTAAACGGGTGAGTCGAAATGATGACATCCGGCTGAGTTTCTACGATCAGGGGCAGCAGACGATCGGCCAGAAGTTCGTCAAATTTTTCAGCGAAGGCGGTTACGCTCTCATCTTTGCGGTTAAACACCGAGTAGAGCATGGAGAAGCCTTTCGGATAAATTTTCAATGAATTGAGATACGTTCCGATCACGACTTTGTCGAGGATCGGACTGATGTATTTGAGTGTATCAACTATTTTGATCCGGGAGTCCGGTTCGTTTTTCAGGATGTATTCGGATATCGCCTCTGCCGCCGCATTGTGCCCGTGGCCGGCAGAAATCGTGAGCATAAGTGTGTTCATGTGGATAACCCTCCGCTTTGTCTATTATATCACTTCATGGGACGGGATAGAACGGGGCAGAACAAAGCCCTTTTCCCAAGGGTTTTCAGATTTGCCGGGCGAGAGCTGCTCCGATCGGTGGGAGGACTGCTTCGTCTCAGGCAACC
>JABNAD010001170.1_pt1 | contig 10650 bp, 9 predicted proteins | sample 7240381 | NCBI WGS metagenome assembly JABNAD01 (sample SAMN11332834, study PRJNA596920) | anaerobic digester metagenome | biome: digested sludge; isolation source: digested sewage sludge-derived enrichment culture grown on H2/CO2 | place: Germany: Goettingen | reverse complement strand
TTTCCCTGGTTCAGGCGTCGCCGGAAACTGCGCGGACCGCGGCTGGTAATAATTTCGGAGCAATCGGTGTACGTGGGTAGTACATACTTCAACTGGGAAATGCTGGGCGCCAACCTGCATCGCGTAAGCACTGACCTGACGCAGGGGAAAGGGCTGATGCGCATTGAAATGCGCTATCCGGCGCGCACCGGCATTGAACATTACGTGATCAGGGTGCCGGTACCCGATGACAAATGGGACGAAGCCCATGAGGTAAGCAAAAAACTCGGCTTCTGATCAATGACAAACAGGAGATTTCAACCATTAACAAAAACAGGGTAATCCGGAAAGAAGCCGGATGCTGCTCAAAAAAAAGTAAATAAATAACCAACTAAAACAACTCTGATATGGCTTTTTGCGGAAATTGCGGAACCCGTTTGAAAGACGGCGCCGTTTTTTGTCATGAATGCGGTGCCCGGCAGGATGCCGGCGCAGCACCACCCGTCAGGCAAACCATGCAACCCCCTTCAGCACCGCCCCCGCCCGTGTATCAGGCCCCACCACCTCCGCCACCCGCCACGGCAGTAACAGGCGCGATAAAATTCAGCGTTGAAGAAAAACAGATGCTGAAAATGGTGAAGGTTGAGATGCAGAACACGATGTTCCGTTGCGAATCGGGCGCCATGTACTACATGCAGGGCAACCTTCAGATAGAATCAAAAATGCCCTCGGCCGGTGGGTTGTTGAAATCAATGGTCACAAAGGAAACCGCCTTCAAGCCAACCATCAGCGGAACCGGGACAGTTTATCTGGAACCAAGTTTCGGAGAATTTACCATCATGGATCTTAAAAATGAAACCTGGATCCTGGATAAAGGCGCATATTATGCTTCGGAAATGGGCATAGAAGTCGGCCTCTGGACCAACAAGGCCATCAGCGGCCTGTTTTCGGGTGAGGGATTTTTCCAGACGCAGGTTTCCGGAACGGGCAAAGTGATTGTGGTCTCCAACGGCCCGCTTGAAGAAATTAACCTGGTAAATGACCGGCTGGTGGTTGACGGTTCCTTCGCCGTTGCGCGCACGGCAGGTATTGAGTTTACCGTGAATAAAGCGACCAAGGGCCTCTTTTCATCCTGGACCTCGGGCGAGGGTATCGTCAATACCTTTACCGGCACCGGCAAGGTGCTGATTGCCCCGGCTGCAAACCGTCATGTTACCATGATGAACTACCTGGGATCGATTTACCGCAGGGTAATCGCGATCAAAAATTCATAATTTTCCGGTTTAACCCGGCAATAATCTGACCGGCATAAACCTGATTAATCTTTCCGGAAGGTGATTTTCCATAAACCGCGAAAATCACCTTCTTTATAACCTGTTGCCAGGTCGTCGGGATATTTCTGTCTGATAACTTCAAGCGTTCCGGGCAGGATGTTTGTTCCCTCCATGCCATGGCAGTTAAGACAGGTCGGCATCGCCACCCTGATGGGTTTGTAATAGACAAGGATACTGTCTTCGTTAAAGATCAAAGGTGATGCAGCGTTTAAAGAGCCCAGTTTTTTAAGCAGGGCCGCTTCTTTTTCGCCGGGCTTGTTGGCGGGATTCCGGTACTTGTCAGATATCCTCTGAATCCTGCAGTTGTATTTCAGGGCAAGTGAATCGGAAAGCGCCATGGCCCTTTCGTTGCAGAATGCGACGGCATGCCCTGCCCCACCGGCTTTAGTGGCAAGCATCACGTTTGACAGTAAGACCTGTTGAACGGCAACCGTGATTGAATCGCCAAGCCGCATAAAAGCAGTGGTATCAAATCCCCTGCCGTCAGCATCACCGGGCTGGTTTATGCGATTACACGTAATAAAAACAAACTGCATCAGCAACAGAAAGCCGGTAAGAAGTTTCTTCATAAGGTTCTAATATGTTCGATGATTACCATAACTTGCCCTCCGTTTTCCGGAATAGAAAAAGAGCAGGTAGAGCACAAAAAAGGAAAACAGATTCACGACCAGCACTGCCATAAACCCGCTTCCGTAGATAAACAGTACAGACAGGAAAAGAAACGCAGTATTTACCATGGCAGCCCTGAATATCGCTTTCGACCGGATCAGTTCAAATTCTTCCTGTTCATTTTTTTCCTTCGAAAAGGCAATCAGGGCCAGACCGGCCAATAAAGTCAGCAGGGTCAACTCATCGGAAAAGTTCGTCCGGAAAACCACGAACATTTTGGTTTCCAGGAAGGCCGAGTAAACGGCAAAAACCGGGATTTTCAACCTGAAATCAAACCAGCTGAACAGCACAGCCAGCAAAACGCCAGCGGAAGTCAGGATAATACCAGGCAACTTCCACCGATATGACAATAGAGGATTGTTCATTGACAATGAATCAACTATAAATGTGAAAATATTATACTATCCCGCTTAAAATCAGTTTTCAGCACTGGAATAAACCGGAAATGTCACGCTGGTTTCATCGTCAAAGTCCACCTTAACTCCGACCATTCCAAACTTATGGTTCGCGATATAAGTGATCTTTTGAATTCCGCCGCTTTTCATATCAATCGGGGTGGTTTCAACCTGAATGGTTTTGATCAGGAAAAACCCATACGGATAGTCATCAACGCCGGTTTTGCTGACCACCTTCCTTTCTTTTCCGGTATTGCCAATCGGGTAGGTGTCGCCAACCTTTGAGTCGTACTTCACCAATACACCGGCACCCGGGCCTGTAAGACACTTGATCCCCTCGGTAGTCTGCTGCATCTTCAGGTTGGTGATGGTAACATCATCGCCGTTGATGGTAACGCCGGGGAAACCCGAAACCATGTTTTTGATAAAAGTGTTGGTGACTTTGGCCGAGGCGGTATAGGTTGAAACACCATCCTTTAGTTCGGTAACTACCGCTGAAAAGTCGCTTACTCCCGCTATTTCGGCGGAACTGGATGAAACGATAACGCCAACCTCGCCCATGGGTGACTGGTCGCCCTTGAGTTCATTCGCATCTTCTTTGTCGAGGATTTTCTCACAGGAAATCATTATTATTCCAAGGGAGATCAGGATGCTGATAAAAAATATTTGTTTCATACTTAAAATAATTAGGTTTAACATTAAGGTTTAAATGGGTTTCACTTGAATTAACGATAAATTGAAATTGATATGGCCGATTGCTGGTTCAGCGGGCTTACCGGAACCGAGGACCCCACCACCTGTGTATTCCAGCCCGTCTGGATCAGATTGCGGGTCTGGCTGCGGTTCTCAATATTTACTTCTTTAAGCTTCATCATGGTTACATGTGCCGACATATCGATGCCGGTGTGTTTGAAATCTTCATAGGGCCTGAGTTGGTAAATCAGGTTGTTATCATCCCCGATTCCCTGGTTGATGCGGGGAATGTTTTTAACCACAATTTCCCATTCCTGCTCACGGCATCCCAAACTTCCTCTTCCTTTATACCGTAGTTCAATCAGCTCATCCTCAGTAGCCTTTCCTGAAACCTCAACATAATAATTCCCTGTTTTCTGATACCCCTTAAATGATCCGGGTATCGAAGAAATGCTTATATTGTATGATTCCAGGTCGAGCCATGATCTCTCATCTATGACATAATTACCACAGTTAAAGGTTCCGTCAAACTGACTTTCAACATAGATCAGTATTCTCGAAATCATGGGGCCGGTAGAGACTGGTTTCTCAGGTTCAACAGGTTTTTCAGTAACCTTATGACGAATATCCGGTGACTGAACCCTGATACCGCCGAAGTCGATATACGCAGTGATGCTGCCTTCCCGGACAATGGATGGATCGAAACTGCAGCCGAATTTTCCTTTTCTTGCAACTGCGTCAATCTCCTGAAGTATCTTTTCATTTTTATCCTTTACCTGAACCTTAACAGGGCCTTCGTAGAATATTTCATCGGTATATTCCTGGTCCTTAATATGTTTCACTACACCCGATATCCGGGAACCGGCAACGGGATCCAGCTGAACCCTGATTTTGGGGATATACAGCTCTATCACCCTCGATCCGGCTTCCACGATGTTAGGGAAAAGCGCTTTTGCCTGAGATATCACACATTCAACGTCGACATAGGGCTCGCACAATGCCGGAACAACCTCCGCAAAATAATACCGGTCGGTGCACTGCCGCACGCCGGATGGAGAAACGTAGGCATAATCAGCACTTTCGTAAGTCAGGTGCTGCAGCATGGGAGAGGAATACGGGGCCGAAGGATGGGTGAGCTGGCTGATGCGTTTCCCAAACCGGTCGGTTCCGGAAATGGTTTCGTTGGTGATAAAATTCTTGTTGGTAAACACGGCCATTTCGTGGGCAATCTTCTCCGCCTTCTTCAGGCCGGTGATTGACGAAATAAAACCCGGATCGGGTGATCCGGCTGCAAAACTCGCAAACAACGATGGGTCTGAGTCGCGGATCATGTCCACAAGTTCCTCATAAGGGTCGGGATTCCCAAGCCAGGTGTTGTTGTTCCACAGCGGGGAAGGATGCGCATCGTTGCGTACATGCGAAGGGCAGCCATTGTCGGCAATCATGTGCAGCGTTTCACCCAATGAACGCCAGGCTTTGGCCATAAACTAATCGCGTTTCTCCTTGTTTTTCTCAACCAGTGCCATGTTGATCCACCGCTTGCCCCGCTCCCAGGTGTACTGGTGCGACTGGGCATCGAGTGAGAAATCGCCGGGTTTGCCGATGGCCCATTCAACCCCGTCGACGTGCGGGTTGGTCAGAATGTATTTCTGCAACGACCCCATGATTTTTGCATTCGCGATGTCGGTGAGGTAGCGGTTGCCGGGAGGCTGGGTTGGATCGTAGAAATGCCGAAGCGAAGCCGGGACTTCGGGAACATCGGCCGAAAAACCACCCCGAACAATCCAGTCTCCCGGTGTTTTTGAAGCGCTGCCTTCTTCCGAATAGTTGTATCCCCAGCCTGCGGCGGCAACATCCGTTGCACTGAAAAGCCCGTCTTTGGTGATGTCAATTCCTTTAAGAACCACCCCTTTGTCGAAGAAAAATGTATAATGCACAAAATCCTTCTGTGAGAACTGACCTTTATTGTTGCGGCTCAGAAATTTGTCAAGCATCATCCTGTTCAGGTCGGGATGTACTTTCTTGTTGCCGTATCCGGCAAACAGCAGTATAACAACCAATCCGGCATAAAACAGTACCAACGTCCGGTATTCTTTTATCTGTTTCATGTTCTGCTGTTTTAAAACCTCATTAGTTTCCAGGTACCGTCTTCACCGAGGCAAAAATCCACCGTAAATTTTCCCCGTGAACATTCAAATTCATAAATTGCATAGAGTTCGTTGGCGCAGAGAACTTTTCTGTTTCTGAAATCTTCGCCGAATGTCTTCATGTGCGGTTGAAGCGCTGTAAAATGAGCCCTTTGCCGTTCGAGGGTTGTAGGGGCAAGTATGCGTGCGAGGCCGGCTGTATCGGATTGCAGAAACACCTGCTCAGTAGTTTCAGCAACATCTTCGATCGTTGTAACTGCATACTCAGTAAGCGTGTCGGTCAGGGATTCCGTTGCAGAAACAGGTTCAGGCAACATGGCTGCTTCATCCGGCTGCTTTTCAAAAGTACCCAGGAAGTAGAATACAGCAACAATAGCCGGGACCATAAAAAGAAAGGTGATCAGCACACGCGCCCATTTCCGCTTTCTCTTTGCAGGCATAGGTTGCTGAACAATGGTTGAAGCGGCCGGCCTGTTATTCTCCGCCACAGGTATCGTGGAGTGAAGGGCTGCACCACAGTTTTTACAGAAATGAATTCCTGCCGAAACCATGTTTCTGCAGGAAGGGCACCAAAGAAACTCCGTTTCTTGTGTTTTCAATTCGGGTTCATTTGTTGTCCGGATTGCCTGCCCGCATTTACCGCAAAACTTTGCGTTTGGCTTTAATGTACTTCCACATTTTATGCAATGACTCATAAATGAAAATATTTCAGGTCAATCTTCCATTACAAATGATAGCCACATTTACCACAGAATTTGGCTCCCGGTTTCAACTGATTACCACATTTGGGGCAGAATTTGGGTGTTGACGCGGGTTTCAGGCCTGCTTCACCTTCGGGCATTGTGGCAACGGGTGGAGATGCTGCCGGCATGACCGGGGCAGCAGGGGTAGTTGCATTCACCGGACCGGAAACCGGCTGTCTCTTTCTCCGGCGCCTGCGGATCAACAGCAGCAACACCAAAAGCAGCAACAAAAATCCTGCTGCAATCAACAGGTAAGTCATCCGCTTGTCTGTCCCTATCTTCAGGGGAACAGCTGAAGGTTTTTCCTCAAAAGTATTGACCCTGGGGTTCACCTCCATGGATTTCAGCACAGCTGCGGCCTCTCCGGAGGAAGCAATCATTTCGGCCGAGGTCGCCACCACCTTTCCAGAAACCTCCTCCCAGCGGTTTTTGAGGAACGGATCATCCGGGGTTTGAAGAACTCCCGGTGCAAGGATAATCAGTGACTCAAGTCCCGACCGGTACGCCCCTGCCGAACTGAATAAGCGCGCTGCCTTTTCGGGAGACTCCACTGTTAGCCAGTGAAGCTTCAGCTCATGCTGCTCAAACCAGCGGTTGAATTCAGGATAACCTTGTAACATCTGGTTTAATGCCTGAACAGGTAAGGAACCATTGCTGAGTTTGAGTTGTTTGTCATTCAAAGCCGGAACGCCTTTCAACAGCAGGGACTCCTGACCGTTGCCGGCCATCGCGGCAGGAAACAGCGGCCAGGGAGAACCGGTGTTTTGGGTAACTGGATTTATCAAACCCTGCTCAATACATTTGTTAGCGTAAATAAGCACAGCATCAGTTTCAGCCCACAAATTGCGGAAACTGCAGAATTCAAGGGCTACACTTGAGGCATGATATGCGGCATTCAACACATTTTTTGCATTGTCAACATACTCCAGGTGTTTTTGGATATTCGCAAAATTGAGTGTTTTAATATCATAAATAATTACAGCACTCTTGGCTACCAGATCAGCGCCAAGGTCCGTAAAAGCCTTAAAGTCATCAAGGTTTAGCCTCCAGGCTGCCACATCCGTGTATTGCTGGCGGATATCGGTGGAACGGTCGCGCAGGGCAGGCTGCAACTGCCCGTAAACGGCATGTACTTTTGCCGGATCCTGGTTCAAAAGCTTCAGTACTTCCGATGTCTGTCCGGCGTAAAACTTTGCCACCAGCTTATCGGCAATCATATCGGGGAACGGAAGGTAATAAACAACTGCATCCACGACCGCATCCAGCATCTGTTTCTGTTTTTCGGTGAGCGCATAATTGGCGGCATGGCCCAGCAATTTGTAATATTCATCCGTCGGCAGATTCTTTACCTGGGCAATAACCTCCATTAAAAAATTCTGGGCAATATTGCGTTTGGCGGCATCCTCACTCATTCCGAGCAGTTGCTGGTTAACATAGCCTGTGGCCTGCACGCCGGCATCCGACAACTGTTTGCCGGTTTCGGTATTTCCCAGCCAGTTGCCGACCTTCTCGTTGAGCTTGAACTTCTCCGCGGCGTAAAACATCAGGAACTTCAGCGCTTCATAACTTTGCTGACCGAACACCTTGGCGCAGTCACGCACATACCTCGCGGATCCTTTGATATTGGTCATCAGCATACCGATCACATGCAGTTTTTCCTCAATGTACATGGCATCCTGGTGACCTCCGGAACAGAGGCTATTTTCCATTTCAAGCAACTTCGTCAGGACATTTGCCTTAAAATCCATCGCCTTGAGGGTGGTTACCACCGAGGGTTCCCCCGCATTTTGCGCATCTACAACAGCGGCATCCCCGCCTGCCAGCAGATCCAGGGCTTCCGTAAGCGCGCCCTTCCTTCGGCCGGTAAGGTCAGCGATTTTCGCTTCCAATGGTTCTATCTGCATTGTCCGGTCATAATCTCCTGTAAACAGCCTTCTTTTCCCTTCAAAATCCCTGACCACCAGCTTAAACTTTCCCGATGGCTCCGTAATGGCCGAAAATCCTCCCTTTTCATTCTCGAGCATCTGAATAAACATAGCCCGGTCTTTCTTAAAATACAAATCATATAATTTCTGGAATTCCGCCTTATCAAACTTCCGGCTGGCCAGAAAAACCATGGCATCGTTAACCGGTGTCTTCTTGTTCGGAACAGTCATGTAGCTTTCAGGAAGCAAGGCATAAATACTGCTCTCCAGATTGTAGTATTCAAGCTGGGGCAGCAGGACTTTATAGGGCAAAATTTCCATTCCGGGTTTGAGGATATAGATATCCTGCTCCATCGTTTTATACACCGAGAGATAGGCCTGGGTGGTTTCGGTTTTTTCGCTGAGCGAGGGATAGCTGGCCTTCAGCAGAAACAGGTCGTAATTATCGATCAGCCCGCCGGTGTTTTCGCCCCTTTTTTCATCAGTCGCTTTTATGATGGGCGCTTCAAGCACAAGTAATGCATTCCCCCGGGCGTTTGTTACCGTTTCCTTCGAGATAACCTTCAATCCGGCAGGTACAGACCAGGAGATGGTTTTCCCCTCAACAGGCCTTCCGTTTTCATCTTCGAAATGAAATACGGCCTTCGTCCTGCTGCGTCCGTCGCCTACAATTTTATTCTGGCTGAATACAATGCCTGTCTTTTCTGTTTTTATTTCTTCTTCTTTGGTTCCGGCAAACTCGCTGCTTTTTTTCTGACCGGCATATTCAAATAAAATGGGTGGTATGTAAACAAAAACACCGTGGTTGGGCATAGGCATATATGCCGAGGGCATTCCCATGTCGCGTATGCTGTAATTCTCCACATATTTTTGCTCAGATGCGGGCAGGCCGATAAAGGCCTTTTTGAAGCCGGTCATTCCGGCCATCTTACCCATGGCATCATTGAATTCGGTGAAATCCTCATTGCTGAACAATATCCCGTTTGCATCTCCCGAGGCAGATGCCTCCCCGAAAGTACCCTCTCCGCCGCGGGTGATATCCAGAAACCAGCTTGATTGCCCCGTAATATCCTTTCCGTAATAGACCCCGGGAACAATGTTTCCGTTCCGGCCGTCGGTGGCCTTAGTAATTTCAATTTTCGCTTTTCCCTTAACGCCGTTCAGCTCACACACGACATACACAAAATTGTCGCCTTCCTTTTTAGGGATCAGGGTGATCGGGTTCAGTCCTTCGCGGAATGTTTCAAGGGCTATGTCAGTGGCCAGCCGCTGATTGGCAGCATAATCCGTTGATCCGGTAGCACGGGCCATAAATTTCTGCATGAACCGGAACATGAAATAAACCATTCGCTGCGATGATTTCACCGGCGTGCCGAACATGGGGCTGGTAAATTTTACCAATGCCACGCCCGATTGCATGTTAACCTCGGTTTCATCGGGAAAACCGGAACTGACGCCGATTTTTACCTTTCCGCTCATGCCGGTAATTACTTCCCCCTCGCCGTTACGGGCCGAAATCACCAGGGTGGTAAAATCCTCACCGTCGCCGGCAAGTTGGGGTTTCCCTGGCTCCACCAGCAACCTGAACGATTCCTGCGGAAATCCTGTGAGGGCCACCAATAATATTAATCCTGCGATTATTGTCCGTTTCATAGTCTATTCATTTTCAAAATATCCGGGAATGGTATTGTACTCTTTTTCAACCGGAGACTTTTTCGGAATACTCTTGTACCAGTAATAACCGAATAAGCCGGCAATGGCAACGACAATAACGAGTATTACAATCAGGCAACCGGAACAACATCCCCTTTTTTTCTTCTTTTGTTGCGGGGGATAAGGTGATTCAGCAGGAATTTCACTCATAGAAATGCGTTTAGCGTACGGTAATATATTTAATAATCGGTGTAATTATCAGATATTAAAGGTCTTCTGATCAAAAAAGAGGCGGCAGCGCAGAACCATTGGTAAGTCAGGTGAAAGGTAACGCAAAAACCCTTTCTTGTCAACACTTTTTAGCCTTTTACAAGCAAAAATATGTTTAAACGGACCGGAGAAACCGCTAAAATTTAAGCCAATTTTAATGCAATCCGGAGCCGGAATGCTATAACTCTGATTATCTGTTTTTTATCTAATCTATAAGGTATTTAACATTCATACGTATATATGTCTATATTGCTATTTTCCTGCTATTTACGGAATTCAGACTGCCTGCAGAAGAACAAAACTTTTGTTTGGTATTTGAATAATTTGTTTCTTTGCAGGCTCAAACCAAAAAAGGAGAAAAAATGTCAGACATTGCAACAAAAGTAAAAGCTATCATCGTTGATAAGCTTGGCGTTGATGAGAACGAAGTGACTCCCGAAGCAAGTTTCACCAACGATTTAGGTGCAGATTCTCTTGATACCGTTGAACTGATCATGGAATTCGAAAAGGAATTCAACATTGCCATCCCCGATGATCAGGCTGAAAAAATCGGTACTGTAGGCGACGCCATTGCTTACATCGAAAACAACACCAAATAAGGATTTTCCTGAATGAAGTTAAGACGAGTTGTAGTAACCGGACTAGGTGCACTTACTCCATTAGGCAATAATGTTCAGGATTATTGGACTGCGTTGGTTAATGGAGTAAGCGGCGCTGACCGTATCACGCGGTTCGATGCAGGCAGGTTTAAGACGCAGTTTGCATGCGAAGTCAAGAACTTCGATCCCCTGAAATATTTCGACAGGAAAGAAGTTCGCAAGTACGATCCCTATGCCCAGTAC
>JABNAD010001169.1_pt1 | contig 10653 bp, 10 predicted proteins | sample 7240381 | NCBI WGS metagenome assembly JABNAD01 (sample SAMN11332834, study PRJNA596920) | anaerobic digester metagenome | biome: digested sludge; isolation source: digested sewage sludge-derived enrichment culture grown on H2/CO2 | place: Germany: Goettingen | reverse complement strand
ATTAACACAAAAAGATGGTAGGCACTTTCGTGTCTACCATCTTTTTACCATTTCATCCCATTTGGGAGCGGGCGCTATTTTTATAGATACTTCGATAAAGCGGACCGCAGCTCCTCGTCTGATGGAGGAACGTTCCAAAACAGCGGCGTTCCGTTTGCCGTCAAGACCGGCAGATAGCGGGAATCCGCGTCGGCCAGCGCCGCGTGGTTTGCCCGGCAGCCGGGACAGTAGGAGGGCTGGCAGACGCTCTCAAAGCCCTGAGCCGTGATAGCGTCCTCATCCATCTCCTTTTCCGTCGTGCAGCAAAGGCCGATTTCTCGGCTGATGGTTTCCACCCGCTCCAGATAGAAATCGTTCCGCGGGCAGGCGGAGGCATACAGCCGCAGAGCCACGGCACCTTTTTCCGCAGATGCACTCATTTTTGCAGTGCCGCTGCCCAAGCGCCGTATTTTTCCAGATTCTTGGCGCAGATGTCCTTGTCGGCGCCGAGGGTCAGAATATAGACCTTGATCTTCGGTTCCGTACCGGACGGGCGAACCAGGATGGTAGTGCCGTCCGCCAGCTCAAAGCGCAGTACGTTGGACCCGGACAGTTCCATCGTGCTCTTTGTACCGCTGACGCAGTCGGTCACTGTGCCGTCGGCATAGTCCTTGCGGACGGTTACCTGCACGTCGGCAATGGAAGCGGGCGGGTTTTCCCGCAGGGATTTCATCAGAGCGGCCATGTCCTTCAGACCATCCAAACCCGGCATCACCAGATTATAGGTCTTCTCGGCGTACTGACCGTATTTCTCATACAGCTTTTCCAGCGCGTCAAACAGCGTCATTCCCTGAGAGGCGTACCACGCGGCCATCTCCGTGAGCAGCATGGAGGCGGTGACCGCGTCCTTATCCCGGACATAATCGCCCAGCATATAGCCGTAAGACTCCTCATAGGAGAAGATGACCTTTCCCTCGCCGGCGGATTCCAGTGCGTTTTTCTTCTCCGCCATGAACTTGAAGCCGGTGAAGGTGTCAAAGCATTCCACGCCGTTCATCTCCGCAACCTTGCGGGCCATCTCCGTGGTGACGATGGTTTTCAGCGCCACAGGATGCTCCGGGAGCTTTCCGGCTCGCTTCATGGCTCCAATCAAATAGTCCAGCAGCAGCACGCCGGTCTGGTTGCCGGTCACGGGGCGGAATTCGCCGCTCTTGTCCCGCACCATGATGCCTACCCGGTCGCTGTCCGGATCGGTGCCCACGATGAAGTCCACATCGTTCTGCTTCGCAAGGTCGATGGCCAGATAGAATCCCTCCGGGTTTTCCGGGTTGGGGGAAACCACGGTGGGGAAATTGCCGTCAATCTTCATCTGCTTCGGCTCGCAGAGGATGTGCTTCACGCCCAGCGTCCGAAGCGCCTCCGGCACTAGCTTATACCCGCAGCCGTGGAAGGGGGTGTATACCAGCTTAAAGGTGTCCGCCACCTTGGCGACGCTCTCTTTGTCGTTAATCATGGCGGCGACCTGCGCCATAAACTTCCGGTCAGTCTCGTCACCCAGCACGGTGACGCGGCCGGATGCCAGCGCGTCTTCCCACTTCATGGTCTTTACGCCGGAGAAAATGTCGATCTCCGTCATCTTTTTGGCAATGGCCTCCGCATGATGGGGCGGCAGCTGTGCGCCGTCCTCCCAGTAGACTTTATAACCGTTGTACTCCTTGGGATTGTGGCTGGCGGTGACGTTAATGCCCGCGATGCAGCCGTATTCCCGCACGGAAAAGGAAAGCTCCGGCGTGGGGCGCAGAGACTCAAAAATCCGCACGGACACTCCGTTGGAAACGCACACGCAGGCAGCCTCCCGGGCAAATTCCAGAGAGTGGTTGCGGCAGTCCATGCAGATGGCCACGCCCCGCGCCGCCGCGTCGCCGCCCTCCGCCAGAATCACCTCGGCAAAAGCCTGCGTGGCGTGGCGGATCACATGGATGTTCATATTGTGCAGACCCACGGCCATGGTACCCCGCAGTCCGGCGGTGCCGAACTCCAGCGGGCCATAAAACCGGGCCTCGATTTCCTTGGGATCGTTTCTCAGCGCGGACAGCTCATTTTTTTCCGCCTGCGACAGTGCGGAACTTTTGAGCCATTTTTCGTATTCCTGCATGAAATCCATAGGATTCCCTCCTTTATTCTTCGCCGCCCGATGGGGCGGGATGGTCCAAAATTTCTTTGGCGTCCTCCAGCTTGGACTGGGGTACGTAAATATCCACGCCCCGCCCGGCAAATCCGAAAATGACCTTGCCCAGAGAGCCGGACTTGAACGCGGGGATCTCGCAGCTGCTCAGCATGGACAACAGCACGTCCGCCCCGCCGCCAAGCTCTGACTGCGCCGCGATCAGCAGCGCGGCCTGTTCCGGCTGGCCGTCCGGACCGGTGGGCCAGTGTTCCGGCAGATCGCCTTGCCGAAATCCCCAACTGCCTTCGTCTTTCATACAATTCCTCCTTGCATACAAATAAGCAAAACTGGTATGATCTTTTGGGCGAACAGCTCAAAATCTCATTTGTGATATCGGCTTCCTGCCTGAATCTGATAGGCCCGGTAGATTTGCTCCAACAGCATTACCCGCGCCAGATGGTGGGGAAACGTCATGGGCGACATGGAGAGCTTTAAATCGGCCTTGGCCTTCAGCGAGGGGTGCAGACCCACGCTGCCGCCGATCAGAAACGTCAACTGGGACGCACCAGAAACGGCAAAGCCGTTCAGCGTCTCTGCCAAAGCGGGGGAACTCAGCTCCTGTCCCTCAATGCACAGCGCGATCACCGCTCCGGATTTCGGCAGCTTGCTTTCCACCCGCGCGGCCTCTTCCGAAAGGGCCTGCTCAATCTCGGCGGGGGAAGGGGATTCGCTCAGACGCGCCTCCGGCAGCTCCTGAATCTCCAGCTTGCAAAACCGGGACAGCCGCTTCACGTATTCCGCCACGGCGTCCGCATAAAACCGCTCCTTTAGTTTTCCCACGCACAGGATGGTTACCTTTTGCATACGACCTCCACTGCCTCGTGGCAAGGCCCTGCACAGCTCCGGGGTGCCACGGACAGGGCGGGCGCTTCGCCTGCCTCTGCCAAGGCGGCGGAAACAGCGCAAAGCGCCGCCTCCGGCGTGTTGTTGTCCTTGCTCAGATGGGCCAGAACAATTTCTGTCGTCCCGCTCCGGCTGCACGCCACGGCAAACTGCGCCGCGGCATGGTTGCTGAGATGTCCCTCATCGCTTAAAATACGCCGTTTCAAATAGTAGGGATACGGCCCGCTTCGCAGCATATCCACGTCGTGGTTGGACTCCAAAACCAGCAGTGGCACGCCGGAGAGGGTGTCCGCGGCCGCGTCGGTCACATATCCCGTGTCGGTCAAAAGGCCAAAGTCTCCAACGCGAAAACCGGCGGAGCCGGGAGCGTCGTGAGAGGTGGGGAAGGAGTCCACATCGCACCCGTCCACGGTAAACCGTTCGCCGGGCACAAAGGGAGACAGACGTCCATCTATTCCCGCCAGCTTCCGCCGCAGTTCCTGACCGGCCGCTTCACTGGAAAAAATGGGGCCGCCCCACTGCTTCAAGAGAGTTTGCAGACCTGCGATATGATCGGTGTGGGTGTGGGTGATGAGAATGCCGGAGAGGTCGTCCAAGGTTCGGCCCAGCTCCCGCAAAGCGGTTGTAATGCGTCGGCAGGAGATTCCCGCGTCCACCAGCAGGCACACACCGTCCTGCTCCAACAGAGCGGCATTGCCGGATGAACCGCTGGCAAGTGTATGTAAAGTAGTCAAAAAAAGTCCCCCGTGCGTCTAAAATGTGAAATGGATAGCGCTGCGTAAATTGGCAGCCAAAATAGAAAAACGCGTCCGTGATGGAGGCGGTCGACGAAAGTCGGCGACCTTCATCGCGGACGCGAATATTGACAACTCCTCGAAAACCGCAAAGCCTTCGTGCCGGAAACGGATGGAGCGGATGTTGCTTCCCCGCTCAGCCGATGTGGGCCTCCAACTGCTCGTTATCACCCGGTTCTTCAACCACGCGGATATCGGCCCCGAGTGCCCGAAGCTTGTCCACAATGCCTTCGTAGCCCCGCTCGATATACTGCACGCAGCTGACTTCCGATTCCCCTTTTGCAGCCAGCGCCGCAATGACCAGCGCTGCGCCGGCCCGCAGATCGCAGGCCTGAATGGGCGCACCGGTGAGATGGTCCACGCCCTGAACCACGGCGGTCTTGTCGTCCACCTGAATGGTGGCGCCCATGCGCTTCAGCTCGTCCACATAGCGGTACCGGTTGTTCCAGACGCTCTCTGTTACCAGTGAGGTGCCCTCGGCAAGAGCCAGAACCGTGGTCATTTGGGGCTGCATATCGGTGGGGAAACCGGGATAAGGCATGGTTTTCACGTTGGTCTTGTGCAGCGGCTCGCTGCGGCGAACCAGAAGCGTATCCTCCCGCTCCTCAACCTCCACGCCGCACTCCTGCAGCTTGGCGGTGATACAATCCATGTGTTTGGGGATAATATTCTTCACAAGAATCTGCCCGCCGGTAGCAGCCACCGCCGCCATATAGGTTCCGGCTTCGATCTGATCGGGAATGATGGCATAGGTTCCGCCGCTCAAGCGGGAAACACCCTGAATCTTAATGGTGTCGGTGCCTGCGCCCCGGACGTTAGCGCCCATGGAGTTCAGGAAGTTGGCGAGATCCACGATATGGGGTTCCTTTGCCGCGTTTTCAATAACAGTATTGCCCTCAGCCAAGACGGCGGCCATCATAATATTCATGGTTGCGCCAACGGATACCACGTCCAAATAGATGTTGGCCCCATGCAGCCGCTGTTGTTCGCAGGATGCATGAATAAACCCGCCCTCCACCACAACGTCCGCACCCAGAGCGGTAAAGCCCTTGATATGCTGATCGATGGGGCGGACGCCAAAGTTGCAGCCGCCGGGCATGGCGACCTCGGCTTTGGCAAAACGGCCCAGAAGAGAACCAATCAGGTAATAAGACGCACGAATACGACGCGCCAACTCATAGGAGGTGCGCGTGGAACGGATATGGGTGCAGTCAATCTCCACAGTGTGGGGATTGATGGAGCGGACAACCGCGCCCAGCTCGTCCAAAATAGTCAAAAGCAGGTGCACATCGGAGATCTGAGGGATATTTTCAATGCGGCAGACGCCATCTACCAGCAGTGCGGCAGGGAGAATTGCCACAACAGCATTTTTTGCGCCGCTGATCTCCACTTCGCCAAACAGGGGCTTGCCGCCCCGAATTACATATTTTGTCAAACCCAAAACCCTCTCTTTTACATCAAGGCAGATCGCCTGCTTTCATTGTACCCTTTGACGGGACTTCCATACCTGAAAACAGGAGATCGAAACAGTCCATCTTTTACTACGGCATAAAATTTAACTGTGGTTATATGTGCCAATTCCGTCTCCCGCAATGCGATCAAGAGCCGCCGGGCAGCTCCGTGGAAAAGGGAGACAGTGCGTACAGCAATAACATAGCACATTTTACCACACATTACAAGAAACGCAATCAAAACTTTCACGAAAAGCAAAAGAAATCAAGCCCTTCGCCTGAAAAAGAACATTTTTGCATCTTACATAAAATTACAATTTCAAAAATATCCCAGAGTTACCTCGGCCTACCTGTGTGTGACTTCGCCAGTGGAACAGTTGATGTAATAATCCACCGTATCTGTGGTCACGCACCAGGAGGGGGTCAGCGTCAATGTGGAGGCGGTATTTTGAAATTCATAGCAGGGATAGAGCCCGTTAACGGTGCTGACCACCGCGCCAGAGGTGCGCCGGGCCACCAAAAATATGGTCAGCGCAGTGGACGCGGTGAGCGGCGTGTCGTCTTGGGACACGGTGAAGTTCGTGGGCAGGAAAGTACCGCTGACGGAGCGCAGGACATTGTTTTCCGCCAGAAATGTGATGGTGCAGTCCTCCACGGGATAGCCTTGGCAGACCTGCTGCACGGTGACAGCGCCGCTGCCGGAGGCGTCAAACCACTGGTCGGGGGGATCGATGCCGTAATTGCGGCAGAACTGCCGGCCTAAAATCGAGGGGCCTTTTCCCAATTCCCCGGTAATTTCAAAAACGCCGGAGGCGCGGAAAACAGCCCGCCCCCGCCCGGAGGTGTAAGTCATGATTCCGCCGCCCTCGTCGGCAGTGGTCAGGTCTTCTCCCAGAAAGGTGGCGGCCATGGATTTTTCCGCCGCGGTGTCCCGTTCCATGATCAACGCGGAGGGCGGCGGAGAAAAGGAGACGGCTTTCTCACTAAGAGTCACCCCCTCGGCTGCAAAAAGAGAAACCAGTTCTTCCGTGGCCTGATGCTGGGATGTGATTTTCTGCGCCTGCCGCATGCCCAGTGTTCCGAGGAGGAATACATTCACCAGCGCGAGGGTAAGGATGATGATGTTTTTCAGCCGGTAAGTCTCCATTCCTCGTTCTCCTCTTTGTCCTATTTACTCCGCAAGCCATTGCGCGGAGGCACTGCCGCCGCTGTCTACATAGTAGATGGCAAGCTCCTTGCCGGGATATCTGCGGGCAATCGACAATGCCTGCGCCAAAGGGAGAAGCAGATGTGCACGTTCTCCCGTGGTGTACTGCCGCACCCGAAGAGTCAGACGGGCGATTACAGGACCTTCCAGTGTGATCTCGGCGGCGGAAGCCCGATCCGCAAACCGGATGGGAAGCCCGTTGTACTGATAGCCAAAGCGCAGTGTTGTTGACGTTTCACTGGATTGTAGCTCCTGTAAATAAAGACTGGCGTCATTTTGTGAGGGAAGCAGGTCTCCCAGCAGCCGATAGGCCCCCACAACAGCTTCCGCCTCTGTCGGCGTTTCCCCTACGCAGTCGATTTGCAGCGTTCCGCTGCCACCCTGATAGGAAATTTCGCCGTCAGGGCGAATGCGCAGCGTCCGGTCACCCTCCAGAACTACCTCCGCGCCGGAGGGTTCCGTATATCTGGAATTGGTGTGAGGGTTGAAGGCCAGCCCAGACATCAGTCCGCTGGCGTCTGTAATGGCGCTGGACACGCTCAGGCTGGATGGTGTGGTGAGCTGCTCGGAAAACAGAGAGAACGGATCGACGTGGCTGTACTTCTCCGGCTGATCAAAGGCGAACCAAGCGCTGCCCAGCGGATACTCCGTTACCGTCTCTTTGAGACTTTTGGCGGTGAGGGCGGTGGAGCAGATGGAGAACACGTCGCCGCCGTCCCAGATAAAGAGACGGACTTTGTCCTCCTCGGCCTGAAGGAGAAGACGGCGGGCCGAAAGATCGCCGCCGGTCCAGTCAGCGTTCACCAGACCCGCGAGAAGGGACAGGGGCAGTGCACTGTCAAAATCATAGTAGATGGAGCCGTCATAGTTCGTAGTGCTGCGCAGGGCGGATTGAAAATCCTCCGCACTGCATTTTTTCAGGGAACCGGCAGAGCCTAGCGCTTCCATCAGGAGGTTGCCCGGCTGCAAAAATTCTTCGCTCTCCGTGGTCAGAAAAGGGCTGGCCCAGCGGCCATAGGCTCCGGTGACGGCAATGCGCACCGGCATGGCAAGATCGCTTAGTCCCGAAATGCTCTGCGTTTTCTGGGCGGAGCCGGAGGAGAGCAGGCCGGAAAGATATCCGGTTTCGGAGTGCAGATTATAAATTTGCATTTGGAAAAACAGCGCCACGGCGGACACGGTCAACAGCACGATGGCGATATTTTGCAGCAGATTCCGCCGCTTTTTTGTGTGCTGGCGCATGGTCGCGCTCCTTTCTGCTGCGATGGCTTCACGCCTGCAAGTCTTCCAACCGGATGGGCAGCGTCAAACGAACTGTGGTACCCGGCCCGTCATGCCGGGCCAAACGGATCGTCCCGTGGTGCCGTTCCACAATCTCTTTGGCGATGGAAAGTCCCAGACCGGTGCCGCCGGATTCCCGGGAGCGGGCTTTATCCACCCGATAAAACCGCTCAAAAATGTGATCCCGGTCCTTTTCGGGAATGCCGATGCCATCGTCTGAGACTTCCATCCAAACGTGCTCTCCCGCGGTACCGGCAGTGACCAGAATGTGACCGCCATCCGGCGTGTATTTAATGGCGTTGCCCAAAATATTCATCATGACCTGCTCCAGCCGCTGGCGGTCGCCAAAAATCAGGGGCAGAGACTGGGCGGGCTCCAGCTTCAACTCGTGACTTCGGCGCTTGGCTTCCAGAGCGTTGGCCCGGACCACGCTGGAAATGGAGGCGCCGAAGTCGAAACGGGAAAAGTTCATTTCCGTGTTGCCTGCGTCCAGCCGGGACAGAGTCAGCAAATCCTGCACGATGTGGGTCATGCGGTCCGTCTCCGTGATGATAATATCCAAAAAGCTGTCGGCGGTGGCCTGCGGAATGTCGCCGCCGCTGTCCCGCAGAGTCTCTGCATAGCTGCGGACGTTGGTGAGGGGGGTGCGCAGCTCGTGGGATACGTTGGCGACGAATTCCTTGCGCCGCTCCTCGCTGCGGTGGTGTTCCGTCTCGTCGTGAAGCACCACCAGTACGCCGCCGCTGGCCTTGTCCGAAAACGGGGCAAAGTACAGCTCCAAGGTCTTGTCCGACACCATCATTTCCGCGTCGGCATAGTTGGGCCGCTGCAATGTCAAGATTTGGGCCAGCGGATACACGGAGCCGAACAGTTCGTCAAAGACTGTCTCCTTCGGAATGGAGCGCTGAAGCAGCTGGGTGGCGGCGGGGTTGCAGTGGATGAGTGTTCCGTCGTGGTCAAAGGCCACCACGCCGTCAGTCATGTGGAGAAACAGCGTGTCCAATTTGTTCCGCTCGTTTTCCACGGCGTTGAGGCTGTCCTGCAAAACGTCCGCCATGTGGTTGAACGTGCCGGTGAGAATGCCGATCTCGTCCGGAGACTCCACCGGCAGTTTGTTGCCAAAGTCGCCGCCCGCCAGACGTTCGGCACCCTCCGTCACCTTTTCGATGGGGCCGACAAGAGTTTTGCTCAGAAGATAGCTGAACAAAACCGAGATCAAAAGCCCGATCACCAGCGCCTGCATAATGATGGTGAACAGCTGGCTGTTCAGGCTGGAGACGGTGGCCCGGCTGTCCAGAATATAGATGATATAACCGTTTTCTCCGCCGGAGAGGGGAATGGCCACATCCATGTAGTCTGCGGTCAGATCACTTTTGTCGCCAACTTTCCCGTTGAGGGCGGAGAGGAGGTTGGGTGTGGCGGCCAGGGTTGTGTCGATCTCGTCGGATTTCACCAAAACCGCACCGGAGGAGCCGTCCAGAATATAGTAGTTCCGGGTGCGGTAGTCAATGCCCAGCTTGCCGGCGTTGGCGTCCAGAATATCCTGCATCTGGTTCGCGCCGTCAGCCACCTCAGCAGCGGACAAAAGGTCGGACATGAAGCTGGCGTTTTTGGCCAGAGCAACGCCGTCCGCCTCCACGTCGGAGCCGAACATGTCGTTCATCTGTTCACGAAAGCTGTCGATGTAAAAGCTGGAAACGTTGGTGGTCAAAAACGCGCCCACCACCGCCATCAGCGAGGTAATCAGAAGCAGCATGATGAGCATCAGCTTCATATGAAGACTTTTGAACACGGCTGACGCCTCTTTTCTCCGCAAATTCTGGGGCTGCGCCCACCAGCCGCGCCGCCGCGCGGTTTTTAAAAATGTACTCAAAGGAAAGGAGGAGCAGTTTCCCCCTTACGTTGAAAAGTAATACCCTGCGCCGCGCCGCGTAAGTATGTAACGCGGATTGGCAGGGTCCGTTTCAATTTTTTCCCGCAGACGCCGGACGGTCACATCCACGGTCCGGGCGTCGTCGCCCACGTACCCGTAGTTCCACACCTGTTCCATCAGGTCAATGCGGGCATATACCTTATTGGGATGGCTGGCAAGAAACGTTAAAAGCTCATATTCCCGCTGGGTCAGCTCGATCACGGTTCCGGCGCGGAAAACCTGATGGCTGTCCGTGTTGATGGAGAGATCCCCCGCCACAGTCATAGCCCCTTCCGCGGCGGAGGCCGCGGCGGGCGCACTCATAGCGGTGCGGCGAATGTTGGCTCTCACGCGGGCCACCAATTCCCGCATGGAAAAAGGCTTTGTGATGTAGTCATCCGCGCCGATCTCCAGCCCCAGCACTTTGTCGGTTTCCTCCTCGCGGGCCGTCAGAATCACCACAGGCACATGGTTGTGGCTCTCCCGCAGGGCACGGCACACGTCGAATCCGTTCATCTTCGGCAGCATTACGTCCAGCAGAATCAGATCCGGCTTTTCCTCCTGCGCTTTTTTCAAACCGTCTTCGCCGTCATAGGCCTCCAGCGTGGTGTAGCCCTCCCGCTGGAGATTGAAGCCCAGAATGTCTACGATATTTTTTTCGTCCTCAACGATTAAGACTGTTTTTCCCTGTTCCATGGAGTCTCCTTCCTCAGATCTCAAAGATTCAGCAGAATTTTCGTTTTCAGCACGGCGGCGATGGTTTTTCCGTCCTCAATCTCGCCCCGGACGCAGCGGTGAACCATCTCGTCGAAGGGAATGCGCTCCTGCACGAGGAATTCGTCCTCGTCGGGATGGGTGTTCTCCATATGGAGTCCTCGCGCCAGAAACAGATACAGTTCTTCGCCAAGACACCCCGGAGAGGGAATCAGCTTTCCCATGGGCGTAAAGGTGTCGGGAAC
>JABNAD010001168.1_pt1 | contig 10657 bp, 7 predicted proteins | sample 7240381 | NCBI WGS metagenome assembly JABNAD01 (sample SAMN11332834, study PRJNA596920) | anaerobic digester metagenome | biome: digested sludge; isolation source: digested sewage sludge-derived enrichment culture grown on H2/CO2 | place: Germany: Goettingen | reverse complement strand
TTATTATATAGTATCATAAGCTGCTTCATCAGCAGCATGCCCATCAGGCGTTTCCTTTTTTGATTCCCACTTGCTTCCCCTGTAGCGTGCCAAGAAGAACGCACTTCTTACCACCCAGTCGATTATCATGGCAACCCATACTCCAAACATTCCCATGTTCATGAACTTAGCCAAAAATATACCAAATCCTATTCTTGTAGTCCACATGGAACCAACTCCCACAACCATGGTGTATCGGGCATCACTTGCTGCTCTTAAAGTATTAGGCAGCGTAAATGACAAAGGCCAGGTGAGACATGCATTCACGCTGTGAAAAACAATTACCTGTCTTGCCATGGCAGCTGTTTCTTCAGATAAGTTGAACAGTTTCAATATGGCTGGTGTTGCCAGTATAATGCTTAAATTTAATACAATCAATGAAATATAAGCATAGGTCAATAACTTTTTAGTGTAATACCTTACTTGCTCATAATCTCCTGCTCCCACGCACTGGCTGACAACAGTTATAAGTCCAAGACCGATTGCTGCTCCGGGAAGTATTCCAAAACTTGACACGGAGTTCCCTACAGCATTTGCAGTAATGGAAGCTGTTCCAAAGCCTGCAACAACACTTAAAAGCAAAATTTTACCAAGCTGGAACATGCTGTTTTCAACCCCGTTTGGAATACCTATATGGAGTATGTCATGAACCATTTTCTTATCATATTTGTATTTGAACTTTCTGGTAATATGAATAACCAGCTCTTCGTTTCTAAGAAGCGCAACAATTAATATTGCAGCCACAGCTCTGGATAAAAGTGTTGGTATGGCAACGCCTTCAACTCCTCTGTTAAACCCGTAAATCAACACTGCATTTCCTATGACGTTGATTGCATTCATAATAATAGATGTTACCATTGTGATTTTAGAATTTCCCATTGCCCTGAACAATGCAGCACCGCTGTTATAGAGAGCTATAAACGGAATGCTTGCAAAAACAATGAGCATGTATGTGTTGGCATATGAGGCAACATCAGGAGCAATGGAACCGAAAACTACATTAAGAATGAAATTTCTTCCTGCATACATGACTGTCATTATAATAAGGGAAATGAATGTTACAAATACGAGCAGCTGTTCTCCTGCCTCGCAGGATTTATCGCTGTTTTTCTGTCCAAGATATTGTCCGGCAACTACAGCACCTCCTGTGGCTAAAGCTGCAAAGATATTGATAAGAAGAATGTTTACTGAATCTACCAGTGACACGGCAGACACTGCACTTTCACCTACGCTTGCAACCATGATTGAGTCGGCCATTCCCACGGCAACAGCCAAAAACTGTTCAATTATAAGCGGAAACAATAGCTGCATTAAATTTCTGTTTGTAAAAATATATTCTTTTTTTAATAAGTCCTTCATAATTATCCTTTCAATATAACATTATTATATGCATACCGTTAGTCTGTAATTATCATACGTCGGAAGCAATTTAATGTCTATGTATTTAAAGGCATAAAAAAATCCACCCAAAACTTCACGTTCAGAACGGATTACGGCAATGCAACCTTACGCTGAATCCATAAGAGATACTCTAACAAAATCAATTATATTAGAATATTCTTCATAAGTCAATTGCAGGGCAATGTTTTCATGAAAATAAATTTTATAAATACTAACACATAAAAATTTATAAGGGCGGTATTCCCGCCCGCAAAAGTCCACAGCACTCAATGAATCAGCAATATTGCCTCAATCAATGATGATGGTAACCACATTATGTTTTCATAAGCCAGATACCTGGGCTCCCAGAGCGGAGAAAACTTGGCCTTGTAGCTTCTGAGTCCGGCAAAGCTATATATATGGTTGCCGTAGAGTGTCATCAGGTAAGCAAGTTTTTCAGGCATATGAGCCCTTTGTTTGTTTCCGACATTGTTTAACGGAACCATTCCCAGATTGAATATTTCATAATTTTTGTCCTTGTAGCTCATTAAAAGATTCAGTATAAGAAACGTCATGGTATTTTTCGGGGCATCATTTTTAAATCGCATAAGATCCAGCGAAACAGACTTATTGCCATCATAAGACGGCATCACTGTTGCAAAGGCCACAATCTGATTCGTGCCGGCAATTTTCACAACGGCCACCGGTGAATGTTTCAGGTAATTTTTGTCAAAGTTTCCAAGCGAAAAACCCATTTCCTTACGTTTACCAAGCCACTGATCCGAAACTTGTTTAAGTTCATCATACAGTTCATCATGGAGATAATCCAGAAGCTTGAATTCTATTCCATCCTTGTTAAAACGGCTCAAGACATTTCTGAAACTGCGGCTTTCAGGGCCTTGAAGATCAAATTCCGCAAGATTCACAAGCGCAGTCTCTCCAAGCTTGAAAAAAACATATCCTAAATCGTGGTACATGGGCAGATAAATGTCACTCACCTGATAAAATGCAGCTTTGTAGCCGTATTCGTCTATGAAATTCAAAAATTCGGTTATGCCTTCACTGAATAGTCTGTCGTTTCCAATAGGATCTCCTAACACTACAATCATGTTGTGGCTTTTCTCAAACACAATGGCAACATTTCCTCCCTGAGCCCAAAATATGTGCTTATCTCTGAGGAAAATAAGATGTGTCAGGAAGTTTCCCTTGTTGCTTTCAAGAAATGTTTTGAGTTTTTCATCATCGATGCTTTCATATCGCTCATCTTTTTCTATACTGGGCTTTGTGAGCTGCCATACTATGATGAAAGCAACCAGAGACACATATGACACAGCACCTGTGAATACTGAGTTAAACCTTAGCATCCCGGGAACCCTTGCTGTCCTGTATACAGCCAGGAAGTCAACAAGAATCATGTGCCTGAGTTCTACATAAATCAGTATGCCAACTAATGACAGCAAAACTGTGAACATTGTCTTGAGCCAGTTGAATGGCAAACTTTTTCTGTAAAAGCTTTCTTTTGAAAAAAAGAGCAGCATGAACACAAATGCAAGTACGATTGTTTCCTCATAATCAAATCCTTTCAAAAATGTAGCTGCCGCACCACAGAACAAAAGGAAAAGAGTTGCATAATATGAACGCTTAACCTTCATTCCGATTTCCTTTGAAATGAATATGAGCAAAATACCAACGCATATGGATATCTGGTTTGACCAATGCATTATTGGCAAGGATAGAATCCTATATGCTATTTTAAGCCTTTCAACCAATCCGGGAACAAGGGCTGACGTCATTAAAACAATTCCACTTATTAAAACAAGAAAACTCAAAAAAAAGTTCGTAAAGTTTGATGTCCTGTTAATTAAATTTTTTAGCTGCTCATTTTTTGCCTTTGTTTTCCTACCTGCCAGGAGCTGTTTTGAAAAAGTAATTATTATTCCAATAAGAAGCGGCAAGAAATAGTAAAATATTCTGTACATTACCAGTGCAGCAAGTGCAGATTCAACATTCATTCCATAATATTTGAATCCCAACAGCAATATGAAGTCGAAGGAACCGGCTCCTCCAGGAAGCATGCTCGCTACACCTGCAATGGAAGCCAGTGTGAAAGAAACAAGCACCGGCACGAAAGAAAAGCCCTTGTCATATTGATACACAATGAAGTACAACAGTATGCATGCACTCACCCATTCAAGCAGTGAAACTGCCAAAAGTTTAAGTTTAATTATCACACTATCCTTATTCAATCCCATGTATGGCTGTTTTTTATACCAAAAGTAAATAGCATCAATAAAAAAGTAAATGAAAAAATAAGCTATGAATCCAAGAAGTACCGCCATGAGCCACTTATTTTCAAGTATTATGTGCTTTATGTAACTGTAGTTCAACAATACAACACCGGACAAAACCGAAAGACCTACACCGGTTGCAGGAACGACCAGCAGCTCATATTTTACAATATCATCAGTACTGCTGGCACTTTTTTTGAAAAATACAGCACGTATTGATGCCCCCGTAAGACCTCCAAGTCCTGAAACGTTGTTAATGCTGTTGGCTATGAACGATACATTGAATATACTCGACTTTTCAATATCTAGTTTAAGGAAACTTGCTATAAAAAAATCATACAATGTCATCAGGGCATTGGCAAACAAGCCTAACAATGTAAACATCAATATGGTAGATGTTGAAAAACTTCTGAGCATCTGTACAGTTTTGGAAAGGTCAATTGATCGTAATTCCTTTTGCCCCTCGTACAAAATGTATGCAGATATCAACACCAAAAATACAATCTTAGCAAAATCAAGCATATTTTTCCTGCTTATATTTTTCAGCCTCAAAATTAAACCTCCTGTCCTCTCCAGCCGCAGACAAAGTTACTGTTAATTTAAACCAGCGGCGGATTCTAGAACCTTATTATCTCACAGTTTACTGTATTCTTCAATTTAAAAATAAAAAAAACCGGAAGTGCAATAAGCTACACAACCGGGTTTGTCGTCATCTTGTCAAATTATGCGTTCTTTTTTTCTTTTTTTGCTTCAAATTCTCTTTCAATAATTTCAGTAATCTGATCTTTTGTCTGTATGCTTGGTGTTGCAGCAACAACTTCGCCATTTTTGTAATATACAGTGAATGGAAGTCCTCTGAAATTCTTACATTCCGGAAGGCTTCTGATTATTTTTGATTCCGGGTTATCAAATTCCATGTCATAAAAAGCCACATCAGGATAATCTCCTTCAATTTTTTCCATAGCCCCATAAACAGGAATGCACATTGGTCCCATTCTTCCGCAGCACACCATCACATTTTCATTTTCTTTTATAGTTTTCTCCAGTTCACTGGCAGTTTGCAAATGTTTCAAATTTGTATTAAGCATAATATTCTCCTTATTATGGCTGATTATTCAGCCGTATTCTTATGTTTCTAATTATATCAGCTTACATTAAAAGAACAGTAACAAAGTCACTAATTTGTTTTTAAATAAAAAAAGAAATGCACTGATTTCTCAGCGCATCATGTTATTGACTAAGTATCTTTCGACGTTGTCATTCTGAGGGTGTAGCCCGAAGAATCTCATGTTTTAATAAAGATGAGATCCTTCACTATCGTTCAGGATGACAGCGTCAGGGTTTATCAATAGTATAATGCACTGATTTCTCAGCGCATTTCAATTAATCAATATTTATTTTGTTTGACATATTTTGTTTTGGCTCTTTTGGTACTGTAATGGTCAAGACGCCTTCATTGAGGGCTGCTTTTACACCTTCTGTCTTTGTGTCCGACAAATATACGCTTCTGCTCATGGAGCTTGAACGTCTTTCTCTGTGGATGTAATTTTTCTTTTCCTCTTCTACCTTTTCTTCTTTCTTAACGGTAATTGTAAGCCTTCCCTGGTTTAATTCCAGATTTATTTCCTCTTTCTTAACACCGGGAAGTTCTGCTTCAACAAGATACTCATTTTCCTTTTCCTGAACATCAAGTTTGAATGTATCTTTTTCTAGATTTCTTCCAAATGGAAATCCTTCACTGAAAAAGTCATCCACCATGTTGCTGAAATCTCCAAAGTTTGTATTCAGCAAATCTCTTCTTTTGTTGAACGGTACTAATCCTGACATATTTAACATCTCCTTTTAAAAAAATTTAGCCAAGATTTTTCGTGAAAAAAACTGAACAAATATTCAGCTTTTCTATTATAATATATACCCCAAAATACAAGTTTTAATCATAAAACACTAAATTTATAACAATAAGAAACCCCGGCCACGTAGCTTAAGCTCCGCAACCGGGGGTATCAAGTGATATTATTTTGCCAAAGCTGCGCTTTCGCCTGCGATTCTTCCGAATACAGCTATGTCAGCCAATGCATTTCCGCCAAGTCTGTTAGTTCCGTGGATTCCTCCGGTAACTTCACCTGCAGCGTAAAGTCCTTTTATAATGTTGCCGTCTTTATCTAAAACCTGTGCAGATGGTGTGATTTCAACTCCACCCATTGTGTGGTGAACTGTTGGAACACGAGCGCCTGCATAGAATGGAGCTGTATCAATTTTATCAGCAAACAATGTTCTTCCGAATTCATCAGATACTGTTCCGTCTACTGCTTTGTTGAATGTATCAACTGAGTTTACCAGGTTTGCTGGGTCAACACCGATTTGTGCTGCAAGTTCTTCAAGAGTGTTTCCCTTGAATGCTCTTCCAGCTGCAACTAAATCGTCAATTGTTTCGTTGAAGTTGTTCTTAGTGTCTCCAGTTGGGTATGAATGCTGGTCAACTATAACCCACATATAAGCATCAGTTTGTTTCATAAGAGCCTGAGTCATAACGTCTCTTCTTGCTCCTTCGTCAACAAATCTGTTTCCATCTTTGTTAACAAATATACGATTTTGAACTCCCTGCTCAATGTTTCCGCTAAGACTTCCTGTTACAGGATCTCCCATTGGAAGAAGCTGAATATATTCCATTCCGATCAATGATGCTCCGATTTCTTCTGCCATTACAGTACCGTCTCCAGTAGCTCCTGACTGGTTAGTAGTCTTAACATTTTTCAGTGAAGGCCACAATGTATTGTATTCTTCACGCATATCTACGTTAGCACCGAAACCGCCTGCTGCAAGTATTACACCTTTGTTTGCATGAAGTGTAACTTTTGCTCCGCCGAATTCAGCATTAACGCCTGTAACAGCGCCGTTATCAACGATGAAGCTTTTAGCTGTTGTATCAACCATTATTTCTATGTCGTTTTTGTTAGCTTCAATATAATTCATATATGTTTCGATATATCCTGTTCCAAGTGGTTTTACAGGTTTATGTGATCTGTTCCAAAGTGCTCCAAGAACTGTAAATACAGAGTCCTTGAATTCCATTCCCAGGCTTTCAAGCCACTGAATAGCAGGAAGTGTATTGTCAGTAAATGTGCTTATAAGTTCAGGCTTGCCCTGCTTATCTCCGCCGTTGTATGTCTGAAGTTTGTGGAGTGTTGGTGAGTCAAACAATGTTGTTTTTCCTGAAGCAAGATATGCTTCATATTCTGTCTTCAATGTTGCCTGCCACTCTTTTACTATTGGATCAGTTTGCTCTGCAGCAATGATTCCTTCAACAGTCTTCTTTTCAAGATCAGTCATTTCCAAAGTTGCCTGTCTGTCAGGGTCAGCTGAATTGAATGCTGAACCGGAAATAATTGTATTTCCTCCAACCTGAGGCATCTTTTCAATAATTATTACAGAAGCACCGTTCTGGTGAGCTGTTACTGCTGCTGCAAGACCTGCTCCGCCGGCACCTACTATTATAACATCAGCTGTTTTTTCAACATCTTCTGCAGCTTTAGCGCCTTCAACTTCTTTATTTTTCAAAGCTTCAATATCAGCACCTGCTTTTTCTAAAGCAGCTGTAATTGCTGCCAGGATACCTGTGCTTGAATATGTTGCACCTGATACCATTGGCACGTTAAGTGAGTCAGTTTCTTTTACTCCAAGAACAATTTTTTCAACTGCTTTGTCCCCAAGACCTGCAGTTTCAGAATGTTCTACAGTAATATCAGTTATGTCTGTTTCAGTAACAGTAACTTTAGCTATAATTTTTCCATGGAAGCCATCAGCTTCTCCTTCATAAGTTCCAGGTTTGAATATTGCTTCAACCTTTGGCTCTTCTGGTGTCTCTGTCTTCGCACATCCAACGATGCTAAATACCATAGCAACAACCAGGATGATGCTTAATACTCTCTTCATTTTTTTCATGAATACTCCTCCAATTGTTTTCAGTGAACACGTTCTGTGAACGAATTCATTATAAAACATAGTTTGATAATTATCAAGCATTATTTTTCTAAATTGTTTTTTTTCTTCGTATAGTATTTACAACTATAAAAAAAATATGCGGACAAATTGTTCTCCGCATATTTTTTCTACTATTAGTCTATATATTCATAAAATACATAATTTCCTTGACTATTGTTTTGTTTTTATGTCCTTTTCGTACCATTTTAGTATTTCCATGGCTGTTCTGTCACTGTCTGTGCTTGTTTTAAATTTGGCAGCATAGTTAATCTTGTCAGACTTAAAATTGTACATTGGGTCGTAGTATTTTTCCATGAGTTCCCTTGCAACAATATCAAAATTTCCCATAGAAATTTCATTCTTCAATGTTTCCAGTCTGTCTTTGGAAATATATTTATTTAGCATGTCCATGGCTCTTATTGATTCTGAAATCCAGTCATCACTTATGGTATAATCTTTTTTCAGGTTTTCTATCCTGTCTTGTATATCAGCTTCAATGAAAATCTGAATTCCATTTCTCATTTTATCAGAAATGAATTTTGGTATTGATACGCTTCCTATTTTTTGGCTCTCAGCTTCAACAAACACGAAATTATCATCGGCTTTAATCAATTGGTCATAAATCTTTGTTTCAAATTTTTTTTGAGAATTGCATTTGCCTATACCAATGCTTCCAAGCATGGAACCCCTGTGATTTGCAGCACCCTCCAGGTCCAAAACTGAACATCCGATATTTCTTAGACTTTGCAGTATATTTGTTTTACCGACACCAGTATTTCCATTAAGCATAATATAATTGACATTGTCGTTGAGTTTTGGAAGTGCATCAATAACTTCGCTGCGATAACTTTTATATCCGCCTTCTAACTGGAAAACGGGTATGCCAATTGAACTGAACACAGATGCAAAGTAAGTGCTTCTGTATCCTCCCCTTGCACAAAATGCTGCCAGCTGCCCGTGCTTATATTTTAAGTCTATTACCTGTTCAAACATTTCAGGCATTTTTGGAGAAATGAGATTTACTCCAAGCCTTTTGGCCTCTGTTTTACCAACCTGGACATAAGTGGTACCTATAAGCTTTCGTTCCTCGTCACTCATCAGGGGTATATTTATGGCACCTGTTATTGTATCATCCTCATATTCCGAAGGACTCCTTACATCTATGAAAAAAAATTTCTCTTTTGCTTCAGTGTATTTCAATGTATTCAAGTATGTATTCCTTTCATTTCTACTTTCCGAAAAAAAATTCTCTTGATAGTTTAATTTGCGTTTTTAATTATAACATATTTTTATATATTATCAACTACAAATAAAAAAGACAGAGGAAACGTCCTCTGTCAGAAAAACGATACATTTGTTCACTGTCATTCTGAGAGCTTGCTCGAAGAATCTCATTTTTTTAACAAAGATGAGATCCTTCACTATCGTTCAGGATGACTATATGTCATTAACATAAATAGAAAAGTCTCCTGTCCCTGTTAAAGAACCTAATCATTATTTTTTTGTTCTTCTATAAACTTCAGTATTCCTGAACCAACAGGCGGACATCCCTTGCAAAATGGCATTCCGTTTCCTGATTGACCGGCACAGTTACCAACAAGCACCAGACACTCCTTAAGAAGATCTTCAGCCTCTAGGTCTTTCCCTGTAGCTAAAACAAGTCTGTTGTTATCATCAAATTTGCTGCCATGATTTTTAATAAAAGCCATAATTGTTGCACTGCAGGCACTGCATGTACCCTTCTCAATGACATCAATATATGGATAGAGATTTGAAAGTCTTGTCATATCAGCAGTTTGAAACTTTTTTGAATACTTAAGGTAATCTTCAGGCTATGCCAGAATTTCCTCATATGATGACGTGCCGCATCTTTCCTGAACAATATTCACATGAGAAACTGAAGCAGGTTCCATTCCCATCAGAGACATACCCACGTAGTCTGCAGCTGTAGGGTCCTTGCTTGCCACAACCAGATCCATATTTATTGTGTTTCCTACTGCCGGTCCAAAGCCCTCCATGCAAGTGGTACCGTCCAATACCACGTAATCCGGAAGAAGCACTGTTGACATGTCACCAATTCCTATATCAAGACACTTTCCCTTCTCTGGCTGTGGATTGGGCTTATCAATCCTGTGCAGAATTGTTTTTTCCATACGATAAAGGCAGCCTTTCATGTTTTTAATTCCCAGGGTCGCACCGGTATACATATGAGTTTTGATTACGGGTATTGATACAACATAATCCATTTGAAATGGCAATGAGCTGAAGCGCAGTTTGTCAACCATTATTCCGTTCTCAATTTCCTTAGTAACAGGGGGATAATCATCCAGGTTAACATAGTCAACATTCTCCTCAATACAAACATTGGTGATTCCAGCCATCTCCATAGCCTCATGGACATCTACACCCCAGAGCGCACCGTCTCCAACAAGTATTTCACCTGCATCCTGATCCTTAAAGAAGCGTATAACTCCCCTGATAACTTCAGGAGACGTACACAGTGCTGTATTGGCCTTCCCCTTTCTTCCTGCATTAGGCTTGAGAAGAACTTTTTTACCCTTAGCATCGTCAACAAATACTCTCTTAATGGCATCATATGCCATCTGTGCCGGTTCATAGCCGTGTTTTATAGAAACCAGCTGCTTCATGTCATCACACCCTTGCTGAATAAAATTTATTTTAAAACGCCTGCCTCTTTGTAATATCTTGCCGCTCCATCGTGTAATGGAATGTCTGCCAGGTTTTTAACTGCATCCTCAATTTTTATATTCTTGATTGCATTATGAGTGCCTTTTAAAGATTCTATATTTTCCCACAACACCTTTGTCATTTCATATACTTTATCCTCAGGTACGCTCTCATCCACAAATATTGTAATAACTATACTTGTTGTCACAACATCCTCAGTCTGTCCCTCATAAGTTCCAGCAGGTATAATATCTCTGTTGTACCATGGATATTCGCTTGTG
>JABNAD010001167.1_pt1:5000-10673 | contig 10673 bp, 10 predicted proteins | sample 7240381 | NCBI WGS metagenome assembly JABNAD01 (sample SAMN11332834, study PRJNA596920) | anaerobic digester metagenome | biome: digested sludge; isolation source: digested sewage sludge-derived enrichment culture grown on H2/CO2 | place: Germany: Goettingen | reverse complement strand
GTGCTGGCCGAACTCTATGCCAGCGAAGAGCCCGATACCCATATTCTGGGGTTCCATTCGGGCCGGCCGCTGGCAGAGCATGAGGGGCCGCCCCTGGATGTCATCATTGACTTTTCGCACCGGGATGCTCTGCCGGAAGTCTTGGATTACTGCCGCAGCCATGGCACGCCCCTGGTGTTGGCCACCACTGGTTTTGACCCGGAGGCCGTAACTCAGATCCATGAAGCGGCGGCTTCCTTTCCGCTGTTTCAGAGCGCGAACCTGAGCCTGGGGATCCATGCTCTGCGCGCCCTGGTCCGGGAAGCGGCCCGCCTGCTGGGCGAGGATGCGGACATTGAAATCATTGAGCGCCATCACCGCCGCAAGCTGGACGCTCCCAGCGGAACAGCCCTGCTCCTGCTGGAGGAAGCTTCCCGGGGAGGCGATCCCAAAGTTGTCCATGGCCGAAGCGGCCAGGCGCCGCGTACGCCGGGTGAAATCGGAATCCACGCCGTTCGCGGCGGCACCATTGTCGGCGAGCACACGGTGCTGTTCGCGCTGAACGGGGAAACCATCGAACTGACCCACCGGGGAGAATCCCGGGCGCTGTTCGCCCGCGGCGCAATGAAAGCCGCGAGCTTTATCCGGCACCAGGCCCCCGGACTGTACGGCATGGCGGATGTGTTCCGCACGGAGGAAGAATCATGAATGAATTTTTAAGCGATGCCTACGCCATTGCGGCTTACATTAAAAACGCGGTCCGCCAGACGCCGGTCAAGCTCTACGTCAAAGGCGACCTGGCCGAAGCCGACTTCACCGGTCTGCGGGTGTTCGGCGAAGGACCGTCCTACACCCTCTTTGGAGAAGCGGAAGCCGTCGGCCGGTTTCTGGAAGCGAACCGGGACCGGATCACGGATCAGGTCGTGGAATGCGATCGGCGCAATTCCGCCATTCCCCTGCTGGATATCCGGGCAGTGGACGCGCGCATTGAGCCGGGCGCCCATATCCGGGAGTTCGTGCAGATCGGCAAAGGGGCCATCATCATGATGGGCGCGGTCCTGAACATCGGCGCGGTCATCGGGGAAGGAACCATGGTGGATATGAATGCGGTGGTAGGTGCCAGGGGCACCATCGGCCGCAACTGCCACATCGGCGCAGGCGCCGTCGTGGCCGGGGTGCTGGAACCCCCTTCCAGCACCCCGGTGATTATTGAAGACGGGGTGCTGGTCGGAGCCAACGCGGTGATCTTGGAAGGCGTCCGCGTCGGCGCCAACGCGGTGGTCGCCGCCGGATCCGTCGTGACCCGGGACGTCCCGCCCGATGCCGTCGTCGCCGGAGCGCCGGCCAAGGTCATCAAGCAGAAGGACGAGCAGACCGCGGAGAAGACGAAGATCCTGGAGGATCTGCGCTAGACCGGCAGAAGATATCAGAATGAAGCTAAGAAATAAAGCAGCCAGCCGGGTGAAACCCTGCTGAAAGGAGATGCCATGGAAGGGTTACTGGAATATGTTCGGCAGACCCGACAGACACTGCATCGGATTCCTGAGCTGGGATTCGATCTGCCCAAGACCTCACGCTGGATTCATGACGAACTGATTCGATTGGGTTATGAGCCGATCCCGGCGGCCCGATCCGGCTGGATCGCGGTACTGCCTGGCATGTCGGCACAAGCGGTAGCATTCCGGGCAGACATGGATGCTCTGGCGGTGGCGGAGGGGACGGACCGGGGGTTCCCGTCGCTGCATCCGGGACGGATGCATGCCTGCGGTCACGACGGCCATATGGCTTTGCTTATGGGTTTTGCCCGGGTGCTGAAGGAAGGCCCTGTGCCGGATTCGACTGTGGTGCTGATTTTTCAGCCGGCGGAGGAAGGCCCGGGGGGTGCCCGATTGATCGTGGAATCAGGGATTCTGCAGGAGCTAAAGGTCCGGCGAATCTACGGCATCCATCTCTATCCGGGTCTGGCGGAAGGGAAATTCGGTCTGGCCCGCGGCCCCTTCATGGCCCGCAACGGGGAGTTCGACATTCAGCTCACGGGTCAGGGTGCTCATGCCGGGCAGCCGCATCAGGGTATCGATGCCCTGGCGGCCGGGGCGGCCCTGGTCAGCCAGATCCATCTCATTCCGTCCCGATCGCTGGATCCCCTGTCCCCGGCCGTTCTCAACATCGGGACATTCCAGGCCGGCGAGGTGCGCAACGCGGTAGCGAAGGACGCCGCTCTGACGGGAACCATCCGGGCCTTTGACCGCTTGACCTATGAGCGGATCAAGCAGGAGCTGGAAGCGAAAACCCAGGGCATCGCCCAGAGCTTCGGCGTCAAAGCCGATCTGGCCATCCGGGATTTCTACCCGGAGGTGCGCAATGATGCCGCGCTGGTGGATGAACTGATGGCTCTGCTGGCCCCACCGGATTATGAAATGCTCCAGCCGTTGATGCTGGCGGAGGATTTTTCGTTTTATCAGCAGGAGTTCCCCGGGGTCTTCCTGTTCCTTGGCACAGGATCCCCCGAGAAAGGCTTCACTCATCCATTGCACAGCCCGTTGTTTGACTTTGACGAGGCCGTCCTTCTGCGCGGCATTGAGCTTTACCGCCGGATTCTGGGCCTGACACCAGAAGGTTGAGCAAAGGCTTGACTGACAAAGAAAAAAAGGAATACAAAGCACTCAGCAAAAATACAGGCCGCAGATCCCGGAGGTTCCGGGTTCTGCGGCCTGGTTCATGGATCGTCGAATCAAGAGAGAGAACGCGTCAGCGCCATTCCCAGCGGGTGCCCTGATAGATATAGGGAGCGGGGTCCACTTTAGCGCCGTTGATCCGGATCTCAAAGTGGAGATGGTTGCCTGTGGATCGGCCGGTGGTGCCCATGAGGCCGATCACATCGCCCTGGTGCACATATTGGCCGCGCTTCACTTTGAGCTTCCACATATGATAGTACGAGGTCTGCTGACCGTCATAATGCCGGATCAGGACGTTGTTGCCGGAAATTTCGTTGAAGCCGGCAAACGTGACGATGCCGGATTTGGCCGCATGAATCGGAGTTCCTTCCCCGTTGGCCAGGTCGATGCCTTCATGCAGGGTTCGGATTCCGGTTACGGGATGAATGCGCCAGCCAAAGGGACTGGTTTCCTTCCCGGCACAGGGCAGACTGTAGGTTTCTTCCAGAAGCTTCTGAGCCTCGGTCTGGTATTCACCGGCCGGAAAAATCAGGGGATCCAGAAAATTCTTATCAGGACGTTCCGTCAGCAGGAACAGATCGTTCTTTGTCTTGGCTTCTTCTGACAGGTAAAGCAGAACGGCTTCGCGGGCACGTCGGAGCTCTGACTGTTTCTCTGCCTTCTCAGATTCCAGCTGACCCTTCGCCTCGGCTGCGGCTGACGCGATGGATTGATCCAGGTCACGAACTGCCTGCTCCAGGTCCCGTTCATTCGTTTCCCAGTAGGAACGGTTCTTGGTCAGCAGGTCTTCCCAGACCGGCTGATCGAGCCGGAAGAAATACAGATCACTCTCCCACTGAACCATGCCGCCCTGATTCGGGCCATAGTCCTGAGGCAGCACGGAGGCCTGTGCCGTAAACGGCAATAGCAGACTCAGCAATGCGGCAGCCAGTATTTTTTTCATGTCAGACCCCCCTTCGGTTGATTTCCATTCCATACTACCCTGTACTGAAACCGTTGTAAATATCCAAGAAGGAACTTCAACCTTCGAAGATCCATTCAAACCCATCCCAAAAACCAGGAAAACCCGCCATTTGGCGAAAAATCAGAAATAATATTTGCCCCCCACCCACTTTGCCATTATAATAAATCTTGACGCTGGTGCAAGATCATCTGCCAAAACATCAACAGACACCATCAGCGACAGATATCGGATGATCCATACTGCCCCTGCGGACAGACAAACTCATCCACCCATCCCCTCTCCCTTTACCAGGGGGTTGCTGCCGGGATGAAAAACTTAATACGGAAGCGTATCGAAGTGGTCATAACGGGACTGACTCGAAAGCGACGTATCTATGTGCTAACATAGAAGCCTAACCCATTGATTTGACTTGGTATAACCAGTCGGATCACTAAAATTTATATTGTAGTTCTCTCCATCAGTTCTCTCCTTTATCCGAGGTGTTTCTGAGAATTGATGTTGAAGATAAATACGGAAGCGTATCGAAGTGGTCATAACGGGACTGACTCGAAATCAGTTGAACCCTTGCGGGTTCCGTGGGTTCGAATCCCACCGCTTCCGCCAGAAAACCATTGGCATTCCTCAGTCTCTGAGGAATGCCTTATTTTTTATGTGTGTGCAGAAGCGTCCTGTTTTTTCTCTCCTCCCGACTGATCTGGAATCACAGCGAACTCGTTCTTTTGGATTTCAAGCTTTGGTTCGATGACGAAATTTAGTCCATCAACCATGGCTTGTGCTGATACCAGTTTTGAGTTGAAGTCCAAATGAGCGTAAATATTTGCGGTGGTTGCAAAATCACTGTGACCTAACCAATCCTGGATCTGCTTCATCGGCACATTATTTGCCAGCAATAGACTGGCACAGCTGTGCCTAAGGTCATGGAAGCGAATCTTTCTTAAACCATGCTCCTCCAGCAGCTTGGGAAAAGCTGTCGTGACATAGTTTGGGCGAATCCTGACTCCCAACTCGTTGACACAGATATAATCAAGAAATTCCTTGCTATAGGATCTACCGCAAAGCTTACGATTGCTTTCCTGTTGTTCCTTGGCTGCCAGAAGTTTCTCTTTAAAAGCTGGCACCAATGGCAAAGTTCTCATACGGTCTCAATTATTGTTTCGGGTGGTGGCTGACAGCTATGAAAGCAAAAGCTTAATTCTGACCACCAATCTGGAATTCTCCAAATGGGGCGGGATTTTCACAGATGAACAAATGGCTGCTGCCATGATTGACCGGTTAGTCCACCATGGCCATCTGATAATTTTCGAAGGCGACAGTTACCGCATGAAACATGCATTGATGAGACAAACACAACGAAATCCCAGAAAGAAGCACGATCCATTAATTGAGCACTCAGTACCTGATGATTAATTCAGGGATTTCCCTTGATTAAAATAGGGATTTTTGATGATCGGGACAAGGATAGCTTGTTGACAAAATACAGCCAAGATCTCGGTTAGCATGGTCAATGGTTACGCCATGATTGAACAACTGGATTGGAATGCTTTCAATGAATCCGGCGATTTGCAGATCGCAGTCGAACGTTACAGAGAACGGCATGGCTGCTATCCGGAACGGATTCTGGCCGACAAGATCTACCGGAATCGCAAGAACCATCAGTATTGTGTGGGACTAGGCATCCGAATGAACGGACCAAACCTGGGCCGACCGCCCAAGGACAAGAAGTTGTACGACGAGCAGAAGCGGCAAGAACGGTTGGAAGCAGGCGAACGGAACGCGGTTGAGGGCAAATTCGGTGAAGCAAAGCGGTGCTACACGTTAAGCCGAGTGATGACGCGCCTAAAAAACACCAGCGAGGTCTCCATCCATATGACTTTCTTGGTGATGAACTTAGAAAAACGGCTCCGGGATATTATTTTTCTCTTTTACCGTTGGCTGTCTGCTGAACAGTTGACGTTCGCTTAATGAAAATCGGGGTTTATTCAGCAGCCCCTAAATAGAAAATACATTGCTCGTTCACTTGAATAACTGTTCAAGTATCTATTGACTTCTTTTTAT
>JABNAD010001166.1_pt1 | contig 10674 bp, 15 predicted proteins | sample 7240381 | NCBI WGS metagenome assembly JABNAD01 (sample SAMN11332834, study PRJNA596920) | anaerobic digester metagenome | biome: digested sludge; isolation source: digested sewage sludge-derived enrichment culture grown on H2/CO2 | place: Germany: Goettingen | reverse complement strand
CAGGACAGGAGTTCGAGAAGCCGTCAGGCTTCGAGGAACGGAGTTCGACCACCGTCAGGTGGGGAGGGGGAGACCCCCTCCCCTGTCTCTTACGCGCGAAGAACCGCATACCTCATCGACCCCAACCCCACCCGGCCTCCGGCCTCCTCCCCCGCCCCAGGGCGGGGGCAGTCATGGCGATACCCGGTGGAAAGCCGTGCCTCTGAGTACCCCCCTGATTGCGGCCATCTGGGGCAAGCAGGGAGGGTTCAACAAGGCCCGATGTCCAAGTGTTAAGCGCTGGCAAACTCCCTTCGCGCCTTCGCGTGAGACTGCATCACTCCAGTACGCCGTTGACTCACGCGAAGAGCGCGAAGAACTCAAACACCTGAAGCGCGTTACCCCTGCGCCGGCCGCTTCCGGTCGGGGTCCATATAGGAGACCTCGAACCCGGGGAGGACGACCCGGACCACCGGCACCGGCGTCCGCGAGAGGTCGCAGACGCAGACCCGGTCGGTGTGCACCGCAACCTCCTCGAGCACCTCCCGGATATCGAGGTCGAACCGCCGGGTGCTCGCATCGGGAACGTCGGTGATATCGACGGCCTCCGCGTCGGCAAACCACATCCTGTTGATCCGCTTCAGCCGTTCGTATCCGGCCTTCCGGATGATCATCTCCCGCTGGGGGTCGCTGCGCCCACCCTGGAGGTAACTCCCCCGGCTCTGGGCGACCTCGGTCAGGGCGCGGAGCGCGGCAATCTCCGGGGAGAGATGCGTCCCCGACCCGATGACGAGCATTGCCGGATCCTTCGTGACGGTGTCGTCCGCGGCTGCCGCGACCGTGGGGACACCGGTCTTCCCGTCGAGCAGCCAGAGGTGGATATCGATCCCGTTCTCCTCGAACCGGTCGATGACCTCGCGGGCGGCGCACTCATTCTCGATGACGAGGCGGCTGCCGAGGTCGCGTTTTGCATCGGCGATACTGAGCGCGTCCCGCTCGATCACCTCGAAGAGCGCGTGCAGGATCGCCTCTTCGATGACGTTCCCTGATGCCAGCCCGTTCGTGTCGCTCCGAAAGAGAGGGAACGCCATCCCGAGCGAGTCGTAGGGATGGAAGACGGCGTTGCTCGGGACGTAGATCTCCTCGTCGTTTAAGATATCCCATCCCGGTGTCCAGTGGACCTTCTCTCCCTGCTCGAGTTTCCGGGGGAGAAGGAGATCTTCGGGATGCACCGCCCTTCCCGGGCCGATCTCTTCATACGTCGCGCACTCCATCCGGTCGCCCCGGTACTCGGCACAGTAGCGCTCGAGCGCCTCCATCATCGCCGAGACCCGGGCGTGAACCGGCTCCTTACCCTTTCCCGCATGGACGCGAGTCGCTCCCCGGGCCGCTCCCGGCCGAACCGCCGCAAAAACCGGGATCCCGATGCGGTCGAGAGGGGTGACGTCGATGATCTCGGTGACGCCGATCTCCGTCATCAGCGGCTCCACGGCGGCACGGGTCTCCTCAGGAGACCGGGAACGGTGGGTTCCATCGAAGTACAATTTCTCTACCGGGCGAATCGTGATTGCCATTGAAGATACCTTGGAGGTGATACCTTAATAGTATGGCAGATATACTACCTCGTATGAGCACGGATGACGTAGCAGTGGGCGCAGTCGTCCGCTACCCCCGCACCGGCACGACCGGAAAGGTCATGCGGATCGAGGAGATCGACGGCCGGAGGTATGCCGAGATCGACAGCACCGGACTCTATTACCGGGTGGACGAACTCATCAGTGCCGACAAAACGACAGGGAAAGTAGAGAGAGAAGAACGCTCTCTTGAGGAGTACCTCAAGGAGCACAGGGAACTCCAGGAGCAGCTCGAGGAGGTCTGGGAAGCAGGAACCGACAGGAGCTGTGAGGGCGGCGGCTAACCCTCGACCGGTATGGTGGTGAGTTTCACCGCCTCGACACCTTTCTGCGCCATCAGTCGCTCGGTAATGTCCTTCAGTACAGCCCCGTCCCCCCGGATCAGGATCACTTCGAGGCACTTGTTGTGGGTCACGTGCGAGTGCAGAGATGCCTGAATGCTGCTGGCATACTGGTGCTGGATCTCGGTGAGCGTCTGGAGCAGGCCACGTTGGTCATGGTCGTAGACCATGGTGATGACGCCCTGGCGCTCGCCTTTTACGTCGGATATCCACTGGTAGTGAGTGATGTAACTTCGTATTGAGTCCCGTATCCCTTCGGAACGGGAGGAATACCCCCGGAGGCTCAGGATCTCGTCGAACTTATCGAGGAGGTTCTTGGGCAGCGAGATCCCGATACGTGAAAGTTCAGCATCGCCTGGCATTGCGATCAGTTTTCATATCTCACCTCATAGAGTATAAATATTCGCTAACAACCAGGGCATTATTCATACTTCGTATGTCGATCAAGGGGCGAGAGCCGGGAGATCACCCGCGCGTACCATGAACGAGTGGCACCGGGCGGCAGAATAATCCCTACCGATTATGTATAAGTAGTGTCACTATATATTGGATAAGGAGGTTCGAAAACTTTTGCGAGATGCATTCATTCCCGGTGTCAATATTGGGCTCGTAGGTCATGTCGATCACGGCAAGACCACTCTGGTCAGCGCGCTTACCGGAACCTGGACGGACAGGCACAGCGAGGAGATCAAGCGCGGCATCTCCATCCGGCTCGGCTACGCGGACACGACTTTTTACAGGTGCGAGAACTGCGAGGGGGCTGACGCCTACACATCCCACCCGGAATGCCCGAACTGCAGTGAAAAAGCAGTTCCGTTCCGGACGGTCTCGTTCGTCGACGCCCCCGGCCACGAGACGCTGATGGCGACGATGCTCTCGGGTTCCGCGCTGATGGACGGCGCAATGCTCGTCATCGCTGCAAACGAGGTCTGCCCGCAGCCCCAGACCAAGGAGCACCTGATGGCGCTCGAGTTGATCGGTATCAAGAGGATCGTCATCGTCCAGAATAAGATCGACGTGGTTACGCAGGCCGAGGCACTGGAGCATTACAAACAGATCAAACGGTTCGTTAAGGGCACCATTGCCGAAAACGCGCCCATCATCCCGGTCTCTGCGCAGAAGGGAGTCAATATCGGCGCCCTGATCCAGACGCTGGATACGGTCATCCCGGAGCCCGAACGCGATCCGGAGGTCGACCCGCTGCTGCTCGTCGCACGGTCGTTCGACGTCAACAAGCCCGGCTGCAACTGGCGGGACGTGAAGGGCGGCGTCATCGGCGGTTCGCTCATCAGGGGAGTCCTGCGTGAGGGGGACGACATCGAGATCCGTCCCGGCCGGCAGGTCCAGATCGAGAACCGGACGAAGTGGGAGCCGATCGAGACGAAGATCACCTCCATCAACGCAGGCAAGATCAGCGTGACCGAGGCAGCGCCCGGGGGCCTCCTCGGCGTCGCGACGAAACTCGATCCGGCCCTGACGAAGAGCGACGCCCTCGCCGGGCAGGTTGCCGGGCTCACGGGGAAACTCCCGCCGGTCTGGGAACGGCTGAAGTTCGACGTCACGCTCATGGATCGAGTGGTCGGCGCGGACAGTGAGCAGATCATCGAACCCCTGAAACACAAGGAGCCGCTGATGCTCTCTGTCGGCACCGCCGTCACCGTCGGCGTGATCGTGAACACGAAGAAGAACCAGGTGGAGGTTCAGTTGAAGCGGGCGGTCTGCGCGGAGGTCGGCGCACGGATCGCCATCAGCAGGCAGGTCGGCGGACGATGGCGGCTGATCGGCATGGGTGTTCTGGTCGAGTGAGAGTGCTCCTTGACACGAACGCCCTCTTAATGCCGGCCCAGTTCGGGATCGACCTGTACGACGAGCTTATGGCCCTCTTCGGGGACTTCGAACCGGTAACGCTCGAAGAGGTGATGGGTGAACTCTCGGGGCTCGCCCGGGGCCGCGGCCGCGATGCGGCTGCCGCCCGGGTGGGCATTGCGATGGCCCGGCGCTCGACGGTCGTCCCGAGCGGGAGTACCGCGGAGCATGTGGACGACCGGGTGATCGAGTATGCCCGACGGGAAGGATGCACCGTGGTGACGAATGATCGCCAGCTCCGGAACGCCCTCCTCCGCGAGGGGATCGACGTTGTTTCGATGCGGAGAGGACGAACACTGGAACTGATGAGGGGATAGGTGAAACCATGTATTATAAGATGACGCTGGAGGACAAGGTGCGCGTTCCGCCGCACCGCCTCGGGGAAGACCTGGAGAGGGTCATCCTCAACGTACTGCAGGAACAGCTGGAAGGCAGCATCGCAAAGGAGATCGGTATCTTCATTGCGGTGACGAATATTCTCAACGTCGGCGAGGGGGAGTTGATCCCCGGAGACGGCGCCGTCTACTACGACGTCAGGTTCGAGGCAGCGGTGCTCCGTCTCGCGCTCCAGGAAGTGATCGAGGGCCAGGTGGTCGAGACGACGAGTTTCGGCGCCTTCGTCAGCCTCGGGCCCATCGACGCCATGCTCCACGTGAGCCAGATATCGGACGAATACATCAGCTACGACGAGAAGAACGGCAGACTGGTCTGCCAGGACTCGAAGCGAGCAATCGCCGTCGGCGACGGTGTCCGGGCCCGGATCGTTGCGCTCTCGCTGAACGAGCGCGAACCGAGGGAGAGCAAGATCGGCCTCACCATGCGTCAGTCGGGTCTTGGGACCACGACCTGGCTGGAAGAGGAACTCGAAGAGGAGAAGAAGGGGGCGGTATAGGATGGTCGTCCGTAAGAAGGTGCTCAAGGTCTGCCGCGAGTGCCACCGGGTCGTTGAAGGGGAGGCCTGCGTCATCTGCAGCACGTCGAACCTGAGCGATGACTGGGCGGGCTACGTCGTGATCATCGATCCGGAGCGCTCGGAGATCGCAAAGAAGATGAACATCACCATGGCCGGCAGGTACGCGCTGAAGGTCCGCTGATGCTCCGGCTTCCCGAAGCATACCGGGGCCTATTCAAAAAACCGTTCGGAACTCTCTACGGGTGCATCGACGAACTCCTCCCCCGGCTCGAAGGCCGGCCGGTCTACGCCGTCGGCGATGTGGTGACCCATAACCTCCTCACCGCAGGGATCGTCCCCGAGATCGCCATCATCGACGGCTACACGATGCGCACGCCCTGCACCCGTTCGCCTCTGCTTCGGGCAAGATTGCTGACGGTGAAGAATCCTGCCGGCACGATCACCACCGAACTTGAGGAGGCGATCGAAGAGGTCGTCGGGCATCCTCCAGGGGTGATCTTCGTCGACGGGGAAGAGGATCTCGCGGTCATCCCGCTCGTCATCGCCGCGCCGGACGGGGCCGCCGTCCTCTACGGCCAGCCGGGAGAGGGAGTCGTCCTCCGGCTCGTGGATGCGGCAGCGAGGCAGAAGGCCGCATCTATGCTGAGCGTTTTCATACGCGAGTGAGGGGTGCGGCGAGACCCATTCCCGCACCTCATCCCAGAGTATAAATAAACCCCCCTACAATATTTTAGGGATATCGATGGACTTCGAAATTACCCGTGATGTGAGGAACGAGTTGTTGAAGAGGAGAGAACTTGAGTTTACTCTCACCTTCGACGGACCGACACCCTCGCGGAAGAGCATTCAGGAGAAGCTCGCCGCGCTGCAGAACAAGAATGAGAACCTCCTCGTGCTGGACCTGGAGAGAACCCGGTTCGGGAAGATGGAGCTCTTCGGCCGTGCACGAATCTACGACGACGAGGAGACCAAGAAGGGGACCGAGCGGGAGTACCTGCTCAAGCGGGGCGAGCCGAAGGCGGAGAGCGAGGCGTAACCATGGCAGCCAAGAAGCAGGCCCCGGCCAAGGGCAAGAGATACGAGTGCTACGAGGTCAAGGGCGATACGGTGGTTCTGCAGAAGCGGCACTGCCCCCGGTGCGGTCCCGGCGTGCTGATGGCCGCGCACAAGGACCGGGTAGCCTGCGGCAAGTGTGGCTACACCGAGTTCCAGAAGTAGATCCTCACGCAGATACAAGATACGGACGCGGCATCGGCCGCGGCCGGCCTTTTTCTCGTAACGGAGCGATACCTGTTTTATGCCTGATATGATGCCCGACGACGGGCTGGTACTGGGACTCGAAGGAACCGCGTGGAACCTCAGTGCCGCCCTCTTCGGGGAAGACCTGGTCGCCCTCCATTCGTCGCCGTATGTCCCCCCAAAGGGGGGGATCCACCCGAGGGAGGCCGCGCAGCATCATGCCTCGGTGATGAAGGAGGTCGTCTCCCGGGTGCTCACGGAGCCGGAGCGAATCAGGGCGATCGCCTTCTCCCAGGGGCCGGGGCTCGGGCCGTCGCTCCGGACAGTGGCGACCGCCGCACGCGCCCTCTCGATCGCCCTCGATGTGCCGCTCGTCGGCGTCAATCACTGCGTGGCGCACGTCGAGATCGGGAGATGGGCGACCGGGTTTTCCGACCCGATTGTTCTCTATGCGAGCGGCGCGAACACGCAGGTGCTCGGTTACTTGAACGGCCGCTACCGGATATTCGGGGAGACGCTGGATATCGGGCTCGGAAACGGGATCGACAAGTTCGCCCGGAGCCACGACCTTCCGCACCCGGGCGGGCCCGCCATCGAGCGGCTTGCGCGGGAGGGGAACTACATCGAGCTCCCCTACACGGTGAAGGGGATGGATCTCGCCTTCTCGGGGCTTGTCAGCGCGGCCCAGGAGAGCAGCGCCCCACTCGAGGACGTCTGCTTCGGCCTGCAGGAGACGGCGTTCGCGATGTGCGTCGAGGTGACGGAGCGCGCGCTCGCCCACGCAGGCAAGGACGAGGTGCTGCTGGTCGGCGGGGTCGGGGCGAACGGACGGCTGCAGGAGATGCTCCGGGTGATGTGCGAGGAGCGGGGCGCGGCGTTCGCTGTCCCGGAACGGACGTTCCTCGGCGACAACGGCGCGATGATCGCCTATACGGGCAAGATCATGCTGGAGCAGGGCGTCACGCTCCCTCTTGAAGAGTCGCAGATCCGCCCCGGCTACCGGGCGGACGAGGTGGAGGTTGCCTGGCGCGCAGAGGAGCCCGGCGAGGTCTTTTCCGTCGGGCCGCACGAGGGCGGCGTCGCCCGGGGTGCAGAGGCGGTCGTGGAGATCGGCGAGGAAGACGTCGTCAAGCGCCGGCCGAGCAAGCGCTACCGCTACCCGGCTCTCGATCGGCGTCTGATCGCTGAGCGGACCCGGGCGGAGGCGCGCCTGATCGCGACGGCGCGGCGGGCGGGCGTCCCCACCCCGGTGATCCGCGACATCACCGCAGACACGATCGTGATGGAGCGGATCAAGGGCGAGGTGCTGAAGTACGTCACCGCGCCGGAGACGATCCGGCTCGCGGGCGAGGCGGTCGGGAGGCTGCACGGGACGGGGATCGTCCACGGCGACCTGACGACGAGCAACATGATCGTCCGCGACGGCCAGTGCGTCTTAATCGACTTCGGGCTTGCGTCGACGTCGTCCGAGGTCGAGAGCCGCGGGGTCGACCTCCACGTCTTCTTCCAGACGCTCGAGAGCACGACGGAGAACTTTCAGGAACTGAAGGAGGGCTTCGTCGAGGGCTACACGGCCGTCTTCCCGGGGGCGGGCGAGGCTCTCGCCCGGGAACACGAGGTCGAACTGCGGGGGCGGTACCTCTGAAGGTCGCGGTGGTGACGAGCAACGCCAACAAGGCGCGGGAGGTGGCGGCCTACTTTGCAGGGGTGCTCACGGTCGAGCATGTTGCGCTGGAATGCCCGGAGTTCCGCCACGCCGACGTGGGGGAGATCGCCCGCGGGAAGGCGGAGTTTGCCTACAGGACGCTCTCCCGGCCGCTGATCGTCGACGATACCGGACTCTTCGTCGACGCGCTCGGCGGGTTCCCCGGGCCTTATGCTGCCTACGTCCACGACACCATCGGCAACGCCGGAGTCCTGAAACTCATGGAGGGCATGGAGAACCGGAACGCCCGGTTCGAGACGGCGATCGCGTTCGCGCGCGAGGACGGCATCCGGGTCTTCCGGGGAGTTCTCCCCGGGACAATCGTCGCCCCCCGAGGGGAGGAAGGGTTCGGCTACGACCCGATCTTCGAGTATGACGGTCGGACGCTCGCCGAGATCCCGCTCGTCGAGAAGAGCAGGATCTCTCACCGGGCACGGGCGCTCGAGGCGTTCCGCGCCTGGGTGGAGCGGGAGGCCGGAGGCGACAGAACTGTTAATATGAGCAAGAACGAATAGTACCCAACTGACAAGTGGTGTTTTTAACATGGCGAGATTTCCCGAAGCTGAAGCACGTCTGCTCAACGTAAAGATCTGTATGAAATGCAACGCCCGGAACGCAATCCGCGCGACCAGCTGCCGAAAGTGCGGCTCGGACGAACTCCGCGCCAAGTCCAAGGAACGGAAGGCGTAACGCCGCTCGTCCGGCCCCCGGCATACCCTTTTTCGCGTTGTTTACGGGTAAGCGCCCGGTTCTTCAGGCGCTATAATAGGTGACTTTTCTGCCCTCTTCGCTGTACTCGCCCTTGTAGGTCTCGATGTTGCGCTTGTAGCCGATCCGCTCCGTAAACCCGAGCTCGCGGAGCCGTTCGCGAACGCGCATCACATCGGCCTCGTCCGCCCAGTCCCGGGTGTAGACGTAGATGACCGACCGCTCGTCGCGCGAGTCCGGGTTCGGTTTGGCGGTGCTGACCTTCGCAGATATCCCGAGGGTTCCCTGCACCGTCTCGTCCCGGATCTTCCGCCACGCCTCGTCCACTCTGTCGGCGGCGACGAATATGAGCCATTTCCCGACCTGGTCGTCATCGAGGCCTCTCCCCGAGGGGGCGGGGGCGTCCTGGACGATCCAGTACATCCGGGTCGTCTTCGAGGGGAGGATCCCTTCGCCCTCCCGGAGGGGCGCATAGATCGCATCGATCCCGCCGAACCGGCGGAGGAGGGCTTCTGCGAGCTCCGGGTAGTCGTCCCGGAATTTCCCGAATATCTCGCGGACATCGGCCTCGAAATCAGCTTCCTGCTCGATGAGTTCGAACAGGTACGGGCCGCGGAGACGGATCTCGCGGTTGAGGTAGACCTCAAAGATCCCGTACGCGACCTCGGCCAGGGATTCCGGATCGATCTCTTCCATACCTAATGGTAACCGCCGGGAGAGTAAAAAGAATTTTGAAGTGTTACCGGCGGAGTCTTTCTGCAACAAGTTCCGCTGCCCGCTCCCCGGAAAGCAGCATCCCGCCGAAGATCGGGCCCATACGGCACTCCCCGGAAACGGCGTTCGCCGCCATCCCGGTGACAAAGAGGCCGGGGAAGACCTCTTTTGTGTGGTCGAGGATCCGGGACTCGGCGCGCTCGGCCCACATGAAACTCTCACCCTTCACCGTGAGTGCACCGCCTTTTCGCTCGACCATCCGGGCGATCATGGCGTCGTGGCCGGTGGCATCCACGGTGCAGGTGCAGGCCATGGTGAGCGGGTCGACGTGCAGCCCGGCCATATCGACCGGCGTCCAGTTGACGACGAGGCCGCCGACCCTCCCGTCGCCCCGGATCATGACGTCCTCGACGGTGGTGAGGTTGAAGAACTCGACGCCGGCGTCACAGGCCGCTGCAGTGAGTTTCGCGACCGCTTCCACCGACTTCGCGACGTAGTAGCCCTCTTCGAACTCTTTGTAGGCGATACCGAACCGGTCGAGGAGTCGTCGCGCTTCTTCCTGCACGACGATCCGGGGAAACATCATCCCGCCGCCCCACATGCCGCCGCCGATGCTGAGTTTCTTCTCGATGAGTGCGCACTTGACGCCCTTCTCACCGAGGAGCGCGGCGCAGGCGAGCCCCGATGGGCCCCCGCCGATGACGGCGGCGTCCATCTCGAGGTGGTCGACGATCGCCCGGTGCTGCTCCTCGAGGATCGCCCTGCTGATGGTCACTTCATTCAGCGTCATCCGGTTCAGATCTATGGCTGCGCTGAGAGATAAGGGCACTGGCGCGTGCGCAGAATGCACCGGATCGCGGTTCAAACGGAAGCAACCGGAGAGAGTGGCACAGACCTTAATAGCGATCCGGCACAACATATTCCCGTCATGAAGTGGACGCGCGACTTCGGTCTCACTATGAGGATGTTTCTCACATCGTTCCTGCTCCTCATAGTCTACCTGATCTTCCTGGGCGTCCTTGCCGCCCTGGGATTCCCCTTTGAGTTCCTCCTGCTGGTGGCCGCCGGAATGGCGTTCCTCCAGTTCTTCTTCTCCGATAAGCTGGTGCTCTGGAGCACCAGCACGCGGATCGTCGAGGAGGACGAGTACCCGGAGTTGCACCGCATGGTCGAGAGCCTCGCCACGAGAGCGGGCCTCCCCAAGCCAAGGATAGGGATCATGGCATCCCCGGTGCCGAACGCGTTCGCGACCGGCAGGAGCCCGAAGAACGCCGTCGTGGCGGTCACCGACTCGATCATGCGGACGCTCAACCGCGAGGAACTCGAAGCGGTGCTCGCCCACGAGATGTCGCACGTGAAGAACCGGGATATGCTGACCCTGACGATGGCGAGTTTCATATCGATGCTCGCCTTCCTGATCATGCGCAACTGGTTCTTCATGGCTCTCTTCGGCGGCGGCGGCGGCAACCGCGACAGCAACATGGGCGCGCTGATCCTGGTCTACATCGTCTCGATCCTCGTCTGGGTCCTGAGCACCCTGCTCACCCGTGCGCTCTCCCGCTACCGGGAGTTCGC
>JABNAD010001165.1_pt1 | contig 10677 bp, 10 predicted proteins | sample 7240381 | NCBI WGS metagenome assembly JABNAD01 (sample SAMN11332834, study PRJNA596920) | anaerobic digester metagenome | biome: digested sludge; isolation source: digested sewage sludge-derived enrichment culture grown on H2/CO2 | place: Germany: Goettingen | reverse complement strand
GCTTTTAATTTAGGTAAGTTTTCCAAAACACTTCGGGTAATTGGCGGATTACCAGTCCCTAAAATCACATCCGCATCCGGGCAGCCTGCGATAATTTCCTCAGGCGTTATGTAGTGCTCCAACCGAAGATTTATGCCATTTTGTTTATATGATTCTTTAATATATTCTTGATTTTCTAGGCTTACACTTCCGTAATACCTATCAACCATCACTGCTTGATACATTGATTTTCCTCCATTATTCTGAATATTTTAAAACAGTAAAGCAAATATTGCGGCCGTATTGTTTAATTTGCACTGTTGAATAATTTCATTATATATTTCAGTGTACTTTCTGTCCAATATCTATTAAACTATTAACTATATAGCTTTTTTGGCATATAGATAAAAGGAGGGCTTCTATGCTATTCAAAAACTATGAATATTTTATGGCAATTGTAGAAACAAAAAGCATCTCTAAAGCGGCAGAGCATTTGTATATTTCCCAACCTTCTTTGAGTAAATATTTAAAACGTCTTGAAGAAAAAATAGGAGAACCCCTATTTAATCGTTCATCTTACCCATTAAAACTAACCAGAGCCGGAGAAATATATTTAACCTATCTAACCGATATTCTTAGAAAAGAAAAGTTGATGGCGCAAGAGTTATCAACTTTACAGAATGAAGAAAATGGAATGGTTACCATAGGAATTACACCTTGGCGCTCCTCTGTTTTGTTGCCCCGTGTTTTCCCTGAATTTAAAATAAGATATCCAGGTATATCTGTTACTATAAAAGAAGGTACGCATCAAGAAATGGCCTCTATGATAGAAAGGAAAATGGTGGATTTTTGTATTTTTCATCTTCCAAATGTATACAACAACTTTACTTTTGAACATCTATATTATGAAAAAATCCTGTTCTGTATCAATAAAAAAAATCCTTTCTTAGACAATTATCATTACACCACTGGAAGGATAAACCGTATGTCTTCTAAGGATTTTGAAAGGTTTGCAGAAAGCCCATTTATACTTTTACGCAAGGGACAAAACATACGACATATCTCGGATAATTATTTGAATAAGTGCAATATTAGCCCGAATATTTTGCTAGAAACTTCTAACATTGTTACTGCTATCAATATTGTGCGAAATGGTATGGGCGTTACTTTTATTCCAGAAGGAGCCGTTCTTGATGCTGCACAAAGTAAGGACTTAGAATTTTTTAGTTTAGATACCCCCCCTTTGCAGTGGGAAGTTGGAATAGCTTATAAAACAGGAAATATACTAAATCAATGTGACAGATTATTTATTGATTTCATTAGAAATTCTAATACGAACTTCTTTTAAAATCTAAGACAATTAAGTAATTTATGTTAAGGAAATTATAGACTTCACAGAATTTATAAAGGAAATATTGATAAGAAGGATACATAATAAAAGTAATAGAATGGTTTACAAGCTAATTTACCGCAATAGGACATACATCCTGACTTAGCAGCCATTAGAAATAAGCATCTTTTGGTTGTTAAGAAATCATATATAGAAGAGACAAAACAATTAAGTAGTGGATAATTATTTTTCTAAAGAAATATTTTCAGATACATAATCAATGATTGTTTTTCATTTTTTAAGGCTTAAAAAGGGCACTTATTTGCCAATTTTTAAGCTTTAAATTGTTCCAAAACCACAACATCTTTTGGTTAAGATTTATTTTTTATCCTCAACGCCACATTTCGTCATCATTATTATTGTTTCAACGTGGAACGAGGTCTTCAGATTGATGAATTTATATAGTCAATCCGTACGCGGAAATATATCCACCAAGCTTATCTGCTTGCGGGATAATGTCTACAGCGTGATTATACTAATCACCGTTCATGGTAACAAGTCAATGAACAAACTTCCGAGAAGCAGCCCACCACCCTGACGGAATACGACGAGCCGCTTGTCCGGCGGTTGATTGAAAAGGTCACCGTTTATACAGAACCCCAGCTGGGTTCTGCGGCAAATTCACCGTGGAATTCAAGTCCGGCGTGACGGTGGACGTAAATGAATAAGGCTGAAAGAGAGCAAGGTACTCTACGCATATCGAACGTAGGGTACCTTACATTATTTTTTGTTTAGTTTACAGACAAATTGTAATTTTTAAGTCTGCACTGTACCCAAAAGTAGAGCTGTTTTATACTTTCTTCCGTGTCAAGAAAATTCCGACGATTGCCCCTATAAGGATAATAGGTGTTAATCTGACAAACAGCCATTCAAATGAGTGAAAAGCTACTCCTACAACGGCGGTTTCAGGGTCACTATAATTCCAACCTAAGTAAGGACTATTAACCGCTATTAGGACCGCGGAAATTGTTACTATGACCACACACAATGAGATAAGTAGCCAATGAAGCGTTTTTCGTCTCGTGGCCTTCCTTTGTGCGAGCTGTAAGTTTATTGTCTCCAGTTTTTCGGAAATCGCTTTTATATCGTCAACTTTCGACTCAATAACAGTTTCCCCAAGTAAAGTGCTTACGGGTATTTCAAGCACTTCCGATATGGAGATTAACATATCAGAATCAGGAACAGACAATCCTTGCTCCCATTTAGAGATTGTTTGTCGCACCACGTTCAGCTTGATAGCAAGTTCTTCTTGCGAAAGTCCTTTTGATTTTCTGCTTGCTTTAATGTTTTCGTTTAACATTAGGAATAACCTCCTTTCTTTCAGTCGTTAACACTATTGTATGAGGAACTGCCCGTTGCTACAAGCAACGCATATTAACATTCAAGTTTTATAGTCGTGGTATGATGTTTGATATGTTGCAGAGGAAGAACTAAAGCCTTGCAAATTATTCTCGGCATCATCTATTTATCCAATAAAAAGACAAATTCCGATTTATCGCTTTAATCGTGACACAGCGTTATACTAACATCCAACCTGCTCTTTCTACCCCGCCAAATCCATAAATCATCTATCTCGTTCACTCGCCAAGCCCCAAAATGCCGAAACATCTATCCTGTACACTCACCGAGCACTGACATCAATATCGTCCACTCGCGTCCGAAATTCGCCCTCTGGACTTGTTCCCACAAAGCAATATTCTTACGATTTCAGCACGTCGGCTTTTCGCTCTCAAATCCCGAAAAGCCCAGTAATACTGGACTTTCTACACACCCATCAATTTACCCTCAACATCAATGCCACGCACTCAACGTGCCTTGAGAAATCAATAAAGATGTTGTATGGAGCTAATGGTCCTTGGCGACGGTTCTAAATACAAGCCAATTGTTAAGAATAGTATTTCTTTTCTTCATCCATTTGGGAGTTCTTCAAACTTTGGTACTTTCTCTAAGTCATGATCCCAGCTTGCTCTGTTTGCATAATAGATGTGCCCTTGCGGTTTAATGTTTATGTCACTATCAATACAACCTGCCGGAACAACCAGTAATTGTCCGTCAAATTGAAAATTTGGCAAAGCTGATCCGCAATTAATGCAGAAGCTTTTTATGTGTCCTTCTGAACGAAAGTTAAAGGTTTTAGCTTTATCTTCACCTGACAGCCATCTTAACTCCGCTGTAGAAGAAAAAAGATTGGCTGCATGGGCTGAGCCTGTATCCTTACGGCATCTTTCACAATGACAAAGAAAAAAATTATCAAATTCTCCTTCAATCTCAAAAGTGACTTCTCCACAAAGACATGATCCTTTATATTTCATAATAAAACCTCCTTTTAATTGATCCAATTTTTGAATAGGTATTTCATCTGAATATTAAAATATTTACTTATTATCAAATACTGGTTTAACAAACCTCTTGCCAATAAAATTCGACAGTATTGCCTTTATCCCATAAAAGCTCCTGTACTTCCAGTCTATCTTTATACACAGGAAAGTTAAGAGAAATGGACTTTAAAGGAACGTTCGCTTCATCATGAATGAACATTTGAATTTCTTTAATCAGAGAAGATACAAGTGTGTTCCGTTCTTCTTCACTGATTTTATCATGTACTTTTCAAAGTTAATCATCAGTTTATAAACATTATCTAGCGTAATAGCGTTCGCTTCAACTGAACGGCTCTTTAATTTCCCCTCTTCATTTTTTTCTTCTAACTCAACTATTATATCATACAGGCAATCTAAACGAATAGCCATGTCATGCAATTTCCTATTCGGAAACGGCTCAGTATCGGGAAAACCCATGTTGTATTTCTACCCGAGTCGTGGTTGCATCACATCTTTTGAACGGCCCGTAAGAATTTCCATAGCCTAGAGGACAACCGTTGCGACTAAAAAAGCAACTTTCTCAGTAATTATCAATTTTTTTGCCCTTGTCTGAGGAACATACCTGCTGTTTTGCGCTTTTTATGGTTGGAAACTGTTTGCGGTGGATTTGTGAATATTACAATGGCAATTGAAAGCAATAGCATGACAGCCAAGGATACCATGGACAAAGTGAGATTACCAGGTTCAGAAGTGTTCATAAATGTTGCCGTATCAAATCTCATAACTGTTAGTCCAGACAATATCGGATACAAACTGCGCATTGTAGCATTTTTTATAAACATGGCACTATATCCGAACAAAAAAGATACGATAACGCCGCCCATGAAAATCCCCGGCTTCCTGCTTGTAAAAGCGATGATGGGCAAAATTGCGGTGTATGTGAAGGCCGCTGTTCCTAGCATCTGCAAAAACCCATTAAAAAGAACTGCAGCACTAAGCCCTGTAATACCGAACAGCAATCCCACAACCAGCGTTACCACATAGCTATATAACCCGAACAGCACACTTAATATCCCCATTGCCAGCAGTTTTCCCAACAACAGGCGCTGAAAACTTACCGGAACGGGTAAGATGTTTTTCAAGGTGTTATCTGTGTATTCCCTGTTGATTAAATAACCACCAATCAAGGTGAAAATCACAGGCATGAAAATCGTTGCACTGTTCCATATGGTACTGTTAAGGAGAGCGAAAAAGTCAAAATATTGTTTTGCGGCCTCCCCAGTGGCAACTGCTTGGGTGAATACAGACAAAATTGCAGGAAAAGTCATGCCGATAAGGCCAATGAGCAAAATATGAAATCGCTTTAATTTTAAGAATTCGGTTTTTATAATTCGAAGCATGAAAAACACCTCCTTTCTTCAAATTTCTCTGCGTTGATAAATGTGGATCATTAAATAGATGCAAACTGCTGCCTCCAACAAAAGCACGCCAAAACATACAGATGTCGGTGCAAAGTATTGGCTGAAACGATGGTAAAACGCCGCCTGAATTTCACCGATGGGCGTGTAAAATTGGTATAGCCATCGAAAAATCATGGGGATGGGCATAAGCGTTCCGGCATTTACCCCGATAGGTTGCATCATAATGGCATCGCTGAAATGCATCACATAATTTAACAGTGTGTAAAAGAACACGATAATGACCGAGAGAATGTAGCTTTTATTACACCAGATGACCAGTACAATGCAAGGAAGCGCAGCCGCCCATATGAGTACCCCTGTCAATACTGTCAAGGAAAATTGAAAAGGAAAATCATGTAGTGGAACATTCTGAAAAACAGCAATCGCAGTGCCAACTGCAAAACCCATTAATTGAAATGCGACTGAAAAAATCAACAGAACCGATAGCTTTACAATAACCAATTGCTTTTTTGATACTGGTATGCAAAGCAGATTTTTTAATGTGTCATTGTCCTGCTCCACAAAAAACAGATTAGCCGCCAAAATTATCAGCAGGGGCATTAATAGCAAAAAAGCATTATCTTCTCTTACTCCAGACTGGATACTTACAAAATTAGAATCTGACAACAATGCTGCATTGAAAAGAGGAAAAATAAAAGCTGCCAGTATTCCAAAGAGAAATATTCTCATTCTTTTGAATTTTTTCAATTCGCTAAGCAGCAGGCTATGCAATGCCCTCACCTCCGGTTATACGCTTGAAGTAATCTTCCAAGGTATCTTCACAGGTGTGAGCTTCGGATACCTCCAATCCGTTTTCAATAAAAGCACGGTTGAGTGCAGCCACAGACAAATTGTTTTCATATAGGCGTAAGCCGTGGTCATTTTCCACTGTAAAGTTTTTTACGCCAAAGTTTCTCTCCACAATTCTGGCTGCCTGCCCAGTGTCTGAAACAACAAAACGAATGTATTTTCCGTTTTTTTCCTCCAACTCAGCAAGGCTCTCTTCCTCCAGTAATACACCGTGGTCAATGATTCCAATATCATCCACCAATAGGGAGATTTCTGAAAGAATATGGCTGGAAATTAAAATGGTTTTCCCTTTCACATCGCACAGTTCCCGAATAAACGAACGCACCTCGGCAATCCCGATTGGGTCAAGCCCATTGATCGGCTCATCCAAAATCAGCAGCTCCGGATCGTGCATAATGGCAAGAGCAATGGCCAAGCGCTGCTTCATACCAAGGGAGTACTGAGAAAACAACTTTTTATCTCCATATGGCAGTCCCACAACCTCTAATGCGCTTTGAACAGCATTACGCTTCGAAACACCTCTGAGCAGCGCAAAAATTTTTAGGTTTTCTGTACCTGTCAAATTCGGATAAAATCCAGGTGCTTCAATTAAACTCCCAATGCGGGGCAGAATTTTCTTTTCGTTCCCCTGAATATTTTTGCCGAAGATCTGAACCTCTCCTGAAGTAGGTCTAGTCAGATTCAGCAGCATTTTCATGGTCGTAGTCTTTCCTGCTCCATTTCGTCCAAGCAGACCATAGATACGACCTTTTTTCACATGGATATTCAAGTTAGCAACGCTTTTCTGCTCTCCATATTGTTTTGTTAGGTTTTTTGTTTCAATTATAAAATCACTCAAGCTAAGAACCTCCTTTTCTTGTTTAAATAAGTCTATCACGCCAACCTTGCATTAACCTTGCCGACACCTTGCATTAACCTTGCAATGGCGTAAAAAGAAATCCCTGCCAACAGACAGGGATTCTCTTAATTCCTCGCAGGGAAACAAATGGTAAAAACTGTATACTGGTTTGGTTCACTTTGAACCGTAACTTTTCCATCCATTTTTTCGACCATCTGCCGAACAATGGATAACCCCAATCCACTTCCCTTATTCGAACGGCCTTTATCACATTTATACAATCTTTCAAAAATATGCTGCTGATCTGATTTTTCAATGCCGATTCCATTATCCTCAACACGAATTTTAATTTCTTCTTCCTTTTTTGACATTCTAATTTTAATCTGTGTGCCCTGACTATGGCTCATGACATTTTGTACTAAATTGTTGATGATGCGAGTATAACCGTCTAAGTCTACTTTTGCAAGCAATGGCTTTACTGGAATTTCTATTTCATAATCTAGATGCTTTTCTTCAAAAACGGGAATCCAGTCTTTCAGAATATTTCTCGTTAATTCCGCAAGCTCTGTCTGCTCTATAGATAAAGAAAATTCACTGGAATTCAGTTTAAACCAGTCAAACAAAATATCAATATACTCTTTTAGATCATGTGCTTTTCTTCTTGCAATTTCAAGATAATCCTCTCGGTCTTTTGGTGCAACTACACCTCTGTGAATTGCGTCCAAATAACCAATCAAGGTAGTAAGCGGTGTTCGCACATCATGAGAAAGACTGGTCATAAGTTGACGATTGGTTTCGTCAGCTGCTCTGAGTTGCGAGAGTCGCTCTTCATAATCGTAGACAATTTCATTCATTTTATAAGAAAGGTCTGCCGTCAATTCATTACCAACAGCAAGGATTTTTCGACTACCGTTTCCAGCCTGAATATCACTGAGAGCATCCGCCATATCCTGCAACTGCCTTTTAACGCCAATCAGTTTTGCTAAGCATACAATACCGAAAAGGAGGGCAAGGCAAAATAATATGCCTAAAGTTACATAGAGAATCATCCCCTACACCTCCTTATTAAAACGATAACCAATTCCTTTCACCGTCTGGATATAAAATGGCGTGCCCGAATCAGGTTCAATCTTTTTACGCAAACGGCTGATGATTGCCATAATATTGCTGTCATCATAAACGTAAGATTCACCCCAGACTTCCTCATAAATCTGCTGCTTCGTTAAAATTCTGCCTTGGCTTTTAGCGCAGAACAAAAGGAGATCAAATTCTTTCGGTGGCAATTCATATGTGCCATTTCGCGTAGTAATACTTCGGCTGTCAAAGTCTATGGTCAGCCCTTTGTAAGTGAGGGGCAGCAAATGATTGTCTGCAAAATTAAAACGTGTGTATCTGCGTATTAAGGAAATAATTCGGGCAATCAGTTCCTCCATATCAAATGGTTTTGTGAGATAATCATCTGCACCGGAACGAAGTCCATGTACTTTTGACATACTGTCATTTTTAGAAGTCAGCATCAGGATGGGAATGCTGCTTTGAACTCGTATTTTTTCCATTGTCTGAAATCCATCCATTCCCGGCATCATCACATCCAAAATGATAAGATGGTACTCATTTTTTACCAGCAATTCCAGACCATCCGCACCGGAATAGCAGTGCTCTGCACTTATATTTTCTTTTGCTACACTTTGTTTTATCAAAGCACATAGCTCTTTATCATCGTCAATTATCAAAATATTGTAATCCAATTTTATCCTCCCCATGTTAATTATTATTTTGTAAAGGTAAAATCAACTTTATTTTCTATTTTCTTTCCGCCTGCCATCTGAAGGCTTAGGAGCATCCTTTGGCATTGCCATGCACGACCAAAACGAACAGCGCCTTCAATCCTGTCTTCTTCATAGAGCTTTTGAATTCATCGCTTGGAGATTACCCATTTATCAGAAGACTGCTGTACGGATATATAGACAAGCATTTGTATTCCTCCATGTTTTATCTATATTACCAATTATATACGCAAAAGCCGAACAAAAACAAGTTAACGATACCACTAATATATTTCGTTCTTTATTGAGCAGCTAATGCAACGAAATGGCTAGATATTCAATTTTCAAAGGGCAACAGGGAAAAAGCTCTCTCACTTTTAGAAAAGAAGATTTCGGTTAGGTTTCACGTCTAGCCTCTTTATTATTGTTGACCCGGAAACCATACGGTGGCTAAGTTACTGTACATACCCCTGTTTTTTTTAGGAATCTTTGTGTTTCCCAGGAAATAAATTTGCTTAAACGCAATTAAGAATTTTTTTTCTACGCCCTCACGAGTACCAATGTATTTTACATAGTTGGCAATCTAGGTTGGAGGTCCATCTCGCAAGTAGGGCGAGGTAAATTTAACTTTGGGCATAACGGACTCCTTTCTCGATTTTGGACAAAAGAAAAGAGTGACCCTAATCATAATCACCCTTCAAATTAGAATTTCTATATCAATATCCTAATTCTTCATCAATTAGAATCACTTAAAATTCACTTGTCATTGGCTTGTTCCACAAAACAGAAAGTCCTCTGCAAATTATTTCTGGACTTTTACAGTTATAATATTTATCGCCTTTAACAGCACAAGGAGTTTCTACACCTAATCGTTTTGCATTCAATGGTGCTGCTATATTTCTGGCACCATACGAGGCACTTCAAAATCTTTTTCATTTTTATTCTTCCCAACCACGAAGTATACTTTCTCATGACCATAGAAAATAGATGCAATTTGTTTACAATTCCCATCATTATTGATAATTTCGCCCGTTTCGTCCAATCCATTTACAGAAAAAATATAGATGTTAGCTCCATTTGCCTTCAACCTTACATCTTTACTTAATTCTATTGCCGTAGCGTTGTGGAGAGCTACGAGAGAAAAAACATAAAAAATGTCCCTCACTTCTATTACGGAAAAAGTGACGGGGCTACCCGAACTGATAAAGTTAAGATTTCCTATCTTGATTTTATCCCCTTCGGCGTATACACTAAAAGTCATAGATGCGAAACGGAGAAATACAAATGATTGAATATATATACAACAGGCTTCTGATAAACAGGGAATCTCCAAGCTGAGAATACAAAAGCTCTGTGAAGTGAACAGAATTAACAGAGCGCTTCTTTTCAGTTATACATAGGAAATACCAAAAGATACGTCAAACCTTGCGGACGGCAGTCTGGAAAGAAAACTGGAAAAAGGAGTGATACCTTGAAACGAATTCTTGTAGTAGAAGATGATATAATGCTGAATTCCGGTTTGTGCTATAACCTGGAACTGGATGCATATAAAGCTGTACCTGCCCATGATGCGGCAACAGCTCTTAAAAAAATAAGGGACAAAACCTTTGATTTGGTGATTATGGATGTTAATCTGCCGGATGGAGACGGCTTCGAACTGTGCAAAAAAATCAGTGCTGCACAGGATGTTCCGATAATATTTCTGACCGCCCGTGATTTGGAATCCGATGTAATGAAAGGCTTTGATTTAGGTGCGGATGATTACATCACTAAGCCGTTCAACATCAATATTTTCAGAAAAAAAGTAGCCGCTGTTTTGAAGCGATGGGCAGAACCGGCAAATCAGAAACTCTATCTATGCGGCGATCTTGTCATAGACTTCGACAAGCTGACAGCCGCTATCAAGGATGAGCCGGTAGTTTTCACCCCCACGGAGTATAAAATCCTGAAAATCTTTACCAGCAATCCCAATGTACTGCTTATCCGGCAGGTACTACTGGAAAAGCAGTACGATGTGGATTCAAACTTTGTGGATGAACACACCTTGACCGTCAACATCAATCGTTTAAGAAACAAAATTGAAGCTGGGGACAGAAAATATATCAAAACTGTTTAT
>JABNAD010001164.1_pt1 | contig 10682 bp, 8 predicted proteins | sample 7240381 | NCBI WGS metagenome assembly JABNAD01 (sample SAMN11332834, study PRJNA596920) | anaerobic digester metagenome | biome: digested sludge; isolation source: digested sewage sludge-derived enrichment culture grown on H2/CO2 | place: Germany: Goettingen | reverse complement strand
ACTATGTACAGAATAGCAGGACAATTGCAGCCTGGCGTCCTTCATGTCAGCGCACGTACTCTGGGTACTCATGCTGTTTCAATTTACGGTGATCATTCAGATGTTATGTCATGCAGACAAACGGGATTCGCTTTTTTATCAAGCGGAGGCGTTCAAGAGGTAATGGATTTGGGCGGTGTCGCTCATTTAGCTGCCATAGAAGGACGCATACCATTTTTGCATTTCTTTGATGGATTCAGAACATCACATGAATTACAAAAAATAGATGTCATAGATTATAAAGATTTAGAAGAAATGCTAAACAAAGAATCATTGAACTATTTTAAAAAGAACTCCTTAAATCCAGAAAGACCTGCTCAGCACGGCTTTGCGCAGAATCCGGATTCATATTTCCAGACAAGAGAAGCAAGCAATGTTTATTATGATAAATTACCATACATTGTTGAAAGCTATATGAATAAAATTAACAAATTAACCGGAAGAGATTATAGGTTATTCAATTATTACGGAGCAGAAGATGCTGAAAATATAATAATTGCAATGGGTTCAGTAAATGGTGTAATCAAGGAAACAATTGATTATCTGAATTCAAAAGGAGAAAAAACCGGTTTCCTTCAGGTTCATTTGTATAGACCGTTTTCTGTCGAACATTTCTTAAAAGAAATACCTTCCACAGTTAAAAGATTTGCTGTATTGGACAGAACAAAAGAAACAGGCTCCATAGGTGAACCATTATACCTTGATGTATGTGCTGCATATGCCAACAAATCTGATGCTCCTGAAATATATGGCGGAAGATACGGTTTGTCTTCAAAGGATGTGGACCATGCGCAAATAATGGCTGTATACGATAACCTCAAGCAGAAAGAAGTTAAAGATCACTTTACGGTTGGAATAATTGATGATGTTACATTCCGTTCTTTACCTGTACGAAATGATGTAGTTATAAGCAATCCTAATATTGTTAACTGCAAGTTCTGGGGATTAGGCTCAGACGGAACGGTAGGAGCAAACAAAAACTCCATAAAAATCATCGGTGATAATACCGACATGTATGTACAGGCATACTTTGAATATGATGCAAAAAAATCCGGCGGTGTAACAAAGTCAAATTTACGATTTGGTACAGAACCAATAAGGGCAAGCAATGCTGTTAACAGAGCAGATTTTATTGCATGTCACAACCAGTCCTATATTGATAAATTTGATATTGTAAATGAAATAAAGACGGAAGGAACATTCCTTTTAAATTGCAGCTGGACTAATGAAGAATTAAATGAAAAACTTCCAAATAAAGTTAAAAAATATATAGCTAAAAACAGTATCAACTTCTATACAATTGATGCAACCAGCATTGGAAAAGAAATTGGTTTAGGTAACAGAACAAACACAATACTGCAGTCAGCATTCTTTAAACTGGCAAATATCATACCTATGGAAGATGCTGAAAAATATATGAAGGACTCTGTTGTAAAATCATATGGCAATAAAGGTGATGAAGTATTAGCAATGAATTTTGCTGCAGTAGAAAGAGGATATCAAAGCCTGAATAAGGTAACTGTCCCTGAAAGCTGGAAGTACCTTGTATGTGAAGAAGAGGAATTGGACATGAGATTGCCTTCATATGTGAGAAACATTCAAATGCCTATAAATGCGTTTAAGGGAGATTCACTTCCTGTAAGTGCTTTTGTTGAGCATGCAGATGGTGCTATGCCTCTTGGTACAAGCAAGTATGAAAAAAGAGGAATTGCAGTTGATGTTCCTGTATGGGAAAAGGATAAATGCATTCAATGCAATCAATGCTCATACGTATGTCCTCATGCTGCCATAAGACCATTCCTTCTTACAGAAGAAGAAAAGAATAATGCACCTGAAAGCTATAAATCAAAATCTGCAACTGGAAAGGGTATGGAAAAATATCTTTTTACCATACAAATAGACCCTATGGATTGTACAGGCTGCGGAAACTGTGTTGAGACTTGTCCGGCCAAAGAAAAAGCTCTCCACATGGAAAGCCTGGAATCGCAAAAGGGAGAAATGATAAATTGGGAATACTCAATGAATTTATCCTATAAGGAAAATCCTATGGACAAATTCTCTGTTAAAGGAAGCCAATTTGAACAGCCGCTGTTGGAGTTTTCAGGAGCTTGCGCAGGCTGCGGTGAAACTGCATATGCAAAATTATTGACTCAATTGTTTGGAAACAGAATGTATCTTGCAAATGCAACTGGATGTTCACAAGCATGGGCATCAATGTTCCCGACAACTCCGTATACAACAGACAAAGATGGTTTTGGACCTGTATGGACAAATTGCTTGTTTGAAAACAATGCTGAATTGAGTCTTGGCATGTTCCTTTCCGTACAACAGCAAAGAGAAAAACTGGCAATGGAAATAACTAAATTACATGATAATTTAGATGACTTGAAGGCAAAAAAGGTGCTGTCGGATTGGCTGGAAAACAAAAATGAAGGAAACGGCACATTTGAATTCAGTAAAGCGGTTATAGATTTATTGAATAATATTGAAGTAAATGATGAACTGTCTTCTTCTAAGGACTATGTATTAAATAACAAGGAACACTTAACTAAAAAATCCATGTGGATGTTCGGCGGTGACGGTTGGGCCTATGACATCGGATTTGGCGGACTAGACCATGTCCTGGCTTCAGGAGAAGATGTAAATGTGCTTGTGGTTGACAATGAAGTTTATGCAAATACAGGCGGTCAATCTTCAAAGGCCACACCAACAGGTGCAGTTGCATTATTTGCATCATCCGGTAAAAAGACTGCTAAAAAGGATTTAGGCCTGATGGCAATGGCATATAAAAATGTATATGTTGCTAAGGTTGCCTTGGGCGCAAATATGAATCAATTGATTAAGGTTCTTAAAGAAGCGGAAAGCTACAAAGGACCTTCAATTATTATTGCATATACTCCATGCATAAATCATGGTATATCAAAAGGAATGAAATGCTCAGTAAAACAATCAAAGGAAGCTGTTGAATCAGGTTACTGGAATCTTTACCATTACAATCCTGATCTTATTTATGAAGGAAAAAATCCTTTCGTACTGGATTCAAGAGAACCTGAAAAATCATATATGGAGTTTGCTATGGGAGAGGTAAGATATTCTTCATTGTTCAGAACATTCCCTGAGGAAGGCAAAAAACTTTTAACCGAAGCAGAAAAAGAAGCTAAATATAATTACGAAATGTACAAGAATATGGCAGAATAACTAATTACAATATATTGCGAGGATAATAATGAAAGAAAATAAAAAAATTAAATTTAGCTCAGTTGAGTGGAGGGACGGTCAGCAGTCATATTATGCAACAAGATTTAAAACAGAAGATATGCTGCCGATACTTTCCAAAATGGATGAAGTAGGCTATGATTCCATGGAAATGTGGGGAGGCGCAACATTTGACGTGGCTATCAGATACCTGAATGATGATCCGTGGGACAGGGTGAGAGAATTTAAAAAATATGTTAAGAAGACACCTTTAAGGATGTTGTTGAGAGGTCAAAACTTAGTAGGATATACACAATATCCTGATGACATTGTGGACAGATTTATAAAGTGTGCAGCTGATGCAGGCATAGATATTTTCTTGATATTTGATGGTCTCAATGATGTAAGAAACACGGAGACATGCTTTAATAGTGTTAAGAAGTACGGTAAAAGAGCAGAAGCAAATATCTGCTATACAATAAGTCCGGTTCACACCATTGATAAGTATATTCAGATGTGTAAGGATTATGTAGCACTAGGAGCAGAGGCCATTCATATAGAAGATATGGCCGGAATGGTTACTCCTGCTGAAATATCGGAAGTTATAGGAAGATTAAAACAAGAAATAGATGTTCCGATTCACTTCCAGGCTCACTGCACAGGAGGCATGGCTGACATCTGTTATTGGGAAGCAGCAAGAGCAGGAGCAGATGTATTGGATTGTGATGTTTCATCTCTTTCATTGGGACCGGCCCATCCTCCTTTAGAAAGTTTAGCAGTTGCATTGAAGGCTCAGGGTTATAAAGTAGACATGGATTTTAATTTGTTAAGTGAAATAAATGATTACTTTAAAAAGCTTGGGCAGAAATATTCAGATCTTAAGAGCAAACTTCCTTTGGTTGATATAAGTGTTTTAAAACATCAGATTCCCGGAGGAATGCTTTCGAACCTTGAAATGCAGCTTAAACAAATGAATCTGCTTGACAGAATTGAAGAAGTATACAATGAAGTTCATAATGTTCATAGAGATTTCGGATATCCTCCATTAGCCACTCCTTTTGCTCAGATGGTTGGATCACAGGCAGCATTTAATGTAATAATGGGTGAAAGATATAAAATGATTTCTAAGGAATCAAAAGAATATATCCGTGGAATGTACGGACGATTCCCTGGACCTATAAATGAAGAATTAAAGAAAAATGTTTTAGGAGATGCTGAACCGACAACCGTAAGGCCGGCAAGCTTATTAGCTCCTGGCTGGTATGACATGGTAAATGCAGCAGGTAATTTGGCAAGAACAGAAGAAGATGTATTGACATATGCGATGTTCCCTCAAATAGCAACAAATTTCTTAAAACAAAAATATAATTTACAATAGGAGATAATCATGAAACAGGAAAATGAAAAACAAATTGAAAGATCAAGAGAAATTCTTGAAGAATTAAAAATAAAAAGAGGCGGAAGCGTTTTAAGCTTTCATAAAAGAATTGCCAATGATCCTGATTTAGTAAAGGCTTTTGACACACAATACGGCATTTGCAAAAAAGAAATATCTCATATACCACCAAAATATGTAGAGTTAATTCTTCTGGCTTTAGGTTGTGCAAAGGGAGTTCAGACTACTATTGATACTCACGGGAAATTAGCATTTGAAAAAGGAGCGACCATAGAAGAAATTGGGGAAACTTTAAGACTGGTGTTCTTCTATTGCGGAGCATCAGGTTTAATACCGGGAGCTGAAATATTTGAAGAATTAGAATAATCATATTAATTTAACGGGAGAAGTTTATGAGTGATTATGAAAAGAAATTAATTTCAGCAAGTGATGCTGTTAAATTAGTTAAATCAAATGATTGGGTTGATTACGGCTTAGGAGTGGGAATACCTCATGATCTTGATATAGAGCTTTCTAAAAGAGTTGATGAGTTGGAAAATATAAATATAAGAGCGACTATTGCTATGAAAGACCCTAAAGTTTTAAAAGCTAACAAGGTTGATAAGTACGGGTTCCCCGTGTTTACATGGAACTCATGGCATATGGGAGGCATAGAAAGAAAAAGAATAAATGATGGAGCAGTATTTTATAATCCCATCAGATTTTCTGAAATGCCGAGATACTACAGAGAAAACATCGAAAGAGTTGATGTTGCAATGTTTCAGGTTGCTCCAATGGATGAACATGGATACTTTAATTTTGGACCATGTACTTCTTATATGATGTCTATGTGTGAAAAAGCAAAAATATTGATTGTAGAGGTCAATAAAAATATGCCTCGCTGCTTAGGCGGGCCGGAAGAAGGAATTCATATTTCTGATGTGGATTATATTGTAGAAGGCTCAAATCCTGTTTTGCCTGTATTGGGAAGCGGTAACCCTTGCGAAGAAGATTTAAAGATTGCTGAATTGCTTGTGGATGAAATACCTAACGGTGCATGCCTTCAGCTTGGTATTGGCGGCATGCCTAATACAGTAGGAAAATTGCTGTCTGAAACAGACATAAAGGATTTAGGCGTTCATTCGGAAATGTATGTTGATGGATTTTTGGAACTGGCTCGTAAAGGTAAAATAAATGGTTCAAAAAAGAATATTGACAGATTCAAGCAGACATTTACATTTTCACTTGGTTCGAAAGAACTATACGACTATATAAATGATAATACTCAAATTAAAAGTGCTGCAGTTGATTATGTAAACGATGCAAGAATAATATCTCAGCTGGATAATTTTATATCCATTAATAATGCGTTAGAAGTGGATTTATTCGGACAAGTAAGTGCTGAATCATCCGGATTAAGACATATAAGCGGTGCAGGCGGTCAATTGGATTTTGTTCTGGGTGCTTATTTATCAAAAGGTGGTAAAAGTTTCATGTGCATTAAATCAACATATATAAATAAAGCTGGTGAGTTAAAATCAAGAATTGTACCTACACTGCCAAATGGATCAATTGTTACAGACACCAGAGCAAATACACACTTTGTAGTTACTGAATACGGCAAGGTCAATTTAAAAGGTTTATCTACATGGCAAAGAGCAGAAGCATTAATTTCAATAAGCCATCCAATGTTGAGAGATGAACTTATTAAGCAGGCAGAAACAATGAAAATATGGAGAAAATCTAACAAATAATTAATTTATCATAAATACAGAGGTGATATACCTCTGTATTTTATGAAAGCAAGGAGTGTAATATGGAATTTTTGATTCAAGGAATGACATTAATAACTTGGAAACAAATATTAATGTGGATAATAGGTGGAGTGCTAATTTACCTGGCAATAGCTAAAGAATTAGAACCTTCACTTTTGCTGCCAATGGGATTTGGAGCAATACTTGTAAACATACCTATGTCAGGTGTTTTAAATCAAACACTGGCAGGTATTGGGGAAGTTCATGGAATTATTGACTGGTTATTTGAAGTTGGAATAGAATCCTCTGAAATGATGCCATTGCTTCTTTTCATAGGCATTGGTGCAATGATAGATTTCGGACCATTATTGTCTAATCCAAGGCTGTTATTGTTTGGAGCAGCAGCACAATTTGGAATTTTTGCAACAATAACAGTAGCATCTATGCTTGGATTTACAATTCAAGATGCTGCATCAATAGGAATAATTGGTGCTGCAGACGGACCAACATCAATATTGGTTTCACAAGTATTAAAAAGCAATTATATAGGGCCGATTGCTGTTGCAGCATATTCATACATGGCGTTGGTTCCAATAATTCAGCCATTTGCAATAAAGTTATGTACAACCGAGAAAGACAGAAAAATAAAAATGAAGTACAATCCAATGAGTGTTTCTAGAATGACAAGATTGATATTTCCAATAACAGTTACAATTATAGCAGGCCTTGTAGCACCGGCATCAATATCACTGGTAGGTTTTTTAATGTTTGGTAACTTAATCAGAGAATGCGGAGTATTAAGATCATTGTCCGAGACAGCTCAAAAAGAATTGGTAAACTTAATTACACTTTTATTGGGATTAACAATTTCTGCAAGTATGAAGGCAGATACATTCATTTCATTGAATACGCTGCTGATTATGGGACTTGGATTATTGGCATTCGTATTTGACACAATAGCAGGTGCATTGTTTGCTAAATTTTTAAACTTATTCCTTAAAGAAAAAATAAATCCTATGGTTGGAGCAGCAGGAATTTCAGCATTTCCAATGTCATCAAGAGTAATACAGAAAATGGGACTTGAAGCAGATTCGCAAAACCACTTGTTAATGCATGCAGTAGGAGCAAATGTATCCGGTCAAATAGCATCAGTTATAGCAGGCGGAGTTATAATTGGCTTAGTTCCAGGATTGATGTAGGAGGAATGATATGAATATGCAAAATGTTTTAATCTCCTTAGAATTAATGGTTAAGGGTATGGCTGCAATATTCTTTGTTATTATAGTAATTTATGCAGCAGTTAATTTAATGATTAAGTTTAGTACTAAGTCAAAATAACTTACACACCTATATAGGGAGTAAATAATGAACTTTTTTAATTGGTTATTTAAAAGAAAAGGAAAAAAAGAAACAGTATCTAAAGATGAATTAAAAGAAGAAGCAATTCAAGCCATAGAAAAAGAAGAAGCTGAAGTAGCAGCAGTAATAGCAGCAATTGCTTCAATTGAAGTATCAGATAATGAGGATGATATAATTGCGTCTATTGCAGCAGCACTATATGAGATGGAAAGACATGCGGATATGTATGAAACGGCAGCAATTATAGCAGGAATTATAACGTCCATGGAAGAAGAGCTTAAAAAGCAGTATAGTAATGTGAAAATATAGGAGGAAAGAATGAAAAAATTTAATGTTACAGTAAATGGGAAATTATATCAGGTTGAAGTAGATGAGGTTAGTTCAAATCAGCCAAGTTTTAATTATGTACCTGCACAGCAGGTTCAACAAGAGCCAGCACCGATTCAGCAGACAGCTATACCAGTTCAACAATCACCTGTTTCAGCAGCACCGGTAGCCGGTGAACCAATTTTTGCACCAATGCCTGGTACTATTTTAGATGTTAAGGTTTCAGAGGGCCAAATTGTTAAGGCAGGAGACATACTGTTAATTTTAGAAGCTATGAAAATGGAAAATGAAATAGTATCACCACAAGACGGAGTGATTGCAAAAGTTAATTCAAGCAAAGGCTCAACTGTTAATACAGGAGAAACATTAATTACTATAGCTTAATAATAAGGATTACGAATTTTTGCTTATGTTAAATTTAAAAGGAGCTGCAATATAATTTATTGCAGTTTCTTTATTTGTGGTATGAAGAAAATATGTTGAAATATAAAGGTTATTGACATATTTGTCTTTTTCGGATATATTATATATGATTTAATAAAACGAAGGGGAAAAGTTAAATGGCTACAATAAAAGAGGTTGCTAAGCTTGCAGGCGTATCTGTTTCAACTGTTTCAATAATTATAAACAATAAAGCAGATGAAAGAAAAATTTCTCTTGAAACACAAAATAAGGTTAATGATGTTATAATGAAATTAAACTATCAACCAAGTGTAGCTGCAAAAAAGTTAAGAAGCAATGAACAGGATTCGTATACGGTCGGTATTTTTTGGGCATCTGACTTCCGTGCTTCTTATTTAAACAGAATAATGATCGGTATACAAGATGGAATGTTGCAGACAAAAATACCGTTAGATATTGTAATATGTCCCTATGACCCCGGTAAATTACATTTGCAGAAAAAACTATATAACAGAAATTCATACAATGCTATTTTGATTGCAAATACCACTGAAAAAGATAATGAATATATTCATAAGAATGTAATTCCAATACCTACAGTCTTATACAACAGAAAATCAGACATTTATCATACAGTTGGAATTGACAACGAGTTAGCAGGAAGAAAGGCAGCCTTGCATTTAATTTCATCTGGAGCTAAAAACATCGCCATGCTGTGTCATAAACAAAAAATATTAGGAATGACCAGCAGAAGCAAGGGATTCTATGATACATGCATAGAAAATCGAATACATATTGATGAAAAAAATATTTATAATATAGGCGCTACAATACATGATGGTGCTGAAGCTGCAAAGGAACTGTTAAAAAACAAAAATATTCCCGATGCCATATATTGTGATTCTGACAGCATCAGTCAAGGATTACTGTATACATTTAACAGAAGCAATATCTCTGTTCCAGATGATGTGCAGGTGATTTCAATTGGAATGGAAAACAGCGAATATAATAAATTTTTCACACCTTCAATAACCGTAGTGGACATACCTTTGGAAAAACTGGCAGCAAAATGCATGCAGGTAATTGAAGGGGTAGCAAATCATAAAATCACAAGTCCAACTCACTTTGAGTTTGAAACTTCTTTAATTCAAAGAGAATCAACAATAAACAAAATATAAATGTTACAAAAATCAGCTCTATCTTAGCAATGTTAATTGAATTAACGCTAAGGTAGAGTTTTTTGTTATTTAAATAATAAAAGAACCAAAAAATAGATTGACAAAATATTAGTATATCGATATAATAAGTTTAACGTTTTACTAAAACGATATATCAATTGTGAAATTAATATTAGATAAATTAATGTCATTTTAACAACTATTAAATCCACAAAAAATTAAGGAGGTCTACCGTGAGTCTGACAAATATTTTTTTAGACCAAGGTGAAAAAAAAGAAAATAACAAAGTAATACTATCAAATCCTTATTATATTATCGATGATGCAGAATCATATCCATTGGACATTTTAAATGAAAAGGCTCTGGGCTTAAATAAGGTCATTGTGAGCATTGACCATGACACACCATCAAGCACATCAGAAGCAGCAGAAAAGCAAAAAAAATTAATTGAGTTTTCCAGACAGAATAATTTGCAAATTTATAACGGAACAGGAATTGGAATTCAGTTGTTAATTGAAAGTCAGTTAAAATCAGGAGATATAGTCTTAGGATGCGGTTACGATGTTTTTGCGGCAGGTTCTAAAGGAGCATTAGGTATTAAGGTTAATCCGGAAGAATTGGTGCAGGCGATTTATAATAATTGCGTAGAAATCGATTTACCTGAAGTAATCTTCATTGAATTGACCGGAAAATTAAGTAAAGATGCATACATCAAGGATTTGATTTTAACAGTAATAAAAGATTTGAACTCAATGGACGTAAATGGCAAGGTAGTGGAATTTTACGGAGACGGCCTTTCAAATTTGTCTGAAGATGATTTCATAACACTGTGCGCATTAGTTGGTAAAACGAATGCATTAAGCGCATTGATTAATTTAAACTGTTCAGATGCAGACAATTCTTTGAAATATGATTTAAGCACAATAAAAAGCATGGTTGTATTGCCTGATGATTATAAAAATATAATACCCCTGGAAAATCTAGAGGATAAGGTGCTTGTTAATCAGGTTTTCTTAGGTGGAAACAGCGGAGGAAAAATATCTGATTTAAGGG
>JABNAD010001163.1_pt1 | contig 10683 bp, 7 predicted proteins | sample 7240381 | NCBI WGS metagenome assembly JABNAD01 (sample SAMN11332834, study PRJNA596920) | anaerobic digester metagenome | biome: digested sludge; isolation source: digested sewage sludge-derived enrichment culture grown on H2/CO2 | place: Germany: Goettingen | reverse complement strand
AAAAGTGAGGGGCGCATTAAAATTCCATAATAGGTGGCTGGTGTGACTGGTATGTACAGTGAATATAGTGATTTGTATCTTGATGAGCCTGACCAATATCAGGTTTCTCCTGAAGATATAAAGGCTCTGACCCAGCTGTTTAAGCGGGGAGGTTTCACTGAAGGTGATTATACATCTGCCGGTAGCAAGGATAGGATGAGCATTGAAAGACCTAAAACCTGGGGATTAAAAGTGGGCATTGTGGATAGCTATATTTCCAAGCATAACCGGGTTACTATTCGTACAAGAGAACCCTTGGTACCAGGGGATGGAATTGAGATTTGGACGGCGAAGGAGCCTCATGTGGGCACCAATATTTCTAAAGTCTCGAAGGCTGGAGAAGTGATTTCTTTAGCTATAGAAGGGGATATACAAAAAAACGATGTGGTTTATCGTACGTACGGAAAGTCATTAAATGATACTCTTCGGAAAACTTGGGAGAAGGACAGCCGCAAAAAACCGATTTCCGGATTGTTGAAAGCCAAAAAAGGGCAGCCATTGGCCTTACAACTTTGGGACATGAGTGGAAGTAATATTTATGTTACGGGTGATATTGTGGAAGCAGCCGCAAATCAGCCTACTTCATTGGAAAAGCTGAAACAGCAAGTAGAAAAAATGGGGGCGACCTCTTTTGTGCTGGAGGCACTAGAGATTGATGGGGATGCGGATATATATGTGAGTGTCGGCGCATTAAATCAATTGAGAAGAAATGCTATTGAAGCTTTAGAAGATGCCATTCTAAAAAAATCAAAGCGACAAGAGGTTCAAAAGAGCTTAACTGAAGATAAAGAGAAAAAACCTAATTTACTTGAGAAAAAACTTCATGCTTTGGTTACGGAATTTTCTCAGTTGGAGGCGATTGTAGGTACAAAGGGGCTTAAGGTAATTTATTTTGAAGCTTCTGCGGAGATGGAGAGGATTTTACCTCAAGCATTAAAGCTTTGCAAAAGCTTTGGTGTCAGCCTCTATGCCGCATTGCCAAAAATCAGCAGGCAATGGCGCAAGGATATAGAGGATGCTATGACGGTGCGCTTGAAAAAAACGGAGATTGATGGTTTTTTGGTCCGTTCTGCCGGTCAGTTTGGATTAGTGAAGGACAGTGGGAAGAGAATTACGGTTGATTACACGTTAAACGTAATGAATGAAGAAGGCGTCGCTTTTTGGAAACAGCAGGGCGCCGACAGCGTATGTTTGTCAGTGGAAGCGAATCTAAAGGAAATCAATACCATGGGTGATAAAGACTGCGAAATGGTGGTTTATGGATATCTTCCCCTTATGAAAACGCAACAATGTCCCATCGGCAACTATGCTGGCGGGAAAGAGGGACATTTTTATTGTTCTGAAAAGAATAATACTGAACTGTATTTCTTAAAGGATAGAAAGGGTTTAAAGTTCCCTTTAATGACAGATTGTGAGCGTTGTGTTTGTACGGTATTAAACAGTAAGCCTTTATTTACACTGAAATTTTATGATGAGATTTTAGAAAGTGTAACAGGAAGTGTGCGCTTGGAATTTACAAAGGAAGGGATTGGGCGTGCAGCAAGAATAACCAAGGCTTATGCTGAAATGACCCAAGACCCTCATAAAATTAGTTCGGAAACAAGAAGCCTTTTGGAGGAAATGAAAGAAAAAGGGAACACGAAAGGACATTTCTTCCGCGGAGTGGAGTGAGGATATGTTTGATCTGTTGATCATGTTGAGCAGATATCTGTTTATCTTTTATATCGGATTCTTTTTATGGCAAGGCATTGTTTATATTGCGTATGAGCAGGGCGGCTTTCTGGGCAGCCCTTATCATGCGGTTTCTATCCAACGACGCCTTATTATTTTGATGCACATTACTGCATTTTTGATTTTGGCTTTTAATCGGGATTCAGGGATATACGATTGGAAGACGGTAGTGTTTGGAGCGGCAGGATGTGTTTTTTTGCTGGCATCAATTCATTTTTTAGATCGATTTTATTATGAAGGCTGTCCTCTGATTTGGACGGGTACCTTGTTTTTGATGGACTTAAGTTTAATTATGCTACAAAGGATCGATCCAAGCTTAGCATATAAGCAATTGATGTGGATGGTCATAGGACTGGTAGGTATGCTAATGCTTCCATTCTTTTTCCGCTTGATTCCACGATTTGAGGTTTTTGAGTGGGCGTATATTATTTTTTGCTTTGGCTTATTACTATGCACTAAAATTTTTGGGGTAGAACGCCACGGTTCCACAAACTGGCTGAAGATAAGCGGAATCACCTTTCAACCATCAGAGTTAGTCAAGTTTTTATTTATATTTTACCTTGCCAGTGTATTTCGTAAAAGGATAGAGTGGAAAGAATTTATCATTACTGGTGTACTAAGTGCAGGAGTGGTTATGCTTTTGGTTTTGCAAAAGGACTTAGGTAGTGCATTAATCTTCTTTATGACTTATATGGTTATGCTGTATATTGCCACTGCAAATGAATTTTTATTTTTGCTTGGAATGGGGGCAGCATGCGGTGCTGCTACGTTGGCCTACAAAATTTTCTCCCACGTTCGGGTACGTGTTGCTGCTTGGCAAAACCCTTGGGCAGATATTGACAAGGGTGGCTATCAAATTGTAAACTCTTTATTTGCGATTACTACATGGGGGTTGTTTGGCAGCGGTTTGACCAAGGGAATGCCGAAAAGTATTCCCGTTGTGGAAAGCGATTTCATTTTTGCTGCAATTTGTGAAGAATTCGGTGGACTGTTTGGCGCAGGGGTAATTTGTATCTTTATTATGTTGTTATATCGGGGAGTGCGCATTGCCTTGGATTCCAAACGAAGATACTATAGTATTTTAGCCATCGGAGTTACAACAATGCTTTGTTTCCAAGCATTTATCATTATTGGCGGTGTAATCAAGCTCATCCCTTTAACGGGAGTAACCCTACCTTTTGTTAGCTATGGTGGTACCTCTGTTTTGGTCAGCCTTATGATGATAGGGCTTTTGCAGTGGGTTTGTGTTTATTGCGAACAGCATGGTGTAGACGAGGAAGCTCCTCCCATTTTCGAAGTTGAAGGAGACGAAGGCTATGAATAATATGAAAAGAAGCATCAGGCGAATTTTTTGGCTTCTGGTTCTTTGTTTTTTTCTCTTGTTAGGATACATGGGGAAACTGGTTTTAATGGATCGAGACGGGATTTCTGCTAATTCCTATAATGCGCGTTTGCGTTATGTGGATAACAGCATTCGTCGTGGTGATATCATAGATCGAGATGGAGACATTTTGGCCACTAGCGTATTGCAAAAAGATGGAACTTATGAGAGAAAGTATCTCCGTTCTCGTATGGCAGCCCATATTACAGGATATAGCAGCGTTGGGAAAACAGGAGTTGAGGCTGCCGAAAATTTTCAGATGATGACTTTGCATAACGAATTTTTACAAAGGGTACTATCCGTTGCCACAGGAAAGGAATTGGTGGGAAACAGTGTTGTAGTAACAGTTGACATGGATATACAAACAACTGCCGGTAATCTTTTGGGTAATGCCAAGGGGGCTGTGGTGGTGATGGAACCATCAACAGGGCGAATACTGGCATTACAGGCATATCCGGATTTTGATCCGAATACTGTTGCTGCTAATTGGGATAACCTAAAGGATAATGAGAACAGTCCTTTGGTAAATAGAGCAACGCAAGGCTTATATCCCCCTGGATCTACGTTCAAACTTGTGAGTTCTCTTGCAATAATGGAAAATAAAAAGGACTGGCAAACAAGAACCTATGAATGCACCGGAGAAGCTGAATTTGAAAATAAGGTGATTCATTGTTATAACAATAAGGCCCATGGAACTGTAGATTTGAAACAGGCGTTGACAGTTTCTTGCAACTGCTATTTTGCACAATTGGCCACAGAGATCGGGCCATCCAAACTAAAAGGTGTTATGGAGCGAGTGGGTATGGAAACGCCTTCTTCTTTCGACTTGGCCTATAGCCAAAATAAAGTTGGATTGAATGCAAGTTCTTCGGAAAGTGAACTGGTTGAAACAGCTATTGGCCAAGGTAAAACGGCGGTAACACCATTGTATATGGCAATGCTGGCATCAGCCATTGCAAACGAAGGTATTATGATGCAGCCTTATATAATAGACCATATTCAATACAGCAATGGTAAGGCAGGAAAGCAGACGGTTCCAAAAAAACTGGCAGAAATTTGTACGGCAGAAGAAGCCACAGTTCTACGTGATATGATGGTTTCGGTTGTGGAAAAGGGCACGGGGACTGCCGCATCTGTGAAAGGCATCACTGTAGCGGGAAAAACTGGTACAGCCGAGAATGCCACTGGAAAAGATCATTCATGGTTCGTTGGCTTTGCGCCAGCGGAAGATCCGAAGGTAGCGGTGGCGGTAGTAATAGAGAATTCTAAAGCATATGGCAGTGCGACACCGATTGCCGGGAAGGTGATAAAAGAGGCTCTGAATCAACTAGAGAATGAATAAATTCTCAGTTTATTGGGATTTATACCATAATTAACACTCAAAAAGTAAGTTGATATGGTGACTTTTCCTACACAAATAGAAACTGAAATGAAATTTTGTATTGAAAAAGAAACAAAAACCATATATTTAAGTCGTTTCTCAGACAAAGTGGTTTTTCCTAAAGAAAGACCGCTCGGTTTATGTATATTTTTGATTAAAACCGTTAAATATCAACACATTTTATGCAAAGCTCCAACGGCATTTTTGCATAATTTTTAACAAAAAAACGGAAGGAAAGAACACTATCACGAAAAACAGCAAGTATTTATCGTTGATTTTAATTCCAATATGGAAATTTAATAAGCTAATATCTAGCAGTAAATTTTTATTAACAAAGTCAAAATAGCTAAAAAAGAAATGATTTTGGATAAAAATAAGTTTTTATTGACAAAAAAGTCCGTTTTTCTCTCTCAAATTTTGTAAAAATGAAAGAGCTTCATTTGTGAAAAACTTTTTTGCATTGAAAATGTCCAAAATTTTTCAAATAATAATAATTTTTTAACAATTTAGGTTGCAATAAAAAATGAATAGTGTTATAATCAAGACGATAACAGGAGGGTTCATGCAACAAGATTTTCTAGTTGCAGTATAAATAAATTAGCTTATATTCTACAATAATATTGGATATAGGTTTTTTCTGTTGTCATTGTGGGATAGAGTTTTTTTATTAACCATATTGAGGCTTATAGATAGCTGGAAAAATCGAAATTAACGCGTGTTTTATTCGTATGAGATAAATATGGAGGAGGACAAAAGAGAATGTACACATTAGGTATAGATGTTGGCTCCGCTTCATCAAAAGCATTAATTTTGAAGGACGGTAAAGACATTGTGGCTGCGGAGGTTGTTCAGGTAGGAACAGGATCTTCTGGTCCTCAGAGGGCCCTCGACAAGGCCTTTGAGGTAAGCGGACTGAAGAAAGAGGATATCTCTTATACAGTCGCAACGGGCTATGGTAGATTTAATTATCCTGATGCAGATAAACAAATCAGTGAAATTAGCTGTCATGCCAAAGGAATTTATTTTTTGGTACCCACTGCACGCACCATCATTGACATTGGCGGGCAGGATGCGAAAGCAATCCGTCTGGATGACAAAGGTGGTATCAAGCAGTTTTTTATGAATGATAAATGTGCGGCAGGTACAGGGCGTTTCCTGGAAGTAATGGCAAGAGTATTGGAAACTACCCTGGATGAAATGGCCGAATTGGATGAACAAGCTACAGATACTGCACCGATCAGCAGCACATGTACAGTATTTGCAGAATCTGAGGTTATCTCTCAGTTATCCAATGGCGTAAGTAGAAATAACATCATTAAAGGTGTTCACCTTTCAGTTGCCAGCAGAGCTTGCGGCTTGGCTTACAGGGGCGGCTTGGAAAAAGACGTCGTAATGACAGGCGGTGTTGCAAAAAACGCAGGCGTAGTTAGAGCGGTGGCTGGTGTATTGAAAACAGACGTAATTGTGGCACCAAATCCACAAACGACAGGCGCGCTGGGTGCGGCATTGTACGCATATGAAGCGGCACAAAAAAAATAAGAAAGAGGGATTAGAATGAGTTTAACACAAGGCATGAAAGCAAAACAGTTGTTAGCCTACTTTCAGGGAAAGGCTGATCAAGATGCAAGAGAAGCAAAAGCAAGAGGCGATCTTGTTTGCTGGTCTGCTTCCGTAGCTCCCCCTGAATTCTGCGTAACAATGGGTATCGCAATGGTTTATCCTGAAACCCATGCAGCAGGTATTGGCGCAAGAAAAGGCGCAATGGACATGTTGGAAGTTGCTGATAGAAAAGGCTACAATGTTGACTGCTGTTCTTACGGTAGAGTAAACATGGGCTACATGGAATGCCTGAAGGAAACTGCAATTACAGGTGTAAAACCTGAGGTTTTGGTCAACTCTCCTGCAGCAGACGTTCCTCTGCCAGACTTGGTAATCACATGTAATAACATTTGTAATACATTGTTGAAATGGTATGAAAACCTTGCAGCAGAATTAGACATTCCTTGCATCGTTATCGACGTTCCTTTCAACCACACAATGCCTATTCCTGAATATGCAAAGGCTTATATTGCAGATCAGTTCAGAAATGCAATTTCTCAACTGGAAGTAATCTGTGGTAAACCTTTTGACTGGAAGAAGTTTAAAGAAGTTAAAGACCAGACACAGCGTTCTGTATATCAATGGAACAGAATTGCTGAAATGTCTAAATATAAACCATCACCTTTGAATGGCTTCGATTTGTTTAACTATATGGCTTTGATCGTTGCTTGCCGTTCTTTGGATTATTCTGAAATTACATTCAAGGCATTTGCAGACGAATTAGAAGAAAACTTGAAGGCTGGTATCTACGCATTCAAGGGAGCTGAAAAAACTCGTTTCCAATGGGAAGGTATTGCTGTATGGCCTCACTTGGGTCACACATTCAAGTCCATGAAGAACCTCAATTCTATCATGACAGGTACAGCTTACCCTGCACTTTGGGATTTGCACTATGATGCAAATGATGAATCTATGCACTCTATGGCCGAAGCTTATACAAGAATTTATATTAACACATGCTTACAGAACAAAGTTGATGTTCTGTTGGGTATTATGGAAAAAGGCCAGGTTGATGGTACAGTTTACCACTTGAACAGAAGCTGTAAGCTGATGAGCTTCCTGAACGTTGAAACAGCTGAAATTATCAAAGAAAAGAATGGTTTGCCTTATGTAAGCATCGATGGTGACCAGACAGACCCTCGCGTATTCTCTCCCGCACAGTTTGATACACGTGTTCAGGCACTGGTTGAAATGATGGAAGCCAACATGGCTGCAGCAGAATAATAAGGAGGAGAAAACGATGAGTAGAGTAGAAGCTATTTTATCCCAATTAAAAGACGTTGCCGCAAATCCTAAAAAAGCAATGGATGACTATAAGGCGGAAACAGGTAAGGGTGCAGTAGGTATTATGCCTATTTACGCTCCTGAAGAGATGGTGCACGCAGCTGGCTATTTACCTATGGGTATTTGGGGTGCACAAGGTAAAACAATTTCCAAGGCGCGTACATATCTTCCTGCATTTGCTTGTTCAATTATGCAGCAGGTTATGGAACTGCAGTGTGAAGGCGCTTATGATGACCTTTCTGCTGTAATTTTCTCTGTACCTTGTGATACATTAAAGTGCTTAAGCCAGAAATGGAAAGGCACATCCCCTGTAGTTGTATTTACACATCCTCAGAACAGAGGATTGGAAGCTGCAAATCAGTTCTTAGTAACAGAATATGAATTGGTAAAAACACAGCTTGAATCAATTTTGGGCGTGAAAATATCAAATGCTGCTTTGGAAAACTCTATTGCAATTTACAATGAAAATAGAGCAGTTATGCGTGAATTTGTAAAGGTTGCAGCTGATTACCCTCAGGTAATTGATGCAGTTAACCGTCATGCTGTTTTCAAAGCAAGACAGTTCATGTTGAAAGAAAAACACACAGCACTTGTTAAAGAACTTATCGCTGAAATTAAGGCTATGCCTGTTCAGCCTTGGGATGGCAAGAAAGTTGTTGTTACAGGTATCTTACTTGAGCCTAACGAATTGCTTGATATCTTCAATGAATTCAAAATTGCTATCGTTGATGACGATTTGGCTCAGGAATCCAGACAGATTCGTGTTGACGTTCTGGATGGAGAAGGTGGCCCTCTTTACAGAATGGCAAAAGCTTGGCAGCAAATGTACGGTTGCTCTCTTGCAACTGATACAAAGAAAGGCCGCGGCAGAATGCTGATTAACAAAACAATTCAGACTGGCGCAGATGCTATTGTTGTTGCAATGATGAAATTCTGTGATCCTGAAGAATGGGATTACCCTGTAATGTACAGAGAATTTGAAGAAAAAGGCATTAAGAGTCTGATGATCGAAGTTGATCAGGAAGTTTCTTCCTTCGAACAGATTAAGACAAGACTGCAGTCTTTCGTAGAAATGCTGTAATTTGAACAATCGTTTGCTACAAAACTGTACACTGGGGTGGGTGACTGCTCCAGTGTATTGTAATAAGCAAATAAGCAAAAATCGATTAAGTTTTAGGAGGATTTTCGAAAATGAGAAAGGTTCCCATTATTACCGCAGACGAGGCAGCAAAACTCATTAAAGACGGTGATACAGTTACAACAAGCGGTTTCGTTGGAAATGCAATCCCTGAGGCTCTTGATAGAGCTGTGGAAAAAAGATTTTTAGAAACAGGCGAACCAAAAAACATCACATATGTTTATTGTGGTTCTCAAGGTAACAGAGACGGAAGAGGTGCTGAGCACTTTGCTCATGAAGGCCTTTTAAAACGTTACATCGCTGGTCACTGGGCTACTGTTCCTGCTTTGGGCAAAATGGCGATGGAAAATAAAATGGAGGCTTATAATGTATCTCAAGGTGCATTATGCCATCTGTTCCGTGATATCGCGGCTCATAAGCCAGGTGTATTTACAAAGGTTGGTATCGGTACATTTATTGACCCTAGAAATGGTGGCGGTAAAGTAAATGATATTACCAAAGAAGATATTGTTGAATTGGTAGAGATTAAGGGTCAGGAATATTTGTTCTACCCTGCTTTTCCTATTCATGTAGCACTTATTCGTGGTACTTACGCGGATGAAAGTGGTAATATTACATTTGAAAAAGAGGTTGCTCCTCTGGAAGGAACTTCCGTATGTCAGGCTGTTAAAAATAGTGGTGGTATCGTTGTAGTTCAAGTTGAAAGAGTAGTAAAAGCGGGTACGCTTGATCCTCGTCATGTAAAAGTTCCTGGAATTTATGTTGACTATGTTGTTGTTGCTGACCCAGAAGATCATCAGCAATCTTTAGATTGTGAATATGATCCTGCATTATCAGGCGAGCATAGAAGACCTGAGGTTGTTGGCGAGCCACTTCCTTTAAGTGCAAAAAAAGTAATTGGTCGTCGTGGTGCCATTGAATTAGAAAAAGACGTTGCTGTAAATTTAGGCGTTGGTGCTCCTGAATTTGTAGCCAGTGTTGCTGATGAAGAAGGTATCGTTGACTTTATGACTTTGACAGCTGAAAGTGGTGCTATTGGTGGCGTTCCAGCTGGTGGCGTTCGCTTTGGTGCTTCTTATAATGCAGATGCATTGATTGATCAAGGTTATCAATTTGATTACTATGATGGCGGCGGTTTAGACCTTTGCTATTTAGGCTTAGCTGAATGCGATGAAAAAGGTAATATCAACGTATCCAGATTTGGCCCTCGTATCGCTGGTTGTGGTGGTTTCATCAATATTACACAGAATACTCCTAAGGTATTCTTCTGTGGTACATTCACAGCAGGTGGTTTGAAAGTTAAAATCGAAGATGGCAAGGTTGTTATTGTTCAAGAAGGCAAGCAGAAAAAGTTCTTGAAGTCTGTTGAGCAGATTACATTTAACGGTGACGTTGCACTTGCGAATAAGCAACAAGTAACTTATATTACAGAAAGATGTGTGTTCCTTTTGAAGGAAGATGGTATGCATTTATCTGAAATTGCACCTGGAATTGATTTACAGACACAAATTCTTGATGTTATGGAATTTGAACCTATTATTGACAGAGATGCAAACGGCCAAATCAAATTGATGGACGCTGCTTTATTTGCAGAAGGCTTAATGGGCTTGAAAGAAATGAAATCCTGATTTCTGGTTTCAAGATAGATATAAAATATTACCCCCTGCTTTGTAAAAAAGACAGGGGGATTTTTTATTTTAGTCTAGGAAAATCACCTGCATAGCAGGTGGCTAAATTGAATTTTTTTGTTTTCTTGCGGCAAAAGCAATTAGGATTAATCATCTTTGTATTTATCGCTGATAGCCTTAAAATCATCAGCAAGAATTAGAAATGCATTCACAAGCTCATCATCAAAATGCGTTCCTGAGTCACGGCAAATAATTTTGATGGCTTCTTCATGGGAAAAAGCTGGCTTATAAACCCTTTTGCTAGTCAAGGCATCATACACATCTACTAAAGCCACAATTCTGGCTGATAAAGGGATATTTTCACCTGAAAGACCATTAGGATATCCACTACCATCCCATTTTTCATGATGACTATATGCTATTTCCTTTGGAATTTGTAGAAAATCATCGGGACAGTCCACCAATTTCTCCGCCTTTTCTATGGCTTCCTTTCCTAATACTG
>JABNAD010001162.1_pt1 | contig 10693 bp, 11 predicted proteins | sample 7240381 | NCBI WGS metagenome assembly JABNAD01 (sample SAMN11332834, study PRJNA596920) | anaerobic digester metagenome | biome: digested sludge; isolation source: digested sewage sludge-derived enrichment culture grown on H2/CO2 | place: Germany: Goettingen | reverse complement strand
GTCCTTGCCCTCGAGGAGGGCGAGGCCGAGCTCTACCGGATACGGCAGTTTGGTCCTGAGTTCGTGACCGGAGTCACGGCAGGGAGCAGCAAGGGCGACGAGGGCGGCGGGAGGCAGGGATTCTACGACCGGCTGATCGAGCTCCTGGGCCAGGTCGACGGGCCACTCGTCGTCGCCGGACCGGGTTTTGTCAAGGAGGAGTTCGCGGCCCGGCTCCGGTCGACCACGCCCGCGATCGGCGTGCGCACGACGCTCGCCGAGACCCGTCGGGTTGGGAAGGGCGCAGTCCAGGAGGCGATCGGCAACGGTGTGCTCGAACGGATCGCCGGCGACGCCGAGCTCGCGCGCGAGGTGACCCTGATGGAGGAGGTGATCCGCCGGATTGCGACCGATGGTGCGGTCGCATACGGCATGACCGAGACGCGGCGCGCCGTCGAGTACGGCGCGGCAGAACAGGTGCTGGTCGTCGACCGGCTCCTGCGCGACCACGCGGCCCAGTCACTGATGGAGGGGGCCGAGCAGCTCGGCGCGAACGTGGCTGTTCTCTCGTCCTCGTTCGAGCCCGGAGAACGGCTCGACGCCCTCGGCGGTGTGGCCGCACTCCTTCGGTACCGGCTCGGGTGACTACCGGGGTGCCGCGAGCCGGGCCCCCAGCGCGACGGCCTTCTGGCAGTCCAGGGGGAAGACAGTCCTTCGCCGTTCCTTTCGCTCTTCCGGGTCGATGAAGCTGAAGACGACCCTCGCGGAATCCTCGAACCTGCGCATCTTGAAGATGCAGAGAGCCTCGGCCGGTTGCCCGAACATCCGGCCCATGAGCTGATCGTTCGCGGCGACGTGGTGCGGATACCCGATGGCCCCTGTCACCTGCTCGGGGCGTTCATGGTATCGATGAAGCCCATCGCACGTTCGCCCCCGAAGAGGGAGGAAGGGGGATTCGTAGAGGCCAGGTATGGGAAGAACAGTCGCTCGAGGAACGAATGCATCTCCCCGGTGACGTTGTCGAAGTAGATCGGCGACCCCAGGACGAGGCTGTCTGTCCAGGCAATCCTGTCGAGGACCGGGGCACGGTCGTCCTGTACAGCAAATCGCCCACCGCGATGCCGCCCCACGAGCGCCTTCTCCAGCAGGGTCTCGGTATTCCACCTTTTCTCGGGCTCCCGTTGATACTGTTGACGGTCATACGCCTCCTCTCTCGCCGCTCCTCTCTTTCCGGTTATGACGGCTCGCCAATCTCCGGCCCCGTTCCCGGACCGTCTCTCCACCTCAGGACCAGCGTGTCTCTCTCTTCGCGCCGGTCCGTCCCGTGGCATATCCGTGACGGTCAGGATTGTCACCCTTTCCGGTGTCCCGTAGCCGCCAGGATGATATGGGTCGCACCCCCACTCACTCCATGGTGGTCCGGGCGCCTCTCCAGCCCGAGTCCAACGGAGTCCTGTCGTGAATCTCCGCGAGATCCCTTTTAAAACTGTCAAGGACCGCCTGGTCGACCTGGCCCCTGTCCTGCACTGGCTTCCCGTATACGACCGGAAATGGCTGAAGTTCGACGTCGCCGCCGGGCTGACCCTGGCTGCCTTCGCAATACCTGACAACATGGCGTACGCCACCCTCGCCGGTCTCCCTCCCCAGTACGGGCTCTACGCGGGGATTATGGCACCCCTTGCGTATTTCGTCTTCGCCAGTTCTCGCCACGCCTCCGTCGGCCCCAGTTCTTCCGAAGCAATCATGGTGGCGTCGTTCCTCGGAGGCCTGGCCATTGCGACTCCCGAGCAGTATGCCGGTTTAGTCGCCCTGACAGCCCTGCTGGTGGGAGTGCTGGGACTCCTGGCCTGGGTCTTCAGGCTCGGGTTCCTGGTCAACCTCATCTCGGGACCGGTGATGAAGGGGTTCCTGGTCGGGACCGGGATCGTGGTCATCGTGAGCCAGCTCCCCTCTCTCATGGGGATCTCGGGGGCTCCGTCGTCGTTCTTCGGGAAGATACTCTTCATCCTGCAGCACCTGGGCGAGACGAACCTAACCGCACTCGCCCTGGGACTTGGATCACTCCTGCTCTTCTTCGTCCTCGAGCGGAAGGTTCCCCGGTTGCCGGGCTCTCTCGTCGTGGTCGCCCTCTCCATCGCCCTGGTCTGGATGACCGGTCTCGCAGATAGGGGCGTCGAGATCGTCGGAGTCATCCCTGCGGGCCTCCCCGCACCGGTTCTGCCCAGCTTCGCCCTCAGTGACCCGAGCCTCGTCTTTCCTCTGGCGATCGGCCTCTTCATGCTCTCATATGTCGAGGTGACCTCAATCGCCCGTACGTACGCAAAGGCGCATGATTACGAGGTCGACATCGACCGCGAACTGCTCGCGCTCGGTGCGAGCAGTATCTCTGTCGGGCTCACCCAGGGCTTTCCGATCGGGGGGAGCTTCTCGAAGACGGCGGTCACCGATCGGAGCGGCGCGAAGTCGCAGCTGGCGGGTGTCGTGGCGGCGGGAGTTACCGTCCTCGTTGTCCTGTTCCTGACCGGCGCCTTTTATTATCTTGCGGAGCCGGTCATCGCCGCACTCATCATCGTCGCAGTCTTCAACATGGTCGATCTTCCCGGGCTCACCCGCATCGGGCGGGTGAACCGGACGGAGGCCTCTATAGCACTCGTCACGCTTGGGGGGGTGCTGCTCTTCGGGATCCTGTCGGGTGTCCTGATCGGCGCCGGTCTCTCGCTCCTCGAGATCCTCTACCGGTTCACTTTTCCGAACATGGTCGCCGTCGGCAGGATTCCGGGAACCAGGCTCTTCGGCGATCTCGAGCGCCATCCTGATAACGTTCGGGTCCCCGGGATCTTCGTCTTCCGGATAGAGGCGCCCCTGATCTTTGCAAACGCGGAGAGTTTCAGGACGAGCTTCGCGGACGCCCTCGGACGGGAGATGCGACCGATCCATCTTGCCATCATCGACCTCCAGCGTTCCCCGATCACCGATTACACGGCGGCAGAAATGATCAGGAACCTTGCGACCGAGCTCGAACGAAAGGGCGTCGCTCTGCGCCTCGCCAACGCGTCGGGGCAGGTGAGGGATCTTATGCGGGCGGCAGAGGTCGAGGAGATGGTAGGGCGGCTGGACCGGACGACGACCATCGATGCACTCTGCCAGCAGTACGAAGATGTCCTCGACCGGGACGACGGATCGATAGGGCCGTGAGACCTGGCTTTACGGTTCACGGGACCTGTTCCTCGACGGTCTCGTTTCCCGGGCGAGCCAAAGGCGAATGACCCGACCTGGAAAGGACCGGGCCGGATCGCGGACGACGGCGCACGTGCGTGATGCACGCACCAGATGATTTCAGGGCGTGCGAAGCACGGAGGAAATCGAGGTCCTGTGTTCTATTTCCTCACTCCCAGTCGTGCCGGGCAAAGCGCATCACAAGAAACGGAAAGAGGAGCACGATTGCCACGACTGCCCAGGCCGTCCCGAAGAACCAGAGAAGCGACTCGCGTCCGGGATCGTAGAAACGGACGGCAAGGTCGTGTGTTTTCTCCCAGGTGAGCAGGGTCGTCCCATTTGCTCCCTCATTCACCGTCGCCCCGGAGGACCACCCTCCGAGGAGCGGGTTTCGGACGTCGTACCCGGCGGGCACGGTCACATTCACCGCGTAGTACCGGTCGAAAACCTGTTCGAGGTGGAAGTTGCGGAGCGGGGCCGAATAGGAGAGGGTGTAATTCCCCCGAGCAAACCCGATCGTTGAGTGACCGGTATCTGTGTACGCTCCCTCGGTTCCGTCTGCCGAGACCAGTCGGACTCCAGTGACCTCCACGGGCACCCTCTCCCCGAGCATGCCGGGCTCGGAGAAGAGGTACGTGTCGGCTCCCACGAGTTCGATCTCAACCTGGTAGGCAGTACCGTTCTCCGCGATCTCGTAGGTGGCGGTCGGCAGGGCGACCGCGACCCATGGGATCAGGAGGAGAGCGCAGAGACCAGCGAGGAGATGTCCGCGTCGATCTCGATGGGGGGTGCGCACTGGGCGATCACCGTCTCGGGGTCCTTCAGCAGGTGTCCTGTCACGACACAGACGATCCGTTCGTTCCGGTCGATCTGGCCGTCCTCGACCAGTCGACGAATGCCGGCGACCGACGCGGCGGATGCAGGTTCGACGCCGATCCCTTCCATGCGGGCCAGGTCGCGCTGCATCCGGAGGATCTCCTCATCGGTAACGGTGGTGGCAGTGCCGCCGGTCTCGCGGATCGCGATGAGGGCCTTCTCCGCGTTGACGGGTGCCCCGATTCGAATCGCGGTCGCCACCGTCTCGGGGTTCTTCTCGGGGATCACTGCGGGGAGACCTTCTCGGACCGCCCGGACGATGGGGGCGGAGCCGGATGCCTGCACGCCGGTCATCATCGGGAGACGGTCGATGAACCCGAGAGAGCGCAGTTCTTTCAGTCCCTTGTGGACAGCAGAGATGTTGCCGGCGTTTCCAACCGGGAGGACAAACCGGTCGGGAACGCCCTCGAGCTGGTCGACGACCTCGTACCCGATTGTCTTCTGCCCCTCGAGCCGGAATGGGTTCACCGAGTTGAGCAGGTAGATCCCGTGAGAGATGCAGAGCTCATGCACCATCTCGAGCGCACGGTCGAAGTTGCCGCGGATAGAGATCACCCTCGCCCCATGCATCAGGGCCTGTGCGATCTTGCCCAGTGCCACCTTGCCTGCAGGGAGGAGGACGACCGCGGGGATGCCTGCCTTAGCGGCGTACTGGGAGAGGCTCGCAGAGGTGTTTCCCGTGGACGCGCAGGCCACCTGCGTCATCCCCAGTTCGAGGGCCATCGAGACACCCACCGTCATCCCCCGGTCCTTGAACGAGCCCGACGGGTTCATCCCCTCGTGCTTGGCATACAGGTGCGGCAGGCCCAGCTCCCCACCCAGGCGCTTCAGGTGGTAGAGCGGTGTTCCACCCTCCTGGAGGGTCACCGGCTCTCCTTTAACGGGGAGGAGTTCGCGGTAACGCCAGACCGAAAGGGGCCGCCGGTGCCAGCGGGAGCGGTCGATCGTGATCTCGTCGAGTGGGTACTCAACGGTGAGCAGGTGCCCGCAACGACTGCAGGTGTAGACGATCTGATCGGCCGGGTAGGTCGCGGCGCAGTGGACGCAGACGAGGCGGTACATGCAGAAACTGTATGGGTGCCCAACAGGCTTGAGCTGATCGCCTCTACGACCTGGCCACGAGATAGAAAAGCGCCCAGAGGAGACAGAAGAGGAAGACCGAGAGGTGGACCATCGTCTCTGCCGCTGCTCCGAAATGGTGCTGCAGGAGAAGACATCCCCACATGGAGCAGCCGAGTGCGGTCGCAAATACCCTGGGCCGGTGATCGGTTCGCCCACCGGAGCGGAGCCTCCCCCGAAGCCGCCACCCGCTCACCGGGTAGAGCCAGGCGATCCCGGCGGGTGTGCAGGAGTCCTCGGCGAGGTGGAGGCATGCTCCTGCGGCGAACCCGGCAAGGGCGTACGCGAGGAGGTGGTCTGGTGCGCGGCCGATCAAGAAGAGCACGGCGAGCAGGTAGGCGCTGGTGAGTGCGGTAATCACCACGACACCGATAAGGGAGTGGAGAATCCCGCGGTGGCCAGCCCGAAGCCGACCCCCCGAGAGGAGCCAGAAGAGCCCTGCGGCGGGGTAGTACTCGCCATACCGTATCAGGTAGCCGAAGAACGGGAGGATCCGGGCTGCACCGTTCACAAACCGGCGGGAGGCCCCCGAAAGCCCCCTGATCTGCGTGTGAAAGATCGCGGCGTCGGTGGCGTCGGCGTCTGGAGCGAGTGAGCCGATGAAGAGCCCGAAGAGGAGGACGGCCGCCTCGCCAGGAGAGAAGGAACTCAGGTGCGGGGCGAGGAGCAGACCGCCGGAAAAGAGCGTGATCAGAACGTGCTGGTCGCCGCGCACTTCCTCAGTCCTCCGCGCGACCGTGGGCCGGATCTGGCCCCTGTCGCGCTGCCGCGATCCGGTCGGGATCCAGGTCTACAACTATAAGGCCCTCCTCCTCACCTCCCGCAGCACAGACCTCGCCGTCGGGGTCGGCTACGGCCGATCCACCCGAATAGGTCCCGAATGGAGTTGTGCCGCGAGCGTAGGACACTCCGGCGACGTAGAGGCGGTTATCCAGCGCCCGGGCCCGGAGGAAGAGGCGCCAGTGGCGGAGACGCTCGTGCGGCCAGGCGGCCAGGACCAGGACCGCATCCGCACGTAATGCTCGGTAGCCGGCAAAGTCTTCGGGGAACCGGAGGTCATAGCAGATTGCGATGCCGAAACGCATGCCCTCGCACTCGAAGACCGCAGGTCTGTCCCCCGGCAGGTATGCTTGCTCCTCCCCTCCCGGGGTGAAGAGGTGCCGCTTGGCGTACGCGGCAACGGTCCTGCCGCCGGAATCGATTGCGATCGCCGTGTTCCTGGTACCGCCCTTCACCCGCTCCCGAATAGATCCGACGAGACCGATCCGATGGTCCCGTGCACAACCCATCAGTGAATGGACAAGATCCCCATCCAGGTCTTCGGCCCCCTTTGAGGAGGTGGGGTTCCACCCGAGGAGCGCCTGTTCGGGAAAGGCGACCAGCGCTGCTCCGGCGTCTCTGGCTCTCGTGGCATACCTGCCGACCAGGGTCAGGTTGGCTTCCGGGTCCTCCCACACCGGGAGCACCTGGGCGAGGGCAACCCGCACGGTCATCGGCCCCTCCCCTCCCTTCGGTAGTCTGCGGCGACCAGGACGGTTGCCCCGATCACGACGAGAACCAGGACGGTCATGATGAGCACGGTGTCCCCCGGGATGGCGATCCCCGCGAGGCGGGCCGCGATTACGATTCCGACCAGCACAAGGCTCCCCGAGAGGAGGATCATGCCGATCGAGGGGAAGTCCCAGTCCATCAGGCACCCCCTGCAAGGAGTGGAAAGGCGACTTTCAGTCCATCAATCACGAATTCCACCGCGATCGCGATCAGAAGGATACCCATCAAACGGTTGACCACCCGGAACTCTCGCTGGCCGACACGGCGAACGATCGTGTCCGAGTTTGCCATCATCAGGTGCGTCAGCCCGGAGGTGACGACGATCGAGAAGAGGACGACACCGCACGCCCAGATACCGAGATCGGTTGCATTGTCCATCAGTACGATCACGGTGGTGATCGCCCCAGGGCCGGCAATCATCGGGATCGCGATCGGCATGACGGAGATATCTTCGTCCCCCTCGTACTTTTCAGTCGCCGTCATCTTCGACCGTGACATCTTGGCGTAGACCATTTCCATACCAATCGAGAAGAGGAGGATCCCGCCGCCGATCCGGAACGCTGCCAGTGTGATCCCGAATAGGACCAGGATCCCACCGCCGAGGAGGGCGAAGGCGACCAGGACGATCAGTGCATACCAGCTTGCCTCCCGGGCCACCCTTCGTTTCTCTGCTTCGTTGAACCCGGAGGTGACGGAGACGAAGATCAACGCTGCCCCGAGGGGGTTGACGATCGCCAGAAGTGATGAGAGCGATAGCAGAATGAAACTGACGGGGTCCGCCGCCATGACGAAGGATTTGGCTCTTCGATTATTAATGAATTGAGGTAAAAAGGGGTTATTCGACGAGATCGCCCACAGGCATCTGGTCGAGTGGGCGGATCTTCGTAAAGACATCGAGGTTCATCGACCCCAACTTTCCATCGCGATTAAAGTAATATTCCACGACCCGGTTCTGGTTGTCGTACCAGCTGAACCAGTAGTTCAGCTTCACGGTCCTCTTCTCATACCCGGGAAGGGATGGATAGGACTGTCCCGAGTCGGTGAGGACCACTTCGGCGTCCGAAGCGATCACCGCGTTCTCATCTATCCGGTTTCCATAGAACTGGATCTTGTTCCACCGATCGCCTCGATAATACCAGGGTAGCGGCCAGTAGTTCTGGGATGCCACCACGACCTTCTCTGCTGCGTTCATGTCTCGGAAGACACCACGCAGATCCTCGCTGTTCTGCACCTGGACAATCGGTTCAGAGATGTCCTTTCGGTCGAACTGGACATGGTGGGTGGTATACCCGAGACCGAATCCGTAGATCGGCATAACGAGGCTGAAGACCAGGAACGCGACCGTTATGAACTTCCAGGCATCGTGGCGGATCAGCCGTTCCTCGGGTTTCTTCTCCCGGAGGCACCAGCTCGCGACAAAGCACATCGGCAGGAGCTGCTGGATGATCAGCCACGGAACCTTCTCGCCGATGTACCCGTACATCACCATCGTGCCCGCCATCCAGATCAGGCAGAACTTCAGGAACTCGTCACGTCGGTCAAACACCGGGACGGGGCGGGTCACCGACGACACACCGGCGAGCCCGTCGATCTCGGCGGAGATGGAGTCAAGGCGAGCCTTCGACCTCCGCCTGATCTGGAGCACTGCGAACGAGACCGCCGATGCGCCGGCGAGGATCACAATCGGGACCTCGTAGAGTCCGAAGAGCAGGACGTAGAAGTACGGCGGACCACCCAGGCGCTGCTGCCCATGCATCGAGAGCCAGTGGTTTATCGCCTCGAACGGGCCCGTCCAGAGCGTGTCCACGTGGATCCCGAAGAACGAGTAGAGCACCGCCATCACGCCGCCGATGATCGCGATAGAGATCACGAGGTCACGGACCCACACCTTCGTCTCAGGAAGGGGAAGGCGTTTGCGGACGATCAGATAGAGGATATAGACCCCGAAGAGGATCAGGATGAGTGGCATCTCCTCCTTGCACGACAGCGCAAGGCCCGCTGCCAGTGCGGTGAGCGCCGCGAAACGGAACTGCCGCCTCTCAAGGTAGTAGAGGAGTGCGACCACGAGCAGGAGCGTGAAGAAGAGCATGAAGATGTCGTGGCGCAGGAAGCGAGAGAAGTAGACCAGGTCGGGCGAGATCATGATCAGCAGGCCAGCTGCGAGCGACTGGCGCTGGTCGAGGTACCCGAGCCGGTAGATGAAGTAGACGAGGACGACGATCAGCACGCCGAGAAGGGCCGGCACCAGGCGTCCCACGAGGTCGGAGTCTCCGAAGAGGCGGAACATGCCCGCCGTGATGTAATAAAGAATCGGCCCGTGGTACATCGGGTCGTAGGAGTACGTCCCCTTCGTCAGGAGCTCATAACTGAACCAGGCGTGGATCGCCTCGTCGTGATGGAAGAGCTTCAGGTTCAGCTGGTAGAACCGGGTTACTGCAGTCGCAAGGATCAGGAGAAGGAACGCAGCGTTAAAAGAGAGATATCTCCTGATGGTCGTTAAGACCTCAGCGGCAGGCACGCCGCACCTCTCAGTTCTCCAGGACGATCTCGATGCCGATGTCCTTCGGCACCTGGATGCGCATCAACTGCCGGAGTGCGCGCTCGTCGGCGTCGATGTCGATCAGGCGCTTGTGGACGCGCATCTGCCAGCGGTCCCACGTTGCGGTACCCTCGCCGTCAGGACTCTTTCGGATCGGGATTACCAGACGCTTCGTGGGAAGCGGGATCGGCCCTGCAAGGTTTACGCCCGTGCGCTCCGCGATCTCGCGGATCCGGTCGCAGACCAGTTCGACCTTTGCATAATCGGTGCCTGTCAGACGAATGCGTGCCTTCTGCATCTTTTGTTCTCCAAAAAAAATGATTATCTGATCATCTGCTTGGGCTTGATACCGATGCACATTCCGGCGGCGATCGTCGAACCCATGTCGCGGATGGCGAAGCGGCCGAGCTGCGGGAGCTCCTTGATATTCTCGATCACGAGCGGGCGGGACGGGAGGATCTCGACGATGGCCGCATCTCCTGCCTTCAGGAAGGTGGGGTTCTCCTCCTTGGTCTGGCCCGTGCGCGGGTCGAGCTTCTTGGTGAGCTCGAGGAAGGTGCACGCGATCTGAGCGGTGTGGCAGTGGAAGACCGGGGTGTACCCGACCGTGATTGCCGAGGGGTGCTGGAGCACGACGATCTGGGCCGTGAACTGCTCAGCGACGGTGGGCGGAGCATCGGCGGGACCGCAGACATCACCGCGGCGGATGTCGTTCTTGCCGACACCGCGGACGTTGAAGCCGATGTTGTCGCCGGGGAGTGCCTGGGGCTGCTCCTCGTGGTGCATCTCGATCGACTTGATCTCGCCATCCTTGTTGGCTGGCATGAACGAGACCTTCATCCCCTTCTTCATGATGCCCGTCTCGACGCGGCCGACCGGAACGGTGCCGATGCCCGAGATCGAGTAGACGTCCTGGATCGGGACGCGGAGCGGCTTGTCAGTGGGCTTCTCGGGCTCCTTGAGCGTGTCGAGGGCCTCGAGGAGCGAGGGGCCGGTGTACCAGGGAGTCTCAGGGGCCTTCTTCGAGATGTTGACGCCCTTGATCGAGGACATCGGGATGAAGAGGGTCTCCGAGGGCTTGAACCCGACCATCTGCATCAGGGCCGAGAGGTCCTTCTTGACCTCCTCGAACCGCTTCTGGTCGTAGTTGACCGCGTCCATCTTGTTGACGGCGACGATCAGCTGATTGATCCCCAGGGTCCTCGAGAGGAAGACGTGCTCCTTGGTCTGGTCCATAACGCCATCGGGCGCTGCAACGACCAGAACGGCCGCGTCAGCCTGAGAGGCGCCGGTGATCATGTTCTTGACGAAGTCGCGGTGCCCGGGGCAGTCCACGACCGTGAAGTAGAACTTCGCGGTGTCGAAGCGCTTGTGGGCGATATCGATCGTGATACCGCGCTCACGCTCCTCCTT
>JABNAD010001160.1_pt1 | contig 10700 bp, 13 predicted proteins | sample 7240381 | NCBI WGS metagenome assembly JABNAD01 (sample SAMN11332834, study PRJNA596920) | anaerobic digester metagenome | biome: digested sludge; isolation source: digested sewage sludge-derived enrichment culture grown on H2/CO2 | place: Germany: Goettingen | reverse complement strand
ATCTACCCGGAGCAGGACCGCATGGACGGCTTCCGCAGGCTCTTCGGGCTCCCCGACCACATCCTCCCCTTCTCCCTCATCCCCGTGGGCTGGCCCGCAACGCCCTTCGAGGCCCTGGACCGCTTCCGGCCGGAGCTCGTGCACCGGGAAGCCTGGGGCGGAAAATGACGAAAACGCCCCGGACCTCATCGTGGCCCGGGGCGCCCCGCCGCCTTCCCTCTCACTGATCGGCAAAAAATTGCCGCACATAATGCCGGGACTTCTGAACGTATCCTCGCCTCCCGAAGGATGTCCGAAAAGAAGGCTTCACCCCGCCATTTCCGGTCAGACAGGAATTCAGTTCAGCTTGAGCTCGTACTCGGCCAGCTTGTAGCGCAGAGTGCGCGGGCTGACGGCCAGGATCTCGGCCAATCTCGCCTTGCTGCCGCCGGCCTCGGCCCAGGCGCGGACGATGGCCGAGACTTCGGCCTGGCGCACGGCCGCCTCCAGGGTCATGACGCCCTGGCCGCACTCGACGGAGGGCAGGCCCGTGGCGATGCGCATCTCCAGGGGCAGGTGCCCCGGCTCGATGACGTTGTCGGCGGTCAGGAGCACCAGGCGCTCCATGAGATTCCTGAGCTCGCGGACGTTGCCGGGCCACGAGTACTTGCACAGGGTCGCCAGGGTGGCCGGGGCGAGGCGGACGTCGGGCTTGTGGTAGCGGTGGCGGTACATGGCCAGGAAGTACTCGGCCAGGGGCGGGATGTCGTCGGATCGTTCGCGCAGGGGGGGCAGGGTCACGGGGATGACGTTCAGGCGGTAGTAGAGGTCGGCCCGGAACTCGCCGGCCGAGACCATCTTGTGCAGCACGCGATTGGTGGCGGCCACGATGCGCGCGTCGAAGGGCAGCGTCCTCTCCCCGCCCAGGCGACGGAAGGTCTTTTCTTCCAGCACACGCAGGAAATCGACCTGGTTGGTGGGCGGAATCTCGCCGACTTCGTCCAGGAACAGCGTACCGTCGGCGGCCATCTCGAAGCTGCCCTTGCGCTGCCGCTGGGCTCCGGTGAAGGCCCCGGCCTCGTGACCGAAGAACTTGTCGGCGAACAGCTCCCCCTTGAGCACGCCGCAGTTGACGGGGATGAACGGTCTGGCGCGACGGCCCGAGAGCTGATGCACGAGGCGGGCGAAAAGCTCCTTGCCCGTGCCGGACTCGCCGTAGACCAGGATGGTGGCGTCTGATCCGGCCACCTGCATGGCCAGTCGATAGAGATCGCGCATGGCCCGCGACTGGATCACGAACTTGCCAAGCCCCTCCTCGGTCCCCAGTTCGAGGATCTCCGCCTCGAGCTCGCCGGCAGCGTTCGGCAATTTCCTGCCGGGGGAAACCAGATGCTCGCGGAGGCTGGATTCTGAGCCAACACCTCGATTTTTCGACATCAATACTTTCCTTGTCCATTCTGGAGCGGTTCGAGAAGCGACCACCCGAAGGTATCTCTGTCGCACCGCCTTTTTGAGAAAAAAGGCACAATCTTGCCGATGCGGCAATTTCTTGCCGATTACTCCTTGGCCGACACCTCGTCAATGCGCAAATACCGCCAGTTCCCGAATGGCATGCTCCTTGCGATATAGGGGGACCGAATGCGCTTTGCATCGTGGAATGGCAAAATTTCAGGCAAGGAACCGTGTAAACTGGAGAGAGACAGGAATGAAACTGAACAAAACGTGGATGCGAATTCTGGGAGGGGTCGGACTGGCCGCGCTCCTGTTGGCAACTCTGGCCTGGGCCGACAACAACACCGATATCGCCAATGAAGCGGCCAAACAGATGGCCGAAGCGACGGGAGCCCCGTCCTCCATGCCGTGGTGGGCATGGCCGACGATCCTGCTCTTCTTCTGCTTCGTGCTCGGCATCATCGCCGTACTGGCCGGCGTCGGCGGCGGCGTGCTCTTCGTGCCCCTGGTCAGCGGGTTTTTCCCCTTCCACCTCGACTTCGTGCGCGGCGCGGGCCTGCTCGTCGCCCTGGCCGGAGCCCTGGCCGCCGGACCTGGTCTCCTGAAGCGCAACCTCGCAAGCCTTCGTCTGGCCCTGCCCGTTGCCCTTATCGCCTCCAGCTGCGCCATCGTCGGCGCCTTCCTGGGCCTGGCCCTGCCGGGCAACGTGGTCCAGATCTGCCTGGGCGGCACCATCATGGGCATCGCCATCCTCCTGCTGACCTCCAAGAACACGGCCCGTCCCGTGGTCACCAAGCAGGACGCCCTGGGCCTGGCCCTGGGCATTCAGGGCGCCTACATGGAGGCCAACGGCGAGATCGTCGAGTGGAAGACCCACCGCACCCTGCCGGGCCTCCTGCTCTTCATCATCATCGGCATCATGGCCGGCATGTTCGGCCTCGGCGCCGGCTGGGCCAACGTCCCGGTCCTGAACCTGCTCATGGGCGCTCCGCTGAAGGTCGCCGTCGGCACCAGCAAGTTCCTGCTGTCCATCACCGACACCTCCGCCGCCTGGGTCTACCTGAACCAGGGCTGCGTCATCCCCCTCATGGCCATTCCCTCCATCATCGGCCTGATGATGGGCTCCTTCGTGGGCGTGCGTCTGCTGGCCAAGGCCAAGCCGGCCTTCATCCGCTACATGGTCATCGGCGTCCTGCTCTTCGCGGGCGGCAAGGCACTGGCCAAGGGCCTCGGCTTCTAACTTTCAGATCTCAAGGAGAACAACCATGAACAGACCCGATACCAACGCCCCGGCCGAACAGATCGCCTACGCCAACATCCTCTTCTACGGGTGTTGGAGCGGCCTGGCCCTCATGATCGTGACGTACGCCCTGTATGTCACCGGCATCATGGACCCGTATGTCTCCATGGAACTGGTGACCAAGTTCTGGTCCCAGCCCGTGGGCGAATACCTGACCCAGAACAACGTGCCGACCGGTTGGGGCTGGGCCACCCTCCTGAACAAGGGCGACTTCCTGAACTTCCTCGGCATCGCGCTGCTGGGCGGCCTGACCATCGTCTGCTACATTCCGATCATCTTCGCCTACCTGAAGAAAAAGGACATGGCCTATGCCATCATCTCCCTGCTCGAAGTCATCGTGCTCTGCTTTGCCGCATCCGGCATCGTCGGGGGCGGCGCGCACTAGGCGGAGTCTGACGTGCTGAAACGCATCGAAGATCTGGTCCGCGGCGAGTGTCCGGACCTGCCGTCCCTCCTCGACGGCCTGCCCATGGGCGTGGCCTTGCTGGACGGCGGCGGGCGGATTCTCATGCTCAACAAGGCCCTGGAAGCGCTCACCGGCTACAGCCGGGACGAGGTGCGCGGCCTGCCGTGCAGGCATGTCCTGCGCAGCCGCGCCTGCATCCAGGGCTGCCCCCACGGGCGCGAGGAAGGGCCGGACAAGGGCATCGAAACCGACTGCATCAACCGGCACCACCGCAAGATCCCCGTGCGCATCACGCCAGTGCGCGTCCGGGACGGCGAAAACAGGCCGGTTTGCATTCTGGACATCGTCGAGGACCTGACCGCCCTGCGCGAAATCGAGTCCCGCCTGTCCCAGGCCACGGGCCAGGGCCAGATCATCGGCCGCAGCCAGGCCATGCAGAAGATCCTGAACCTCGTGCCGGTCATCGCGCAGCATGACTCCCCGGTGCTCATCACCGGGGAAACCGGCACGGGCAAGGATCTCCTGGCCGAATCCGTGCACAAGGCCTCCCACAGGTCCCGCGAACCCTTCATCCGTTTCAGCTGCGGCCCGATGCCCTCGGAGCTGCTGGACGCGGAACTCTTCGGGCGGATCCAGGCGGCCGAAGGGGAACTCAAGCCCGGCCGCTTCCAGCAGGCCCACGGCGGCACGCTCTACCTCTCCGAGATCGCGGACCTGCCCCTGCCGCATCAGAGCAGGCTGGTGCAGTTCCTAGACGAAGGGACCGTGCTGCCCGTGGGGGCGATCAAGCCCGTGCGGGTCAACGCCCGGCTCATGGTTTCCACGGCGGAGTCGCCGGAAAGACTCGTGCGGGAGGGGCGTCTGCGCGAAGACCTCTTCCACCGCATCTCGGCCATCCGCCTGCACCTTCCGCGGCTCAAGGACCGCGGCGAGGACCTGGGCTTCCTGCTGCACCATTTCATGTCGCAGTACGCCGCCCGCTTCAAGAAACAGATCACCGGCATCAGCCCCAGGGCCCTGCGCATCGTCAGCGAACACGACTTCCCGGGCAACGTCCGCGAACTCAGGAACATCATGGAATTTGCGGCCATGGTCTGCCCCGGGGACACCATCCGGACCGGCCATCTCCCCGGCCATCTGGTGGATCTCGCCGGCACCGGACCGGCCCCACGTCCGGCAGAAAAGGCCCGCAAGGCCCCGCGCAAGAGCGCGGAAGGGAACTAGCAGTGGAACGAAGAGTGCTCATCGCCATCGCCAGGGACGAAGTCGCCCCACGCTTTGACCTGACCAAGGAAGCCCTGCTATTGTCCATTTCGGAGAGTGGGGAAATCGTCCAGAGGAAGTCCTTCCTGCTGGCCGACGCCTCCGGGGACGAACTGTGCGACCTGGCCCTGTCCAGGGATGTCGGGACCATCGTCTGCGGAGGGATCGAGGACGAGTACTTCCACTATCTGCGCTGGAAACGCATCGAAGTGATCGACTCGGTCATGGGTCCCCTGGAGCGCGTCATCCCACGTCTGGCCGCAGGCGAGCTCAAGGCAGGGGACATTCTTTTCGACCGGGCCGGGGAGTCCGCATGAAGAGCATCCTGTCCGCACCCATCAACAACATCAAGGCCGACATCGGCACGGAGATCAATTCGCCCAAGCGGTACCATCTCCTGCGGCGCAAGATCGTCTCGCTCATGGCGCTGGTCACCCTGATTCCCCTGCTGTCCCTGGCCGGGCTCAACTACTACGAGCACCAGAACACCATGGCAGCCGAGATCCAGGCCCCCCTGCGGGCACTGGTGGGCAAGGCCAAACACTCCTTCGAGCTGTTCCTGGCCGAGCGCACCTCGGCCGTGAGCTTCATCGCTTCGGCCTATTCCTTCGACGAACTGTCCGACGACGCCAACCTGCAGCGTATCTTCCAGGTCATGCGCCGGGAGTTCACCGGCTTCGTCGACCTCGGCCTCATCGACGTCGCCGGCAACCAGATCAGCTACGCCGGACCGTACGACCTCAAGGGACGCAACTACACCGAACAGGCCTGGTTCCATCAGGTCCAGTTCAAGGGCACGTACGTCAGCGACGTGTTCCTGGGCTTCCGCAAGTTTCCCCACGTGGTCATCGCAGTGCGGCACACCACGGAAAGCGGCCGGTCCTGGATCCTCCGGGCCACCCTCGACACCATGCACTTCGACCGCATCATCTCCGCCATGGGCCTGGAACCCGGAAGCGACGCCTTCCTGGTCAACCGGGACGGCATCCTCCAGACGGAATCACGGCGCTACGGCAAGGTGCTCGACATCCTGCCCTTCGATCTGCCCGCCACCAGCGGCGAATCCAACGTGCAGTCCTTCCGGGACCAAAAAGGACAGAACAACTTCATCGCCTCGGCCTTCATCGCCAACACGGACTTCGCCCTGATCGCCGTAAAGCCCAAGCCCACCGCCTTCAGCACATGGTACACGGTGCGCCTGGATCTGCTCTTCATCTTCGTCTCGAGCGTCATCCTCATTTTCCTGGCCGTCTACAGAGTGACGAGCCTGCTGATCTCGCGGCTGCAGGAAAGCGACGAACAGCGCATGGGCGCCATCCACCAGATGGAACACTCCCAGAAGCTGTCCTCCATCGGACGTCTGGCAGCCGGAGTGGCCCACGAGATCAACAACCCCCTGGCCATCATCAACGAGAAGGCCGGGCTCATGCGCGACATCATGAACCTGTGCCCGGACTTCCCGGACAAGGACAAGTTCGGACGTCAGATCGAGGCCATCCTGCGCTCCGTGGACCGCTGCCGGGGCATCACGCACCGCATGCTCAGTTTCGCCAAACGCATGGACGTCAAGATCGAGGTCCTGGACGTGAACACGGTCCTGGTGGAGACGCTGGGCTTCCTTGAGCGCGAGGCGCAGTACCGCAATGTCGAGCTCAGGCGCGATCTGGCCCACAACCTCCCGCAGATCCCCACGGATCACGGCCAGATCCAGCAGGTCTTCCTGAACATTCTGAACAACGCCCTGGCGGCGGTGTCCGACGGCGGGCAGATCGTCATCAGGTCGTGGGACGAGAGTGAGGACTTCATCGGGGTTTCGGTCCAGGACAACGGCTGCGGCATGTCCGAAGAGACCGCCAAGAACATGTTCGAGCCGTTCTTCACCACCAAGAAGGAGAAGGGCACGGGGCTCGGCATGTCCATCACCTACGGCATCGTCAAACGACTGGGCGGCGAGATTCAGGTCAAGACCAAGCTGAACGAGGGCACGACCATGACCATCCTGCTGCCCAAACGCTCCGTGGAAGGATAACTATATGGATACGAACGAGTGGAACATCCTGCTGGTCGATGACGAGGTCGAATTCGTGACCACCCTGGCCGAACGGCTCGATCTCCGGGGCATCGCCGCCCGCGTGGCCCATGACGGGGAATCGGCGCTGAAGGCCGTGGCCGAAGACGAGCCGCACGTCATGGTGCTCGACATGATGATGCCCGGCATGAAGGGCATCGAAGTCCTGCAGCGCGTCAGGGAGCAGCACCCTTCCGTGCGGGTCATCCTGCTGACGGGCCAGGGCAAGACCCGCGACGGCATCGACGGCATGCGCCACGGCGCCTTCGCGTACCTGATGAAGCCCCTCGACATCGAGGAGCTCATCCGCACCCTTTCGGAAGCTGTCGCCTCCGGCGAAGGAACGAAACATGCCTGAAGTCGCTCGCGAAACGCGGTTCATGGGATCGGTCACGGCCATGAGCATGCACGAGATGCAGAACATCCTGGCCATCATCCGAGAGTCGGCGGGGCTGCTGGGCGACATCATGAAGGTCAACGCCAGGGTGGACTTCAAGCACAAGCCCACCCTGGAACGGACCCTCGGGCACATCTCGTCCCAGGTCGACCGCGGCAAGGGGCTGCTGGAAGCGACCAGCCGCCTGGCCCACTCCGCCGATGCGGACATGCTCGAATCGTGCGACCTGGGCGTGCACGCCCGGACCCTGGCCCTGCTTTCCGAACGCATGGTGCGCCTCAAGGGGGCGTCCGTGGAGTTCACCCCGGCACCCAGGGCCTTGCCGGTGGCCGTGGGCGCCATCTGGGTCCTCATGGCCGGCTTCAGGGCCGTGCAGTGGGCCGTGGGGGAAGGCGCCAAGGACTGCGTGATCCGCCTCGAGATAGACGAAGGACCCGAGTTTCACGTCCTGAACGTCGCGCCCCCCATCGGGACCACACCGGACCTGTCCGGCCTGACCGATCTGGACGCGCTGCTCGAACAGGGCCGGATGGAGTGGGACGGCTCGCGGCTCAGAATCTTCTTCCCCGTTTCACGTCAGGATTGAACGCCATGGACGCCCTGAACATTCTGCTTATCGACGACGAAGAGGCCTTTGTGACCACTCTCCAGGAGCGCCTGGAAATGCGGGGCTACGCGGCCAGGGTCGCCCTGAACGGCCAGAGCGGACTGGAAATGATCGCGCAGGACCCCCCGGACGTGGTCGTGCTGGACCTGCGCATGCCGGGCATGAGCGGCCTGGAGACCTTGCGGCGCATCCGCGGCGAATGGCCCGGCCTGCCCGTCATCATGCTCAGCGGACACGGCTCGGACCAGGATTTCGAGGCCTGCCAGAATCTCGGCGCGGCCCGCTATCACAAGAAGCCCCTGGACATCGAGGATCTGCTCGACAGCATCCGCACGGTGACGCAGGGACACGTTCCCGGAAGGTAGGTTCTGATGGTCCATGTCCTGGTGGTCGACGACGAACGCGATTTCGCGGATCTGCTGTCCGAGAGGCTGCGCGCCAGAGGCATGGAGGTGCACACGGCCTACGGCGGGGAGCAGGCCTTGGAGATGGCGCGCGAGCTGCATCCGGAAGTCGTGATCCTCGACATCACCATGCCGGGCATGAGCGGACTGGAGACCCTCGGCGCCCTCAAGAGCGACAGGTCGGGGCCTGAAGTCATCCTGCTCACGGCCGACTCGACCCTGAACACGGCCGTGGCCGGCATGAAGAGCGGAGCCAGGGACTACCTGACCAAGCCCGCCGACATCGATACGCTGGTTTCAGCCATCGGGGACGCCGAAGGGCGGCATATGGAGGCCCTCTCCAGACAGCGCATGGCCGAAACGGCCAAGCTGGCGGCTCTGGGCGAACTGGCCACGGGGGTGGCCCACGAGATCAACAACCCCCTGCAGGTCATGATCAGCGAAGCCGGCTGGATCGAGGAAATCCTGCACGAGCCGGACCTGACCGAGGCCAACCGCTCGGAAATGCGGACATCCCTCGAACTGATCCGGCACCAGGCCAGGCGCTGCAAGGCCATCACCGCAAAGCTGCTGACGCTGCGCTGCGCCCTCGACGCCAAGGGTGCGAGGACGAAGCTGCCGATCCTGGTCGGAAGGCTCCTCGACGAACGCCGTGAGCGGATCGAAGCCCTGGGCGTGGAGGTCGGCCAGGAGTGGGCCCCGGCCCTGGGCGCCATGGAAATTCCGGAGTCGGAATGGGGGCAGCTCCTGGCCAACGTCTTCGACAACGCCCTGGACGCCATGGAGAACATGAACGCCGCGGACGCCCTGGACGCGCCCGCACCCGTCCTGACCCTGCGCGGCGCCTGCGGCGACTCATGGATGGAGGTTGCGGTCCGGGACACGGGCTGCGGCATCGAGGAGCATCTGCTGACGCGAATTTTCGAACCCTTTTTCTCCACCAAGGAGGTGGGCAAGGGAATTGGATTGGGGCTGGCAATCTGCCACGGCATCATCGAGGCCATGGGAGGGAGCATCACCGTGCGCAGCTCCCCTGGGCGCGGGTCGACCTTCACCATACGGGTGCCCATGGCCGTGCATGCGCACAACGAAAACAACGGGCCGGGAAGTCCGGCATCTGCCAAGGAGGAGAACATATGAACAAGATGAAGCTGCTGATCGTGGACGACGAGAAGGATCTGTGCCGGATCCTCGCCGACCGTCTGAATATCCTGTACGGCATTTCCCCGGACGTGGCCCACACCGGCGACGAGGCCCTGGAAATGGTCAAGAAGGGTAACTACGACGTCGTGGTCCTGGACATCGAGATGCCCGGCATCGACGGCATCGAGACCCTGAAGCGCATCAAGGAGATCAACTCCAAGATCCAGGTCGTCCTCTTCACCGGCCACGGCAGCGAGGAGACCCGCCGCATGGGCGAAGTCCTGGGCGCCTTCAGCTACGTCGACAAGATCGACGGCCTGCCCAAGCTCGCCCCCATGATCGAAGGCGCCTTCCGTCTGCGCAAGGTCCTTGAGGACACCTACGCCGACGCGGCCATGAACGAGTACAACTAATCGCATGAACGCGGAAAGGGCGGCTCGCGCCGCCCTTTCCGCCCGCCTTTCGAATCTCTCCTTTCAGCCCAGGCCATACAGCAGGCAAAGCCTGTCCATGGCCCTGACCCCGTCGTCCCACGTGGGGCTCGGGGGCACGGAGCAGAGCACGCCCAGCCCTTCGCTGTGCTCGTGGAAGTCCTCCTCACCCATGTCCGTGACGACCACGGTGTTGAGCATGGCGTTGACGCGCAGCAGGTCCGTCACGAATTTCCTGTAGTCCATGCCGGACGTCATGGCGTCGACCACGACGAGCTGCCATGGCGACGCCGGGGCCCTGTCCAGCACATCGGCGGCCGAAGCCGTCCATTCGACATCCTTCCCCAAGCCCCGGGCGAACTCGCCCAGAGCCTCCCTGCGGTCGGTGATGATGACCACGTGCATGTCGTCTCCGTACGTACTTGAGTGCAGGACCGGGCGGCCCGTCGCCGGAAACCGCCCGGCCCGGAGGTTGTCTAGTGACCGCCGCCGCAGGTGTATTCCTGGGTGAAGCGGACCAGGGCGCCCTTGAGGAGCGCATCCACGGCCGTGCCTACGTTCGGCGCGCCGGCGCCGTAGAAGACGTCGATGCCGACCTGGTTGAAGCCCATGAGCGGGCGCATGCCCATGCCGCCGGCGATGAGCAGGTTGACGCCGTTGCCGGCCAGATGCTGGACCGGGGCCATGCAGCCACCCTGCACGTGCGGGACGTTGGGCAGGGTGCTGACCTCGGCGATCTGCCCGTTCACCACGTCGATGATCGTGTACAGGTCGCAATGCCCGAAATGGGCCCCGACCTCCGCCTCAAGCCCTCCGGGGTGCGCCGAAGGGACTGCGATTCTCGCCTTTTCCATACGTTCTCCTTGATCAGTTTGCATTCAAAAGCCCTTGGATGACCGTCCAGGCGTCTCGCACCCGGCGGCCGAAATCTTCGTCTTCCAGTTCCGTGACCGCCTTGCGCGCGACCATGGCCTCGGTGACCACGGTGTCGTGGGGCAGCCGGCCGGCCAGCGCGTAGCCCTTGGCGCGGCAGAGTTCCTCGATGGCGGCCGTATGATCCGGGTTCAGGTCGTGCTTGTTGACGATGACCGCCACCCTGATGCGGAAATGTTCGCACAGGGCCGCCACGCGCTCCAGGTCGTGCAGCCCCGACGGTGTCGGTTCGGTCACGATCACGGCCAGGTTCGCCTGGGACAGGGAGCTGATGACCGGGCAGCCGATGCCCGGCGAACCGTCGCACAGGATCAGGT
>JABNAD010001159.1_pt1 | contig 10711 bp, 10 predicted proteins | sample 7240381 | NCBI WGS metagenome assembly JABNAD01 (sample SAMN11332834, study PRJNA596920) | anaerobic digester metagenome | biome: digested sludge; isolation source: digested sewage sludge-derived enrichment culture grown on H2/CO2 | place: Germany: Goettingen | reverse complement strand
GTCAGGATCTGCAGGTCCCCGGGAGCGATCGCCATACTGCTCCGGAACGACCGCGCCAGACTGTGGTTCACCGCCTCTTCGATGAGCTGGGCGCCAGAGAAGTCGTGTATGAGATCCGTGATCTCCTGTGCGTACTCCAAGCACCGACCGAGGTGGGCGATGATCTCCGGTATGCTCATCCGCATAAGCCGCAAGTACTCTTCACGGGGGAGGAGCGCGGTCCTCCGGACCCGGAACCGGGTGCAGGCATAGATGAACGACGGAGAGGTCATACCTGGCAGGGGCATGCACCCCCATTACCAGCCCGCCTTATAAATGCGCACCCGGAGGTCCGGCCGCAGGAAGGAGAGGTAGCGACCACCGGCACACCCTGTCTCCCGAACGGATTGCAGGGTCGGAAAGACCCTGGCGATGCCGAAGGCGTCGAGCGTATCAACGGCCCGGGGTGACTGAAGAAGATGGTGACCTCATCGGGGGACCGGGGCGGCAGGGTATGCTTGCGGCTTATACCACCGGCATGACGATCATCGTCAATAGTTCGTTCTCCGGATACTCGGGCCCGTTGTAGTAACATTCGTAGACGGTACCGGTAGGCTTAAGCCCGTTCTTCTCTATCCAGTTCGCCATCTCAGTGTACGTCGAGACCATCTCTCTATATGGGCCACGATACATGCAGGAGACGACGTTGCCTTCCGGGATAGAGCCCGGGTGAATGTCCCCTTTCCCCGGCAATATCTTCGATACGGGAAACCCAATCTCGACATCAAGACGTTGCATATCCATATTGTAGTAGGCTACATACGGAACATCTGAGACAAGTTCGCCCAGTTCCTTCAGGTAGTCAGCTATCCTGTAGTAACTCTCGCCGATCAGCACGGGTAGATGTTCGACGTTTGTTCTGGTGCGAATCGATACGGTAGGTTGCTCCCTTTTACGGAAGATATCAATGTTCGATACTTTCGGCATCGTACTCCTCCAGTTGTGCGATATCGTTGACACCCGCTTCTGTCCCCCGGTAAGCGGTCTGAGATCTCTCTTTTCGTTTGATGATTTTTTCTCCCACCTCAAATACTTTTTGCCGGGCTGCCTGCTCCTCGTTGAGTTGCACCTCTGGTGCACGAGCGGCGCTCGTCTCACGACTCGACCTCATCAGGCACCCGGCTATGGTCAGCGGGAACCGGTCGGGTCCCCTGCTGCCATGCATACCCCCGGTCCCCGTTCGGCAGGTAAGATTCATATCCGGTGCCGTCAACCCCTCCGATAACCATGCCATACTCGGTCGTTACGGGGGATCTCTTCCGGGCCCATGACGATCCCGGTCACCCCGAGTCTCAGGCACGCCTCGATGCCGCTCTCACCGGGGTGCCGGCTGATACCTGCCGTATCACCCCGGAGCAGACGACGCTCCGGGACCTCACCCGGGTACACACGCACCTGCACATCGCGACCATCCGGTCGTTCTGCAGGGCGTGTCCTCCCGGACGGGCCTGCTACCTCGACTCCGACACCTACGTCACTTGTGGGTCGTTCGATGCGGCCCTGTATGCGGCGGGTGCCGCGTGGCAGGCGGTGGAGCGGGCGCTCGAGGGTGAACACTCGTTTGCCCTGGTCCGTCCGCCGGGGCACCATGCCGGGCCGAACCGGGCCATGGGATTCTGCCTCTTCAACAACGCTGCCGTAGCGACAGCCCGGGCGCTCGAGTCGGTCGACCGGGCAGCGATCCTCGACTGGGACCTGCATCACGGTAACGGGACACAGGCAGCGTTCTACACCTCGGACCGGGTGCTCTACTGCTCGGTCCACCAGGCAGGGCTCTTCCCCGGAACAGGCTGGCCGGATGAGCGGGGCGCCGGCGCGGGCGCAGGGTATACCGTCAATGCGCCTCTCGAGCCGGGTTCGACCGGCGCCGACTACACCCTGGTTTTTCAGGAGATCTTCATCCCGGCACTCCGGCAGTTCGAGCCGGACCTCGTCGTGATATCGGCAGGTCAGGATGCGCTCTTCGACGACCCGCTCGGTTCGATGCAACTCCGCCCCGACGACTTCGGGGCTCTGACCGGGATGCTGGCGGACGCGAGTCCCGTGGCTCTCGCCCTTGTGCTCGAGGGGGGCTACGGGCGGTCGCACGCCGGGGCCGTCGGTGCGATATGTGCCGCCCTCGGCGGAGCGCGCGTTGTGCCCGGCGGCGGTAAACCGAAGACGAGCACCCGGCTGCTTGTGGAGGCATATGGCGACGACGGGCGAGCTGTCCCTCTCTGAGGGAGGTTCATTGTCTCCCTGGTGGGGATGAGCTGCACGCCGGACCGTGGTGGAACCCTCGTGGCGACCATTCCCGTCACCCCCGGGAACCCTGGCGACGGGGCTGCCGCTCCGACTACCACGGTGCCCACGGAGCCGGGGACCCCGACGAGCGCACCCTCCTCCGCGCCGACGGCAGCGGCATCCGGCGTCGCCGTACTCGCCGCGGCCGGAGCGGTTCTCGTTGCAGCGTGGCAGGCGTGGAGGTGATGATTTCCGGCTACAGGTACCTATATATACAATAATGTATAAGTTTGTACTGTGATGTTTATAATGGGTTCCGGATCGGCCGCCCGGTCCATCGATGCCGGAGAGCGCTCCCGCCCCCTTTCGCAGCCACGTTGGCGTCCTTGCTGATCTCTCAGTCCTGAAAACCGCATAGCCCGTCGAATACCATACTCGAAAGATAGGATACTATGAAATCAAGAGATATTGCAATCGTCGGCATACTCCTTGCCGTAGGGGCTATCATCAGGTATATGTCTCTCCTGATCCCCGGCCCCATCGTATCGAACCTCGTGATCGCCTTCTATAGCCTTGCCATCATACTGGTTGTGCCCACATTCCGTGAGGCGATCGGGATCGGCGTTGTGGCGGGCATCATCTGTGCCCTTCTCAGCCACTCGATCTTCCCGCCCGCGAACCTCGTCAGCGAACCCATCGGTGCGGTCGCCTGCCTCGGGATCTACCTGATGCTGAGAGACCGGTTCGTCCTCGCCCCGGCGGTGACGACGCTTCTGGCCACCTTTGCGAGCGGGTTCTCGTTCATCCTCATCTCCATCCTTGCCGTGGCGCCGACGGTCCTTGGAAAGTTCGGGACCTTTGAAGCGTTCCTCGCGGTCACCGTGCCGATTGTCCTGATCACCGCGGCGGTCAACGCCGGCGTCGCGCAGGCGCTCGAGATGCCGGCATCGCGGGCGCTGATGCGGGGGGTCCGGCAGGTGGCCCCGGCGCGGGAGATGAGGCAGGCGGATGAGTCCTGAGGCCGGCCGGGAGACCGCCCTCTCTCTTCGAGGCGTCTCTTACGCCTATCCCGGCTTCGATTCACCGGCGCTCGACGGGATCAACCTTGATATCAGGAGAGGGGAGGTCGTCTTCGTCACTGGTCCAACCGGGGCGGGGAAGACGACCCTCTGCCTTGCGGCGTCCGGCATCCTCCACCACGAGTACGGCGGCACGCTCGAGGGCGCGATCACCATCCTCGGGAAGAGCGTCCGGGACTACCGGAGCATGGCCGGGATCGGGAGGCACGTCGGCGTGGTCTTTGACGATGCCGATGCCCAGCTCATCTTCTCCACCGTCGAGGAGGAGGTGGCATCGGGACTCGAGAACCTCGGGATCCCTCGCGAGGAGATGCAACAGAGGCTCCGGCACGTGATGGAGGCGACCGGGATTGCCGACCTTGCAGACCGGGCCCCGCATACCCTCTCCGGCGGGCAGAAGCAGCGGGTTGCCATCGCAGCAACCCTCGCCCTGGGGACAGAGATCCTGGTTCTGGACGAATCGACCGCCGAACTGGATGCAGAGGCAACCTCTACGGTATCCGCTCTCCTTCGACGGCTCGCGGACGAGGGGACGGCCGTCCTCATCGTCGAACAGAAGCTCACCGAACTCGCTGCCGTCGCGGATAGAATGGTCCTCATTAACGACGGCACGATCACAAAGGTCGGGTCCCCCGCGGAGATGATGCAGGAGGTCGTCCTGCAACACCCGACGGCCGGCGACATCCGCGGTATCCGGCCGCCCGCACCGGCGGCAGCCTCCCCGGGCGGGGTGCTCCCCGTCATATCGATCCGGGGGCTCGTCCACCGTTACGATGGGGTTACGGCCATCAGGGGTCTCGACTTCGAGGTCGCTCCCGGTGAGATCGTGGCTGTTGTCGGGGAGAACGGGTCCGGGAAGACGACGCTCGTCAAGCACTTCAACGGGTTGCTCCGCCCCACCAGCGGCAGCGTTGTCGTCGACGGGCTGGATGCCGCCACCGTGTCGATAGCGGAACTTGCGCGTCACGTGGGCCTCGTCTTCCAGAACCCGGACACCATGCTCTTTGCAGAGACCGTGGAGGAGGAAGTGGCCTTCGGTATTCGGAACATCAACCCGGATGGAGACCCGGGACAGACAGTCGAGGCCGCCCTTTGTGAGGTCGGCCTCTTCCACCGGAAGGGAGCCTACCCGCGGTCACTCTCCCGTGGCGAGCGGCAACGCCTGGCGATCGCCTGCGTCATCGCAATGAGGCCGAACGTGATCGTGCTCGACGAGCCTACGACCGGGCTCGATGCCCGGGAGTCGGAGCGGGTCATGGAGGTTCTTGAGCGCTTGCGGCAGAATGGTCATACAATCGTCATGGTGACGCATGACATACACCTTGGAGAGGAGTATGCCGACCGTATCGTCAGGATGAAGCAGGGAAGGATCGTCGGCGACGAGAGAATGTACGAGGAGGAACCATGCCCGAGATTATGCAGTATCTCACCCGGGAGAGCGCCTTTCACCGCCTCCACCCGATTACCAAACTGATCTTTGCAGCCGTCGTCGTTGCCCTCGCAGTGCTGACGAGCGATACCGCGATGCTCGCGGTCCTTGTCGGGGCGGTCGTAGCCGTAGCGGTAGTGGGGGGGCTCGCCCGTGATCTTCTCCGCCAGGTGCCTCTGCTGCTCTCTCTTGCGGCAAGCCTGCTTGCCCTCACCGTCCTCACCATCCGGAGCGGGGGTATCCTCGGTTACCTGATCCCGCCATCGGTCCCGGTCATCGGGGGGGCCTTCCCCGTCACGACGGGGGCGATCGACCTCGCCGTCGCGATGACGCTCCGGTTCGCGGCGATGCTCTTTGCCTTCCAGCTCCTGGTTATATCGACTCAGCCGCGCGACCTCGTCCACGTCATGGACCGCCTCAAGATGCCTGTGGACTACACGCTCATGTTCCTGATTGCGCTCCGGTTCATCCCGAGCCTGCAACTCGAAGGGAAGCGGATCCACGAGGCACAGCTCGCCCGGGCCTACAACCCGGGGAAGGGCCTCTCCGGGAAAGTCCGGGGGCTCTTTCCCATCATCATCCCCCTGGTTTCAAACTCCCTTGGAAAAGCCACGGTCCTTGGTCTGACCATTGATCTCCGGGGCTACCGCTCCGGCAGGCGGACGCCGATGCGTGACCTCTCTCCGGGCCGGGCCGATGTTGCCGGCATCTGCTGCATGGGGCTTCTCGTCGCAGGGTATTTGGCTGTGCTGGTCATATAATCCGATATGTGCGACGGTGCATCTCCCACTCCCTCTTTTCTGCTTCCGACGGCGTTTGAGTTCTACATCGGCGGAAGTGCCGGGCCGTCCCTCTACGTCAGGCTCGTGGACGGGCGGCTCCTCTATGAGTGGGCGAGTGCCGGCGGCTACTCCGGGGTGGTGATGGAGGCGTCGCCCACACCGGATGAGTGGGCACGATTCCACGAGACCGCCGACCGGCTCGGTGTTTGGGAATGGGAGCCGGAGTATGTCTCTGCCTACTCCTGCTGCGATGTCACCTACTGGCACCTGCGGATGGAGATGGGTGGACACAGTATCGTCGTGCGGGGCGCAAATGGGTATCCGGGCTCTGCCGGCCCGGAGGCATCGCGGGAGTTCCGCGAATTCCGCGCGGCAGTGGGAGAACTGATCGGGCGCGAGCCGTGATTGTTTCAGGGAGAGAGCCCGCCCAGGTGTTCGAGGCTTTGTTCGTAGTGCTGAAACGAGTTCGGCTCGACAACCTTCGTGACGCCCGGTGGAAGAGCTGCCATCACGCGGCGAAAATCGATATTCCCGTCACCGCAGGCCAGGTGATCGTCACGGCGGCCGTGGTTGTCGTGCAGGTGGACATGGATCGTTTCTCCACACTCAAGGAACGATGCCAGGTTACCGTTTACATGGGCATGCCCCACGTCGAGGGCGAAGCCGAGGTCCCGGTCGGCAAGGCGGTCGAGAAAATCCGGCTCCCTGAAGAAACAGATCTCCCATGCTCCCATGTTCTCGACGGCGAACCGGACATCCACCCTCTGTTGAACTGCAGCGAGGTCGTCAAGCGATCGGTCGAGAGCGGCCTGCGCGGCGCTCCGCATCTCTTCTCCCCAGATGTGTCCCGGGTGGACGACCAGCCGCTCGGCGCCGATCCGGTCGCAAACTTCTGCAAGATCGGCGAGAACCTTGATGGCCGCCCTGCGCAGGTGCTCGTTCTCGGACGCGATGTTAATATCGGCGACCGGCGCATGGACGGTGTAGCGGAGATCGAACGAGTGGCAGACCTCTTCGCACCGGAAGAGGCAGTGAGGGCCATCGGAGAGGATCTCCGTACGACCCGTACGGCCGGAGATGAGACCGAGCGCCTCCTCAAGCGTCCGGTCCATCAGGCAGCAGGTGGAGCACCCGATCGTATTCGTCGACTGCATGGCGTCCGACCTACCGCTTCCCTCTCCTCCACCAGGCCCGCGCGGCGACAAAGCACACGCCTGCCGTAACCGGCGCTGCCGGAGAGAGCGCCATCCCCTCTTGCGGGGCTGCGTGCTCCTGATCGGAGACAGCGGCAGTGTGCGACAGTTCACCGATAAGAGTTGCCTCCGGCAGCGGCATATCGAGCGTCTCGGCACGGAGGGGTTCCGGCTGCACCTCAAGCAGCGACACGGTCCCATCGAGTGCGCCGGTAAGGATCTGTGTTGTTTCGGACGACTGAGCCGAGACACACCTGATCTCCTCTTCCGTTGCGTGCGTCCACACGTTCTCTCCGTTCCGGTTGAACAGGGTGATCCCACTGCCCGCCAGCACAAGAGTCGACCCGTCTCCGGAGATCGATACATCCGCGATCCGCTCCTGTAGTGGAGATTTCCAGAGGAGCCGTCCGTTCCGGTTGAGGAGATATGTAACCTGCTGGGCCGATCCTGCGGCAACCGTCGAACCGTCGCGGGAGATGGCAACCCGGATGCCGTTGCTGCCCGTCCTGTAATTCCAGAGGCGCCGGCCTTCCCCGCTGAAGAGATATATGTTCCCCTGACCGTCGCCGACAACGATGCTCGAACCGTCGCCGTCGATCGATACGCTCTCGATCGGATCTCCGGTATCAAAGGACCAGGAGACGTTGGCAGTCGTCTGCCCGTTGTCCAGGGAGAACACCCGGAGCGTGGTGCCGATCCCTGCACCGATCGTACGCCCGTCTGCGGCGATGGCGACGCTCTGCACCCGGGACTCCGGCCTGGAACGCCAGAGCGCCTCGCCTTTCCGGTCGAAGAGCAGGAGGTGGTCCCCCCCGGCTACGATGCATTCGCCGTCGGAGGAGATGGCCACGCAACAGCCATGGGATATGGGGTAACTCCAGAGCATTGTGCCATTCCGGTCATAGAGGTGGATGCTCTCTTCTGTGGTGACGGCACCGTAGAGACCGCCCTCTGCGAGTGCGGCCGCCGCAATCCGGTTGCCGAGTTCCGCTTGCCAGAGTTCTTCGCCGGAGAGCGCCTGCCCCAGGACCGGGTACGCAAGGCCGCTCGCGACGATAACCACGAAGAAAATGGGTAAGATCTGGTTCCACCGCATTCCGCACCGGTCCTTCTTACCTCTTTGGCCAGATCAGGAGGACGGCGAGCAACGCAAAGGCAGGCAAGATCGTGCAGAAACCCGGCGACTGCATCGCATGAGTCTCTTCGGGGGTGTCCGCATCAAAGAGGTCCGGGTGGAGGGTGGCCGCCACCTCTTCCAGTGCATCCACGATCCGCGGGCTTCCGCGGCTGATGATGTCAGCGTCGACGACGTAGACGTGGCCGTTTCTGACCGCATCGAGCCTCTGCATCCGGGGCTCGTTCATGAAGTAGTCGTAGACGATGTCGTATCCTCCATTGCCCATGCCGGTACCCGAACTGACGAAGATGTACTCCGGGTTCGTGGTGATGAACTCTTCAAGGCCGACGATGCCCCACCCCTCCGTCGAACCGAATGCATTGGTCCCCCCGGCCATTGCGATCACCTCGTTCTGGAACGTGCTGGTGCCGCTGACCCAGATGGGGTCGTACCAGACGACATGGGCGACGGACGGTTTCTCCGCCAGGGCCTCTGTCGTATCGGTCACCGCCTGAATACGGGCCTGCAGTTCCCGAACGCACGCCGCTGCCCGCTCTTCCTGCCCGGTAGCCACTCCGACCAGTTCGGTGTCCCGCAGGACATCGTCGACCGTCTGCGGGTTGAGGGTGACGACGGTCATCCCGAGAACTCTCAGGCGGTTGACCACGTCTTCGGTGTTGCCGGTAGCGGCGAAGATCAGGTCCGGTTCGGTTGCGAGCACCTTCTCGATGTTGATGGTGCTGTATCCGCCGACCTTCAGTTTGCCGGCGGCCTCTGGCGGGTAGTTACAGTAGTCGGTGACGCCGACGATCCGGTCCTCAAGGCCGAGGGCATACAGGATCTCGGTATTGGATGGTGCGAGCGAGACGATCTTCTGCGGCAGGCCCCGGATCGTGACGATCTCCCCATAGTCGTCGGTCACCGTCACGGCTCTCCCGGCCGCGTCCGTCGCTGCCGGAGCGTACGTCCCGGCCGGGGTCGTGGTAGGGGCGGCGGCCATGATGCCCGGCGTGGGTGTGGCGGACGGCGAGTGCACCGTCGGAGAAGGGAGTATGGGGTATGGTCGCCCGAGGAGTGCGGGAATTGCGCTTGCAGTCATGCCGCAGGGATTGTCGGTCACGTACGCCGTGTAGCGGAACGAACCGTCGGGGTTCTGCAGGCCGGCAAGGTGGTCCACCACACTCGTCTCACCCGCTCTCCAGTTCGCGGGGTTGTCTCCCGTGGCAACGATGCCCTGAATGACCCAGGCATCCGACGCAGCGTTTGCGGCGCTCGTTCCCCCGTAATGGAAACCGCCGTTCTCCTGCTGCATTCCCTTCAGGTATGCGAGCGCGTTCTGCACCGCGGCTGCATCGTGGGGGATGCCTGCCGCCGCGAGCGCCTCGAGTGCGGCACCCGTGTCGTCGGGGTCGCTCTCGGCACCCGGCGTCCAGGGGAAGCCGCCGTCGGCGTTCTGCCGTGACATCAGCCACCCGGCCGATCTCCCGGCATCCTCGCCGGCGGAGGCGAGGGCTACGATCGTCCAGATTGTCGTGTAAACATGGTCCCCGGCCTGTCCGTCGGACTTCACCCGCGACTTCAGTTCAGCAACGTAGTCGGTCCCGGAGAAGGCGCGGGGGTCTTCCCCGACTGCAACCAGCGTCAGGATCGTGCGCGCGATATCGACAGTCCCTCCTTTTGCCAGGATGTCGTCGTTCATCGACCGGAGGTAATCGATGGTCGAGTTGCCGTTCTTCACCCACATCCGCGGGTCTTCGCCCGCAGCGACGGCTGCCATGATCGTCCACGACGTCGTGCCCGGGCTGCTCTCGCGCCCGGCTTCCCCGAAACCCCCATCGTCTTTCTGGCAGGCGCGGAGATAGTCCAGGGAGGTCTGGACGGCCGGGTCGCCCGTGCTCAGTGGATAGGCGCCGCAGGAGGCGATGCAGAGGAGGAGGATGAGCAGGATGCTGCCGATCCGCTTCATTGTCTTCTCCTCCGCTCGATGAAGAGGTATGCCGCTCCGATGAGCAGGGCCATGCCCGTGCCGGCGATGATGAGCGGTGATGCTCCTGCAGGCGCAGGCGTTCCGGCTGCGGTCGGTGCACCGGAGGCGGCAGCGGTAGCGGTGCTCACCGGGATATTCTGTGCCGCGGGCGCTGCCGTGACCGTCAGCAGGCCGAAGGCCGAGAGGCCGCCGGGTGAGATTCCCTCGAAGATCAGGTTCCCGTTCCTGTCGGTCCCGGCAGGCCGGGTTTCGAGTACCTCGTATCTGCCGTCCTCCGCAGACCGTGCGATCCTGACGGCGTCCACGCCGCCGTGCTCTTCCACCCACGTGGGGCTTACGGTCATCCGGATCACCGCTCCGGCGATATCCTCGCCGTTCTCCAGGTTGGTCCGCGTGACGGTCATGGTATAGGCAAGAGCATCGATCTCCTCACCGTTCTCTGCCGCGGCGAGGTGGAAGGCACTTGCCGCACCTGCATCGGGTGTCTCGGTGATGGAGATCTCGATGCGGCCGTCTCCCGGTATGCCGGTGAGGTTCAGGTCCAGCGATGCGGCGACGAGACCTATCGAGCTGATGTTAGCCGTGACGGGCTCGATCGATGCCGTGACGCTCTCGATCAGGCCCGTGGCCGTCCCTTCCTTTTCGTTGATGTTCCGGGCGGTAAGGACCATGGTCAGCCCGTTCCGCTTGATGATAAAGGAGTTCCCCGATACGGTGACCTGCTCCGCGGACGTGTTCCCGCTGCCGGTGTAAAACGAGAAGACCTGACCCCACTCCCCGAGTTCGACGAAGGCCCCGGCCGGCAGCCCGAGGAAGAACGACGGGATTGCCGCTCCCGGCTTATTGGAGCCCTCGGTTACGG